>OJFC01000290.1_pt1 | contig 10664 bp, 12 predicted proteins | sample 1594021 | NCBI WGS metagenome assembly OJFC01 (sample SAMN05416739, study PRJEB24817) | seawater metagenome | isolation source: Sea water | place: Canada:Atlantic | collected 2013-07 | reverse complement strand
CGAGATGTAGAGAGGTCTCGTGGGCTCGGAGATGTGTATAAGAGACAGAAATTAAATACCGTATTTTAATGTTGCCATTTCAAGTTAAACTTTTATAACTTGCTAAACGTTAAATTAAAAAGAAGCATTTAGATACATGAAACTTTTCGAACAACAAGAATTATACCTGTATAATTCAATTACAAAAACAAAAGAAAAATTCACTCCAATACATGAAGAATCTATTGGAATGTATGTCTGTGGACCCACGGTTTACAGCAATGTGCATTTAGGAAATTGCCGTACTTTTTTATCTTTTGATTTGGTGTTTCGGTATTTAAAACACTTGGGCTACAAAGTTAGGTATGTTCGAAATATAACAGATGCGGGTCATTTAGAAAATGATGCGGATAGTGGCGAAGACCGCATCGCTAAAAAAGCAAGGATTGAAATGGTAGAGCCTATGGAAATTGTGCAACGATACACAGTCGACTTCCATCAAACAATGGAAAAATTTAATGCGCTTCCTCCAAGTATTGAACCCACTGCTACTGGACATATTATTGAACAGATAGCAATTATTGAAAAAATTATTTCTGAAGGTTTTGCTTATGTTGTGAATGGTTCTGTTTATTTTGATGTACATAAATTCAACGAAACTCATTCTTACGGTAAACTAAGCGGAAGAAACTTAGAAGACATGGTAGCTAATACTCGTGATCTAGCTGCTCAAACCGATAAAAAAAATCCACAAGATTTTGCGCTTTGGAAGAAAGCAGAGCCTGTGCATATTATGCGTTGGCCATCACCTTGGAGCGATGGCTTTCCCGGTTGGCATCTTGAATGTACCGCAATGAGCACCAAATACCTGGGCAAACATTTTGATATTCACGGCGGAGGAATGGATTTAAAATTCCCACATCATGAATGTGAAATTGCCCAATCTGAAGCTGCCTTAAAAACCAATCCAGTAAATTATTGGATGCATGCCAATATGCTTACTCTTAACGGAAAAAAAATGGCGAAATCTACAGGGAATCATATTTTACCTCACGAACTGTTTTCTGGTAACAACACCATTTTAAGCAAAGCTTTTTCGCCTTCAGTTACTAAGTTTTTTATGTACCAAGCAAATTACAGAAGCATTCTTGATTTTTCTAACGATGCACTATTAGCTTCTGAAAAAGGGTTTAATAGATTGATGGAAGCTTATAAAATGCTTTCAGGAATTGCACCTTCAGAAAAAAATGAATTTGATGCATCTGTTTGGAGACAATCCTGCTATGACGCGATGAACGATGATTTTAATAGCCCAATTTTAATAGCTCAATTATTTGAAGCCGTAAAAATTATTAATACAGCTAAAGAAGGAACCACACAATTAGACAAAAAAAATATTGATATCATAAATAAAACAATGCATGATTTTATTTTTGATGTTTTAGCTTTAGAAGAAAATAACACCACTAATTCGGGTGATGATCATAAATTATCAGATGCTGTTAACATACTAATAGAACTTAGAAACCAAGCACGAAATAACAAAGATTTTCACACTAGTGATTTAATCCGTGATCAATTAAAAGAGGCTGGTATTCTTTTAAAAGATGGGAAAGATGGCACTACTTTTTCTTTAAATTTTTGAACAATTCCTTCGACACATAGTTTGAACTTAAATCTAGAATGAGAAATATATTAACATATCCTTTTGTTTTGTTGATTAAGGGATATCAATTTTTAATTTCTCCTTTATTACCATCAACTTGCAGGTATGATCCAACTTGTTCTCATTACGCTATAGAAGCGCTTCAAACACACGGCTTTTTAAAAGGCACTTACTTAGCAATTAAACGGATTGGCAGTTGTCATCCATGGGGTGGCTCCGGTTATGATCCTGTTCCCGAAAAAGATAAAAAGTAATCAAATTAAATATTGCTTTACTTATATTTACGGCTCTAATTTTATATAAAATATTTTATGCACGTACTAAGTTTTGTTTGGGACCCATCTCCAGGAATTGATTTAGGTTTTTTTATGATTAGGTATTACAGCCTAATGTTTGTAATTGCTTTTACTATCGGATGGTTTTTAACGAAAAGTATTTTTAAGAACGAAGGATTATCCGATGATAAAATGGACAGTCTTTTTATTTATGTGGTATTAGCAACGCTAGTAGGCGCTAGATTAGGACACGTATTTTTTTATCAGCCAGAATTATTAAAAAATGATTTTTTCTCCGTATTTCTTCCTTTTAGCTTTAAAAACGGTTTTGAATTTACAGGGTTTAGAGGCTTAGCGAGTCATGGTGCTGCGATAGGAATTATAGTTGCAATGTATTTTTACAGTAAAAAAGTAATAAAAAAGCCGATACTATGGATACTCGACAGAATAGTGATTGCAGTTGCATGTGGAGCCATTTTTGTTAGAATAGGAAATTTTATTAATTCTGAAATAATAGGAAAAGCAACCCATAGTGATTTTGGAGTTGTGTTTAAACAATTGGGAGAAGATTTTCCTAGGCATCCTGCTCAGTTGTACGAATCGTTTTGCTATGTTTTTGTGTTTGCTATACTTTATTATTTGTATTGGAAAACCAATAAAAGCAAACAAATGGGCTATTTGCTAGGAATGTTTTTAGTGCTGCTTTGGACGGTTCGTTTCTTTGTAGAGTTTGTAAAAGTAGCTCAAGTAGACGAAAGAGCAGAATGGGTTTTAAATACTGGACAGTGGCTAAGCATTCCTTTTATAGTTGTTGGTGCCTATTTGATGATTTCATCACCTAAAAGACCCGTTCCAAATGAATAAATTATTTTTCATAATTACTGTTTGTACGGTTTTATTTTATTCTTGTGAAGAAAATAAAAAGCAATCTATTTCAATTACTAAAGAAATTACCTTTAAAAAGGAAGGGGAATTGTTTTTAAAAAAACCAACAACAGATTCAATATTTAAAACCTTAGATATTGAGATTGCTGAAACGGAGTATGAAACACAAACTGGTTTAATGTATCGACATATGATGGAAAGTCATCAAGCCATGTTATTTATTTTTGAGAAAGAACAGCCTCGTTCCTTCTACATGAAAAACACCGAGTTTCCTTTAGACATCATTTACATCAATAAGAAAAAAGAAATAGTTCGTATCCAAAAAAACGCAAAACCTTTTGATAATAAATCATTGCCCTCGAGTTTGCCAGTTTTATATGTACTTGAAATTAATGGTGGCCTGTCTGATTCTTGGGGAATAAATTTAGGAGATATTATTGAATGGACTATTAATTAATTTTTATATATTACACATTATAAATTAGTTATAAATTAAAATTATGAAAAAAATTACTTTATTATTCTTTTTAGTTGGGGGTTTTCTATTCGCTCAACAACCTCAGTCTTATCTAGAAATAGATAATCAAAACCAAGTTAATGAACTTAATGGTGAAACTGCAACAGTTATAAGTAATGGTGCTCAGGGCATTATCGCTACTTATGTAGCTAAAGTACTTTTTGATATTGGTTTAGATGAAAATTGTTCAGAACCAACAGTAACATTCGAGGATTTTCTTGGAGGACCAGCAAGTATTACAGATTGTGGACCTATAATGAGTAGCGATGGTGACAGTTGTTATACCGCAGGAGAACTTCAAAGTGGGTTTCAACTTTCATCTTCAAATGGAGGAAATACAGTAAGTATTCCAGCAGGTGCAATTGGAAACACAGATCCTTTAGCCGGGGCAATAACTTTTGCTGATTATACAATTGTTGAATTTACTCCCAATATTTATGCAGTTGCCATGGATATATGGGAAAACAATGCTCCTTTGACAGACATAAGAGTTTATGGAGAAAGTGGAGATTTAATAGAAACTATTCAATTAAATGTACCAGTAAATATTCAAGTATTTTTTGGTATGATTGCAGACGAACCAATTTCAAGAATTGAAGTGCAAGGGGAGCAAGATAGTGGTGAGTTAATTGGCAACTTCTATTTTGGAGCTACTTGTGAAGCATTATCTGTAAATGATAATATTTTATCTCAACTATCTATATATCCAAACCCATCGTCTGAAATTATAACTATTAATACTCCTTCTGGAGTTGAAATAATTTCAACAAATTTATACGATGTTTTAGGCAATGTTGTTTTAAAACAAACCACAAATCATCAAATTAATATTTCTAGCTTAGCTTCTGGTATTTATTTATTAAATATTAATACTACTGCAGGATCAATAACTAAAAAAATAGCTAGAAAATAAATTAAAAATTACTTTGTATCATTCTATGTAATTAATTTAAATGATCAGGATTAATCATAAAAAAACCATCCTTAAGGATGGTTTTTTAGTATTTTAATTTTAAAAAAATTAATAAATTTCATAAATAACAGTAACCGTATAGTTATTTCTAATATGATCTAATGAAGCGGTATCCGTTAAACCAATATCATATAATTGCAAGGCTCCTTTTTGTTGAATTCTTGAATATGAAAAATCAATAGAATAAGCACCTAAATAAAGTCCAAATCCTCCAGAAAAACCAGTAAGATCTCCCTGATAAGTATTCTTTTTATATGGACTTTCTTCATATTGATAACCACCTCTAAGGCTGAGTCTATTTATTCTATACTCTCCACCAATTTTAATAGCCGAAGCACCTTTTAACTCATTTTTAATGATCGTGTTTTGAGATGAAAAATAAGAACTATCCGAAGCGCTAAAATGTGTAGAAGAATAATCTTTGTAAGAATAATCAAAACTAATTAATCCGCTTTTCCCAAAAATATAAGCCCCACTTGCGGCTATTTTCCAAGGAGTTGTTAATCTGTATTTACTAAAAACGTTAATGATTCTCGGATTAATAGATTCTTGGTAAGTGACTCCGTCAACTTCTCTTGATGTTTCTAAATACTGAGTTGTTTCTTCGTAAATATGGTGCCAAATAGGAGTGTCGTACGTAAATCCCAATCTTAAAGAATTTGTCACTTTTGCGATGGCTCCAAATTGAGCTGAAAATCCTCCTCCATAGGTATATAGGTCATTCTGAAAACCAACATAATTTACTGAACTTCCAGCGTTATTGTTAGTTTCGTTCAAGAACGTGCTTTTTCTATAATTAAAATTGTTGCTATTTAAATTGATACCTATAGAAATCATATGATTAATTTCTGCAGCAAAATTAAATGCATACTTCCCCTGATAACCTCCTGAGCTATAGTAATATTTTTGATTAAAACTTCCTGGAGCTATAGTTGAATAGTATGCTGTGTTTTCTAAATTTTCGGAATCAACAGGTTCAATAATAAAACCTTGGTACCCTAAAAAAGCATTTTGAGTGGATACACCCTCATTAACCCCAAGATATGCATAGAGGCTAGAAATAGTTTCATTTTCTTGTAATTGCAACAAATTTAATGGCACTCCATTTGCTTGTGCTATAAAGAACGTACCAATGGAAGTGTTTCCGGTTCCAGCTATAAAAACATTATTATCGTAATTATTGGAAGCTATATAATTAAAACCCAATGAAAATTTATTAAAAGCTGAATTTTGATTAGGATTACTAAAAGGAAATACAAAGCCCGCCTGATTAAACTTTAAATTGACATAAGAGGCTTCGCTATTGGTGTCAAAATAAGTTGATTTGTTTTTTTTATCAACAACAGAAAGGGTTGCAGAACCAACACTATTTATAAAAACTGCACTTCCTGCAGGATTAATAGCGATGGATGAAATATCTCCACCCAATGCTCCAAACGCTCCACTTAAAGCATTAAATCGCGCTGTACCATTTAAATTTTCCGTCGAATAAAGAAGTGCATCTGTTAAATTCTGTGATTGAATAGTGGCAAAAGAAAGTATTGTGAGCACTAAAAAGTAAAACCTTTTCATATAAAAATATTTAAAAAAAATAAATAATATTATATTCCACCGCGTCTTCCGCCTCCACCTCGTGAACTACCTCCACCTGAACTACTTGATCTAGTAGTGGTGTTTGACCTAGTAGTGTTCGTTGGTCTAGTTGTCGTATTTGATCGAGTCGTGGTATTTGATCGAGTAGTCTTAGTTGGTCTAGTAGTCGCAGGTGATTTTCGGGTTGTATTGCCTCTTGAAGAAGAGTTTCCTTGATAACTTGATCTTGTGGATGAACTTACACTGCGATTAGTAGTTCCAGATCTTCTGGTAGATCCTGGTGTAGAATAAGAACTTCCTCTTCTTGAATTGGTGGTACCAAAACTACTTGAATAACCCCTATTATTAGCTCTTCTATTATAACTAGTAGCGCTATTGCTTCCTCTCGAATATGATCTTCCTGCTAAATAGTCTGTATTTCTTCTTCCTCTATTATATGCATAACCATATCCGCCACCATAATTACCGCCATATCCATAATAAGGATTTCCCCATCCATATCCATAATAAGGATTTCCCCAGCCATATCCATAATAAGGATTTCCCCAGCCACCAAAATAAGGATTTCCCCATCCATATCCATAATAAGGATTTCCCCATCCACCATAATAAGGAGCATAACCCATACCTCCATACACATTTATGGAAACTTGAGTATAATTAGAGCCCCAAGGTCCATTTCCTTCATTATATTCTTGCTCTTCAGAAACAACATAACCCTCTTCATCAAGAGTTTCTGAAGTATAATAAGCTTCTACATCTGTTAAAATAGCATTATCTTCAGGAACGTCTTTATAAGCTGATTGTTTTGTTTTAAAGTACTGTTTGTAGTAATTGTTTTTATCTTCTTCGCCAGTAATTTCATCAGCTACTTCATTATTTTGAGTGGATGAATATATTCCATCCACTTCATCATAATTCTTTTTATGGGTTCCACAAGCAGTTAATAATAAGAATACAAATCCAATTAACAGTAATAAATTTAGGTTTTTAAAAGAAATAATAAAGGTTTTCATAACAATAGCAATTTAATTGTTGGACATTATAAATTTAGTTAGTTTTGTCGAGAACTAAAACATTTTTAACAATAAATACAATATTTGTGCCAAACACACTGCTATGGCTAAAAATCTAACAAAAAGAAGCGAAGATTACTCAAAATGGTATAATGAACTGGTGATTAATGCTGATCTAGCAGAAAACTCTGGTGTTAGAGGCTGTATGGTTATTAAACCTTATGGTTTTTCTATATGGGAGAAAATGCAAGCTGAATTGGATAGAATGTTCAAGGAAACTGGACATCAAAACGCTTATTTCCCTCTTTTTATACCAAAATCTTATTTTAGTAAAGAAGCAAGTCATGTAGATGGTTTTGCAAAAGAATGTGCTATCGTGACTCATTATAGGTTAAGAGAAGATGGAAAAGGAGGCGTTGAAGTTGATCCAGATGCAAAATTAGAGGAAGAATTAATTGTTCGTCCAACATCGGAAACTATTATTTGGGATACCTATAGAAAATGGATTCAATCTTATAGAGATTTACCTTTATTAATAAACCAATGGGCAAATGTTGTTCGTTGGGAAATGAGAACTAGATTGTTTTTGCGTACTACTGAATTTTTATGGCAAGAAGGGCATACCGCTCATGCTACTAAACAAGAAGCAATTGAAGAAACGGAACAAATGGTTAATATCTATGCGGAATTTGTAGAAAACTACATGGCAGTTCCCGTTATTAAAGGTTTAAAAACGGAAAGCGAACGATTTGCTGGAGCTGAAGAAACGTATTGTATAGAAGCTTTAATGCAAGATGGAAAAGCACTACAAGCTGGAACTTCCCATTTTTTAGGCCAGAATTTCGCAAAAGCATTTGATGTTAAATTTACGGCTAAAGACGGCAAACAAGATTATGTTTGGGCAACTTCTTGGGGTGTATCTACCCGTTTAATGGGAGCGCTTATCATGACTCACAGTGATGACAAAGGACTAGTATTACCTCCAAAACTTGCTCCAGACCAAGTAGTTATTGTTCCTATTTATAGAAACGATGAACAATTTGAACTGGTAAGTGAGGTGGCAAAGGAAGTGATGAAAGAACTTCGCACAAAAGGTGTTCGAGTTAAATTTGATAATAGAGACACTTATAAACCTGGTTGGAAATTTAATGATTACGAGTTAAAAGGAGTACCAGTAAGGCTAGCTATTGGTCCTAGAGATGTTGAAAACGGAACGCTAGAACTTGCTAGAAGAGATACCTTAACTAAAGAATTTATTTCAAGAGATGATGTGGTTTCTATTGTGGTCGATTTAATGGATGAAATTCAAAAGAATCTTTATAACAAAGCTGCCAGTTTTAGAACAGAGAAAACCACTGAAGTAATTACTTATGATGAGTTTAAAGAAGTATTAAACGCTAAAGGTGGTTTTATATTGGCTCATTGGGACGGCACACCTGAAACAGAAGAACAAATAAAAAACGAAACAAAAGCAACGATTAGATGTATTCCTTTAGATGCAAAAGAAGAGATGGGAACTTGTATGGTTACTGGCAAACCTTCTAATCAAAAAGTGCTTTTTGCAAAGGCCTATTAAATATATTAAAAAATGTTTACTTAAACTTGTTGCATTCAAAAATATTTGTATTTTTGCATCCGCATTTAAAAATTAATGGTCCGTTCGTCTAGGGGTTAGGACGCCAGGTTTTCATCCTGGTAACAGGGGTTCGATTCCCCTACGGACTACAAAAAATAAGAATTAAAAACAACAAAATGGCGAATCATAAGTCAGCATTAAAAAGAATTAGAAATAGCGAAGTTAAACGTTTACGTAATCGTTATCAACACAAAACAACTCGTAACGCAATGAAGAAATTCGTTGAAACTTCAGATAAGAAAGAAGCCGAGAAATTGTTTCCTGGTGTAATTTCTATGATCGATAAATTAGCTAAGAAAAATGTTATTCACAATAACAAAGCAGCTAACTTAAAGTCAAATATGACTAAACACATTGCTTCTTTATAGTCGTAATTTGTTTTAAAATTTATAAAAATAAACTCCTTTAGGTTTTCCTATCGGAGTTTTTTTGCTTTATAAAGTCACCTGTATATTTGAATTATAACATGAATGATCCTAAAATAACTGTTGATCTAAAAGTGAAATTTAATGGTTTAGAAACTCAAAATATGATGGTCCCTAATGCTGATTTGGTAAACTTAGACAAAAATCCTTTTGCAGAAAAAAGTTGGATGCTGCCACTTAAAAAAAATTAAAGCAATACACTTCTAGGCACTAGAGTTCTACAATCACCTCCATTGCGAATAACATCTCGAACAATAGATGAAGAAATATGTGACACATTAGGAGTGCAAACTAAGAATACACTTTCAATTTTCGCAAGTGATAAATTGGTTTGTGCAATGGATTGTTCATAATTAAAATCAGTACTGTTTCTTAATCCTCGAAGAATATAATCTGCTTGTAAAGTTTTACAGTAATCAACAGTTAAACCTTTATAGGTAGAAACTTTAATTCGCGGTTCATTTTTAAAAGCATTTTCGATATGTAGTTTTCTTTCTTCTAAAGAAAACATATGTTTTTTATCAGCATTTACTCCAATAGCTATGATCACTTCATCGAAAAGGCTCAATCCTCTATTTATAATATCTAGATGTCCTATTGTAATTGGATCGAATGAACCTGGAAATACAGCTTTTTTCATAATTCAAATGTAAATTATTTTATTTTAATACATTTTGTATCAGAATATCAAAAAACGATGTTAGAGTTAATCCGAATTCTTTTACTTGTTTTGGAACAATACTTTCTTTTGACATTCCAGGATTGCTGTTAATTTCTAAAAAATAAACAATTCCATCCTGAATAATAAAATCACTTCTAGTTACTCCTTTCATATTAAGCAATTTATAGATTCTTACAGCTTCAATCCTTATCTTTTCTGCTTCAGATACCGAAATTCGAGCAGGTGTAATTTCATTAGATTTTCCTAAATATTTTGCTTCGTAATCAAAAAAACCTGTTTCAGGAACAATTTCTGTAATGGGTAACACAATAACTTTCTCTTGATTATTATAAACACCAACAGATACTTCAACTCCTTCTATAGCTTTTTCTATAATAATTTCAGAATCTTCTTCAAATGCTTTTTCAATGGCACTATCCAATTCTTCATTTTCAAAAACTTTACTAATTCCAAAACTAGAACCAGCCCTGTTTGGTTTTACAAAACAAGGAAGACCTACCTTTTTTAATATTTCAGTTCTAGAATAACTTTCTCCTTTATTAATATAAAAAGAAGTAGGACATAAAACACCAAGTTTACTTAATACCGACAAGCAATCTCTTTTGTTAAAACTTAGAGCTGATTGATAAAATTCGCTACTCGTTTGAGGAATACCAATTAAAGACAAATAAGCTTGCAGATAACCATCTTCTCCTGGAGTTCCATGTATAGTATTAAATACTGCATCTGGAATTATAGTATCATTGCCATTAAAAAAACTAAAATCAGCTTTATTAATAGGATGTTTTTTACCCACGGAGTCTATATAATTCCAACCTTCTTTTAATATATGAACGGGATAAATAAAATAGTTGTTAGCATCCAAAAGCTCACAAATAACAGATCCACTATCTAATGAAATTTCAAATTCACTGGAATAACCTCCCATTACAACAGCTATATGCTTTTTAATCATAACAATTTATTAAAAGGTACGTTTAACAAAAATATCATTATTCATTTATAAAGATACTAACT
>OJFC01000288.1_pt1 | contig 10679 bp, 8 predicted proteins | sample 1594021 | NCBI WGS metagenome assembly OJFC01 (sample SAMN05416739, study PRJEB24817) | seawater metagenome | isolation source: Sea water | place: Canada:Atlantic | collected 2013-07 | reverse complement strand
TCTACACGTAAGGAGTCGTCGGCAGCGTCAGATGTGTATAAGAGACAGGTCATTATATGTTGAAATTAAAGGGATCGAAGGTTCACGAAATTCACTAAAAAACAAAATATAGCAAGCAAATGATTACTAGTAAACAGCCTTAAATTGCTATATTTGCCGATGATAAATTTTTGAAAATAAAAAAAATATAACCATGAAATACGCGATGCTTTGTTTATTATTCTTTCTTGGATTCAATTCAATCTGCGCGCAATTTTTAGCAGAAAAAAAAGAGTTAAAAACGTTTAATGGTTTTTTTAATTTTCATTACTCTGAAACCGATGGAGAAATTTACCTCGAAGTTGATAAATTAGATACTGAATTTTTATATGCTCATTTCCTTGCCACCGGATTGGGATCTAATGATATTGGATTGGATCGAGGTAAAATAGGAGCTGGAGTAATCGTAAAGTTTATTAAAAGTGGGAATAAAATATTGTTATTACAACCAAATCAAGATTTTAGAGCGATCACGGATAATGAGTTAGAAAAAAAATCTATTGAGCAGGCTTTTGCTAAATCGGTGTTATTTGGTTTTCCAATAAAAGAAACTAGAGCTGACACCTATATTATAGATTTAACACCTTTTTTATTGCAAGATGCCCATCGGGTTGCCAATCGTTTAAAAAAAGCAAAAGAAGGAGTTTATAAATTAGATAAAACAAGGAATGTATTATGGATGGAAAATACAAAAGCGTTTCCTAAAAATGTAGCGTTTGAATCCTTGCTTACATTTGTTGGTGAACCTACCGGTAAAAATATTGATCCAGTAACTCCTGATGCCAATGCAATTTCTGTAATTCAACATTATAGTTTTGTAGCATTGCCTGATCATAAGTATACGCCTAGAGTATTTGATACCAGGTGTGGTTCCTATCCAATGGAATATATGGATTATGCGACTCCTATTTGGGAGCCCATTAAAAAACGATTTATTTATCGGCATCGTTTAGAAAAGAAAAATGCTGCATTAGCAGTATCCGAAGCAGTTGAACCCATCATTTATTATTTGGATTCAGGAACTCCGGAGCCTATTCGTTCGGCTTTATTAGAAGGAGCTAGTTGGTGGAATCAAGCATTTGAGGCCATTGGTTATAAAAATGGGTTTCAGGTAAAAATGCTGCCAGCTGATGCAGATCCCTTAGACCTTCGCTATAATATAATACAATGGGTACATCGTTCCACAAGAGGTTGGAGTTATGGAAGTACGATAAGTGATCCTAGAACTGGAGAAATCATAAAGGGACATGTTAGCTTAGGAAGCCTTCGCATCCGACAAGATTTTTTAATTGCTCAGGCATTGATGGATCAACCTTTTGCAGAAAGGGACGATAATTACGAGCCTATGTTAGCAATGGCCTTAGCTCGCATTAGACAATTAGCAGCACACGAAGTAGGGCATACCCTAGGATTTGCTCATAATTTTGCAGCAAGTCCTACGAATAGGTCTAGTGTAATGGATTACCCGCATCCTACATTAACATTAAAAAATGGTGAAATTGATTTTTCTAATGCGTATGATACTGGAATCGGGGATTGGGATAAGGTAACTGTAGACTATTCTTATAGTGATGTGCCAAAAGGGATGGAAGAAAAAAAGTATTTGAGAGGTATATTAACGAATGCATTTACCAATGGATTGCAATATATTTCAGATGCTGATGCGCGTCCACAAGGTAGTGCTCACGCAAAAGCCCATTTATGGGATAATGGAGAAAATGCTTCTGAAGAATTGGATACTGTTTTAGCCATAAGAAATAAAGCCATTGAAAATTTTTCTATCGATAATATTAAAAATGATGAACCTTATACTGTTTTAGAGGATTTATTTGTGCCCTTGTATTTCTATCACCGCTATCAAACTGAAGCGACAGTAAAAAGTATTGGTGGTTTAAATTACAATTACGCTGTAAAAGGAAGTGATGGAGTTGTGGTAGCGGTAATTTCGAAAAAGGAACAAGAACAAGCCTTAATATCGGTGTTAAAAACGATCACTGTTCAAACCTTGCTAATCCCAGAAGATAAATTAAAATTATTTCCACCAAGAGCGATGGCTTATCAAAGAACTAGAGAATCTTTTAAAAGTAATACCAATGTTGCTTTTGATGCTTTAGGTGCAGTTGCTACTGCTAGTGATATGACATTGCGATTGTTGTTAAATCCTGAACGTGCCAATAGGTTAGTGGAGCAACATGCAATTTCAAAAAACAATTTAGGCTTTGATGCTGTATTGGGTCAATTAATTGACCATTGTTTTAAAATTAAAACCAGTACTAGTTATAAAGAAGAAGTTAGTCATACCATACAATACCGCATGTTACAAAACCTGTTCAATGTAGTTTCTTCAAGAAAATCTATCACACAAGTTAAAGCCATTGCTAATAAAAACTTGGATGATTTAACTTCTTTATTAAATGCTGATAAAAGCACGTTTAATAGGCAATTATTAAGAGAAATAAGTGAATTTAAAAAGCATCCTGAAAAGTTTAAAACGTTTAAAACACCAACCATTCCTGATGGCAGTCCCATAGGAAGTTTTCAGTGTTTCAATTCAAATCAATAAAAAAAAACATGAAAAATCTTTTAGTAATTATTTTTGTATGGACCAGTTTAGGGCTACAAGCCCAACATAATAAAGCACATGTAGATCATTTAGTGGCTAAATTTACAAAAAGTCTCGAAGCCAGAAATATAACGGACTATATGTATATGTATGCCTATTGCGATGGAATTGTCGATGTTTTTAAATTATCTGATGGCACTAGTTGTTCTTCAAAAGGAACCTACTATGAAGTGTATGTTATTTGGAACGAAGACAACAGGTCCTTGGTTAAAAAAATTGATAATTGTGGGATATTTTTTGCGCTACCAATAAATAATGTTAATATTTTAAATTATTGTTCTACTAACATCCAACAACTTCAAGAAAAGGTAAAAAAATACGAAGTGGAGACTCCTGAAAACATAGTTGTAGAAGATACTAATGTCCACCCATGTTATAGGCTGTTTCAATTTAATATTGATGATCAATCATTTGGTCAGAATTATAATTTGTTTCAATTAACTAATGATGCTAGCTACAAAAATATTAATTTTGACTATAATAATAATTTGAAAATTATAGCACTTGAAAATCTTTTAAATGAAGAAATTCAATCGATAGAAACCAAGTTTAGACGAGAATTATAGCATAAAAATAATGGTTACTATGACAATAGATTTGCGAAGCGATACAGTTACTAAACCTAGTCCAGGGATGCTTGATGCAATAATGAACGCTCAAACCGGAGATGATGTTTATAAGGAAGATCCATCTGTTAATGAATTGGAAAGAAGGTTTGCCGAAAAATTTGGTATGGAAACTGCCTTGTTTTTTCCAACAGGTTCTATGTCCAATCAAGCAGCTATAAAATTACACACCCAACCAGGTGATCAATTAATTTGTGATAAATGGGCCCACGTTTATAATTATGAGGCAGGTGGTGCCGCTTTTAATAGTGGAGTTACTTGTAATTTAATTGATGGAGATCGTGGAATGATAACTGCAAAAGCAATTGAAGCAGGGATCAGTCCAATTTCAAATTATCACACCGCAAATACGACTTTAGTATGTTTAGAAAACACCACTAATAAAGGGGGAGGAGCTTGTTATAATTTTAATGAATTTAAAAAAGTTAGAAAGGTTTGTGATGATTATGGCTTGGGATTGCATCTAGACGGAGCTCGATTGATGAATGCTATTGTTGCAAAAAATGAAGATCCTAAAGACTATGGTAAAACATTCGACTCTATTTCAATTTGTTTAAGTAAAGGATTGGGAGCTCCTATGGGCACAGTTTTATTGGGTACTAATGACCTTATGAAACGGTCGATAAGAATTCGTAAAATATTAGGAGGAGCAATGAGGCAAATAGGGTTGATGGCTGCAGCTGGCTTATATGCATTAGACCATCAAGTAGACCGTTTAGCAATAGATCACCAAAAGGCTAAAGAAATAGCAAGAACTTTGGAGGATGTTTCTTTTGTGAAAAATGTAGAGCCTACAGAAACCAATATTGTTATTTTTAATGTAGTTGATGAATTATCAAAAGAAAAGTTTGTAAACGATATGCGATTACAGCATATTAAAATTAGTGATATGGGCCAGGGAAAATTGAGAATGGTTACCCATTTGGATTATTCAGCTGCGATGCATGAAATCGTATTAGAGGCCATTAAAAACTATCAATTTTAGAGCAAATAATACCGGGAACCTTCAGTGTTCCCTCACTAGCAATAGCAACTAATCTGTTTTGTTTTGTAGCTTCAAATTAGCTTGGATTTCTTTTAGCTTGCTCATCATTGCTTGTACATATCCAAATACCATAGGCCCCTATTTAATTTTAAACAAAATGAGTATATTGTAACCAAACTTATGAATAGATTCAAGATGAAAAAAACAATCATTATTTCGATAGTAACCCTTATTTTTGCCACCTCTTGTAAAAACAAAGAACATTCAAAAAAAATTATGGATATAAAAGCTCCAATTGCAGAAAAAATTGAAAAGCATTTAGAAAAGCACGGTGATGTAAGAATCGATAATTATTATTGGTTAAATCAGCGTGAAAATGAAGAGGTAATAGATTATTTGGAACGTGAAAATGATTATTACGAAAAGAAGACAGCGCACACCAGCGATTTTCAAAAAGATTTGTTTGAGGAAATGAAAAGTCGAATTAAGGAAGATGATGAATCTGTACCTTATAAATATAACGGCTATTATTACATCACAAAATTCGAAAAGGGAAAGAATTATCCAATTTATACCCGGAAAAAAGATAGCTTAGGAGCCGCTGAAGAATTATTGTTTAATGTAAATGATATGGCTGAAGGGCATTCATATTATAGTTTATCTGGTTTAAGTGTCAGTCCTGATAATACAAAAGTTTCGTTTGGAGTAGATACCCTAAGCAGAAGAAATTATACCATTTATATAAAAGATTTGTTAACAGGAGAATTACTGGATGAAAACATTCCACTTACTACCGGCGGTGCTACTTGGGCAAATGATAATAAGACCTTGTTTTATACTCAAAATGATGAACAAACATTGCGTTCAAATAAAATATTTAGACATCGTTTAGGATCTTCAATAGAAAAAGATGAGTTAATTTTCACAGAAGATGATGACACATTTGGAACCTTTGTTTATAAAACAAAGTCTAATAAGTTTATTGTAATTGGTAGTTATAGTACGCTAAGCTCTGCATATAGAATACTTAATGCCGATACCCCTTTTGACGATTTTAAAATATTTCAGCCTAGGGTGAGAGGATTGGAATATACTGTTTCTCATTACGATGACTCCTTTTATGTGTTAACCAATAAAGACGGAGCCACTAACTTTAAATTAATGAAGACTCTAGATAGCCAAACAACGATGGATAATTGGGTGGATATGATCCCACATCGGGAAGATGTTCTATTAGAAGATGTAGAGATATTTAAAGATTATTATGTGATCACTGAAAGAAAGAACGGATTAAATAAAATTAAAATTGTAGCATGGGATGGAACAAATGAGTATTATTTGCCTTTTGAAAATGAAACCTATACCGCCTATCCATCTGTAAATCCAGAATTTGATTCCAAGGTGCTTCGTTATGTTTATAACTCTTTAACAACTCCTGCATCCATCATTGATTTTAATATGGAAACAAAAGAACAAAAAGTATTAAAAGAAGCAGAAGTATTAGGAGGAGATTTTGATAAAAATAATTACGATTCAAAAAGAGTATGGGCTACTGCTGAAGACGGTACAAAAATACCCGTTTCGATGGTCTATAAAAAAGGAATGAAAATGAATGGAAAAAATCCATTGTTATTATATGCTTATGGTTCATACGGAAGTACGGTAGACCCTTATTTTTCGACAGTTAGGCTAAGTTTGTTAGACCGAGGTTTTATTTTTGCGATTGCGCATGTTAGGGGTAGTGAGTATTTAGGAAGAAACTGGTATGAAGATGGAAAATTATTTAAAAAGAAAAATACCTTTACTGATTTTGTAGATGTTTCAAAATATTTAATTGAGGAAAAATACACCTCTTCAGATCATTTATATGCAAATGGAGGATCCGCAGGTGGTTTGTTAATGGGAGCAATCACCAATATGGCACCTGAACTCTATAATGGGGTTGTAGCTGCAGTTCCTTTTGTAGATGTAACTACAACGATGTTGGATGATACAATTCCGCTAACCACTGGTGAATACGACGAATGGGGAAATCCTAATGAAAAAGATTATTATGAATACATGACTTCTTATTCTCCTTACGATCAAGTAGCGGCAAAGGCATATCCTAATTTACTAGTAACAACAGGCTTGCATGATTCTCAAGTGCAATATTGGGAACCAGCTAAGTGGGTTGCTAAGTTAAGAGATATGAAAACTGATGACAATTTATTGTTGCTTCATATTAACATGGATGCTGGTCACGGTGGTGCTTCTGGACGTTTTAATGCCTTAAAAAAGCACGCTAGATCATATGCTTTTTTATTAGATTTAGAAGGTATTAAGGACTAGTTAATATTTTTATTGTAAATTTGTCACGTTAAAAAGCAATGATTTTTAATCATATCTTATAAAAGAGATCCCTTGTATGAAAGAAGATTTAAATGTCTATGACAATATGTTAGCGCTTATAGGAAACACTCCTTTAATTAAGCTTAACAAGATTACTTCTAAATTTAAAGGAAACTTCTATGCAAAAGTAGAAGGTTTCAATCCAGGACATTCTTCTAAAGACAGGATTGCACTGTATATTATTGAAGAAGCCGAAAGAAAAGGAATTTTAAAACCCGGCGATACTATTATTGAAACTACCAGTGGTAATACTGGATTTAGTTTAGCGATGGTTAGTATTATAAAAGGCTATAAATGTATCCTTGCGGTTAGTTCTAAATCATCACCCGATAAAATCGATATGCTTAAAACGATGGGAGCAGAGGTTTATGTTTGCCCGGCTCACGTTCCTGCTGATGATCCTAAGTCGTATTACGAAGTAGCTAAAAAATTACATAAAGAAACGAAAGGTTCTATTTATATCAATCAATATTTTAATGAATTAAATATTGAAGCTCATTACAATACTACAGGACCAGAAATTTGGAAACAAACAGAAGGTAAAATCACTCATCTGGTTGCGTGTAGTGGAACAGGAGGAACTATTTCTGGAATCGCTCGTTATTTAAAAGAACAAAATAGAGAGGTAAATATTATTGGTATTGATGCTTATGGTTCTGTACTAAAAAAATACCATGAAACCAAAGAATTTGATAAAGATGAAATATATCCTTATCGAATAGAAGGATTGGGTAAAAACTTAATTCCATCTGCAACAGATTTTGATCAGATTGATCGTTTTGTAAAAGTAACTGATGAAGGAAGTGCTCATGCTGCAAGAGAAATTGCTAGTAATGAAGGATTATTTGTTGGGTATACCAGTGGAGCTACCATCGAAGGTTTAAAACTGCTTGATAAGGAAGGAGTTTTTGATAAAGACAGTATCGTTGTCGTTGTTTTTCCAGATCATGGTTCCCGTTATATGAGTAAAGTATACAGTGACAAATGGATGGAAAAACAAGGCTTCTTTGACAGTAAAACAACAGAAATTTCAGAAATAAACTACGTAAAATAATATATATAAATATAAAGCGTTTTATCGCAATTTTATTAGAGCTACTATCTATAGTGGCTTTTTTGATGTTCATTTCTTATAAAGAACTTGATGGTCATATAGTAAAAAAGCAGTATTTTTGTAATCACACGTAAACGTACTATTATGGCGAAAGATTTATTCGATAAGATATATAAGAGCAAGGGACCTTTAGGAAAATGGGCAGAAGTAGCGGAAGGTTATTTTGTGTTTCCTAAATTAGAAGGACCAATTTCTAACCGTATGAAATTCCAAGGGAAAGAAGTAATTACTTGGAGTATCAACGATTATCTTGGATTGGCAAATCATCCAGATGTTAGAAAAGTGGATGCTGAGGCAGGAGTTAAATACGGTTCTGCTTACCCAATGGGAGCTAGAATGATGAGTGGTCATACAGACCTTCATGATCAATTACAAAATGAATTAGCAGAATTTGTAAATAAAGAAGCTGCTTATTTACTAAATTTTGGCTACCAAGGAATTGTATCTTCTATAGATGCTTTAGTTTCAAAAGACGATGTAATTGTTTATGATGTTGATGCCCATGCATGTATTATAGATGGAGTTCGTTTGCACTTAGGAAAGCGTTTTACCTATAGGCATAATGACCTAGAGAGCATTGAAAAAAACCTTCAACGGGCTACTAAAATGGCAAAAGCAAGTGGTGGAGGTATTCTATTAATTTCAGAAGGAGTTTTCGGAATGCGTGGAGAACAAGGAAGATTAAAAGAAATTGTTGCTCTTAAGAAAAAGTATAACTTTCGATTGTTTGTAGACGATGCACATGGTTTTGGTACACTAGGTAAAACTGGAGCTGGAGCTGGAGAAGAACAAGGAGTACAAGACGATATTGATATCTATTTTGCAACCTTTGCAAAATCTATGGCGAGCACAGGTGCTTTTATTGCTGCTGAAGAAGAAATCATCAACTACTTAAAATACAATATGCGTTCACAAATGTTTGCTAAATCTCTGCAAATGCAGTTAGTAGAAGGAGCATTAAAACGTTTGGATATGTTGCGTACGATGCCAGAGTTAAAAGATAAACTTTGGGAAAATGTAAGAGCATTACAAGGAGGTCTTAAAGAAAGAGGATTTGACATCGGAACTACACAATCTTGTGTAACTCCTGTTTATCTTAAAGGCTCTGTACCTGAAGCTATGGCATTGGTAAAAGATTTACGCGAAAATCATGGAATTTTCTGTTCTATTGTTGTGTATCCAGTAATTCCGAAAGGACTTATATTATTGCGAATGATTCCAACAACTACTCATACTTTAGAAGATATTGATTTAACATTAAAGGCTTTTTCAGCAATTAGAGAACGACTAGAAAATGGCACCTATAAAAGACTTTCTGCTGCAGTTGCTGCTGCTTTTGGAGAGTAATTTTATTTATTTTGGTTCTATTATAAGGAAAATGGCAGTGCGATCACCAATATTTAGTACTTCATGCCATTCGGTTCCATTGCTATTAAAGTAACTTCCCGTTTCCACCTTAATTTCTCTTGTGCCTGTAGTGTCTTTTATTTTAAAAGTACTTCCTGCAAGTGTATAGCCAAAGTGAGGAAGGTGAAAATGACGTTCATGACCGATACCAGGAGCAAAAGTACATTTTAGGATTCTTTGCGATTTATTCTCTTCTAATAACTCACATACTTTTTTTCCTTTCCATCCTGCAGTTAATGGATCTGGAAGTGATGAGCTGGGTTTACAGGAAATAAAAAAAGAAAGTAATAATAAAGAAATTAAGTAAAACTGTTTTTTAAAAAACATCTGTATTTGTTATAAATAAATTCTGAAAGTACTGCGTTCCTTGTGCTTTACAGGACTATTGTCTTTCCATAATTGCTGAACTGCAACATTTTCTTCAAGTTCAGGATTGGTTTCTGTTTGTACAATTCCTTTTTTTCTGAAAATAGCTCCCATTTCTTCAAATATGATGGCCGTGACCCCTTTTCCTTGATATTCTGGATCTACACCAATTAAATAAAATGCAGCGGTATCATTCTTTTTTTGAGCTTTCCATAAATGATACCAACCAAAAGGAAATAAAGAACCGTTAGCTTTTTTTAATGCTTTTGAAAATGAAGGCATTACAATGGAAAAAGCGATTAAGTTTTTATTCTTATCTAAAATGCAAGTAATGTATTCTGGGTTGATAAAATTGAAGTATTTTTCTTTGTAATGATCTATTTGATATTGTTGAATAGGGACAAAAGTTTGCAGTGAATTATAAGTTTTATTTAATAATTCGAACATATCATCTACATAAGGCAATATGTTTTTCTTCTTTTTAAATCGAATCACTTCTAAGCTATATTTCTCTTTGATGATGCTTGAAAACCTTTTAACTTTAGCAGAAGTTTCACTGGGATTGTACAATCGAAATTCCACCCAAGTCGCTTGTTTTTTAAAACCTAGAGACTTTAAGTGTGCTGCATAATAAGGATATTGATACCACGTAATCATAGTATTTAATTCCTCAAAACCAACTGTTAAAATTCCTGCTTTTTCCATATTAGAAAATCCAACAGGCCCTTCAGCATATTCAAGATTATTCTCTTTACCAATATCATACACCTTTTGCAATAATGCTTTGGTAACCGCTATATCATCAACCATATCCAGCCAACCAAATCTCACTTTTTTCTTGTGGAGTTCTTTGATTTCAATATGATTAATAATGACTGCTATGCGACCCACAATTTTACCTTCATGATAAGCTAAATAATAAGTTGCTTCCGCATTTTTAAAAACAGGGTTATTTACCTTGTCTAAGGTTTCCATCTCATCATTGGTGAGTGGTGGTACCCAGTATTTACAATCTTTATATAAATCGAAAGGAAATTTTACGAATTGTAATAATTTCTTTTTCGATGTTATTTCTTTTACGTCAATCATAAAATATTAATGCTAATTTAATCCATCATCTTCTATATC
>OJFC01000283.1_pt1 | contig 10729 bp, 9 predicted proteins | sample 1594021 | NCBI WGS metagenome assembly OJFC01 (sample SAMN05416739, study PRJEB24817) | seawater metagenome | isolation source: Sea water | place: Canada:Atlantic | collected 2013-07 | reverse complement strand
GTGTGGGGGTGTGGGGTAATGGAATTGGGGAAAGGCGGGAAGATCGTTGAGATGGGGATGTCGAGAAAGGTGACGTTTTGCAGGGGGATTCGTCCCGCGAGGAAGTTGCGAGTTTCCTTGGTTGAGTTGTTTTGGCAGATGAGGACGGGGCGGCCGTTAAGGCGGGAGAGGCGTGCGGTGGCCTCCTTTTGATACTTGGTGAGCGGGGAACCCCAGGGCTTACGCCATTGTTTAACGCCGTCGAAGTGGTCGTGGGTGACAAAGCCGGACCAGAGCTTGGAGATGTTGTCGTTGTGGAGGCCGAGGTAGCTTACGCCGATGGCTCCGCGGGAGAAGCCGCAGAGGATGATGCGTTTGGGGTCGGCCCCGAATTGCTGGTAGACGCGCGGGACGTTTTTGAGGGCGTAGTCGATGGTGGCTTGGGTATTGCCCCACCAGGTGACTTCGTTTTTGAGGCCATCTTTTGAAATATTGGGGAGGGTGAGCCAGATCGCTTTGCCGCCGGTGAGGCCGAAGCCGAGGGCGGCGTCTTTGACTTCGCCGGTAGAGCCCGATGCGGGGGAGTAGTTACCAGTGAACTCGACGATAAGGGGGTAGGATTTTCCTGCTTCCCAGTTAGAGGGAAGGTAGAGCATGTGGTGGACCTTGGTCCCCTGGTATTCGCAGGGAGTGACGGCGACACGCGTGCCTGCTGCGGGGTATCCGATTGAGTTTGCGGGGAGTTTCAGCGGCTCGGCATGGATCACGAAGGTCGTCAGGAGTAGGTAGAGGATTCGGAGAAGCATGAGAAAAATTCTATGTTATTTTACGTGAAGAATTGCATGAAATTTTTGCCGAAGATATTTCGTGGTTGGATTTTCTTATGATCGTAAGCTCCTTGTTGATTTTCGCCGCCCTTGTGGAAGCGGCTTTGGGTCATGTGCGTGCGCAACTGGAGCCGTTTATGGAGCAACATTGTTATGATTATCACGATGACTTCGATGCAGAGGGAGATTTGAATCTCTTGGATTTGAAATTTCACCCGAAGGATCCGAGGAATTTAGCGATCTGGAAGGACGTTTTTTATCGGGTGGAGGATGGTGAAATGCCGCCGAAGAAGAAAAAGCGACCCGAGGCTGGTAGAATGGCGGCTTTTTTGAAATCGCTGGAGGAGCTGTTGAATGAAGCGGAGAAAGCAGATCTGAGGTTGAATGGTCGGGTTCACTCGCGTCGACTCACGCAGGAGGAATATGAGTATTCCCTGCATGACATTCTCGGTGTCGATATTCCATTGGGAGATTATTTGGCGGCTGAATCTTCCGGAGGTTTTGATAACAAGGCGGACGGGCAGCAATTATCTCATTTTCATCTCGATGGCTATCTTCGTGCGGCCGGAGCCTCGCTCGATGAGGCTTTCAAGCGTGCGCGGGAAGGAGATCAGAAGTTTAAGAAGGACTATTCTCCGGCAGCGTTAACGAAGAACGGGTCGGGGAACTACCGGGGACCGCAACTCTTTTAAGGGAAAGTGGTTTCATGGAAAGCTCAGGTTCAATTTCACGGTCGAATGATCCGCACGAAGGTTCCTGAAGAGGGATGGTATTGAGTGACTGTGAGAGACATCGAAGCGCTCAACCCCGGGTCCGATGAAGTGGTGTGGGGGACTTTGCAGTCAGGATTAGGGTTTTTACATCGCCCTGGGTGAAAGCCCAGCATCCAAGGGCAGTAGCCGCCGCGTCTTGACAATCTCCAAACGGTCAGATCTTGTCGTAACCAAGGACTCCGGCGCCACCTGGATCGACTTCCGCATCGTCGCGGTCCTGCCCGACGGCCAGAAGAACCGCTCCTACGGCTGCATGGGCGGCCTGACGATCGCCGGCAAGGATATCCTCCTTTTTAGCAACATCGAAACTCCGAATGTGGATTTGAGCAATTTAACCAAATTAGGCACTAAAAGATATTTTGTTAACAGTAATAGCTCTATGAAAATTGAGGTTGTTTACCCATTGGAAAAGCGATTACCCCCCTTTCGCTCCGGTCCAAAGGCGGCTTCAAAGCCCTCCCGCTGAAAGCAAATTCCTAGCAAAATCCTCCCCCGTATACTCTGCAGGTTTTCTTCCCAAAGCCCAGCAAGTCTTATCGATTCAATCACTCCTACCAACTTTTCTGGTGAAATTATCAAACGAGAGACGAGCACAGCAAAAAGCCCGGGTGCTCCCGAAAATACGGCGGAGCCGCCTTGAAGGCGACCCCAACGAAATACTTGTCTAGCGCGCACTCTTTTTCGATCCCGAAAAACCCGCGACCTGGAACCGGATCTTTCTAGTTTTTGCGAACGAAGAAGAAGAGCTTATCTTCATCGCCCAGAAGGTCCGATGGAATGATGTAGGTCGTGCTTACGCCCTCGGGCTGAACTTCATCATTGATCTCCAACCAATCTTCCAGCGGAATCGAAAGATCATCAGTTGAAAAAACCGCATAGGTTTTCCCCGGAGAACTTCCAGAGTTCCAAGTCAGTGCGACGTCACCATTTGCAGCGACCGAGATGTCAGTAATCGCAAGTTCCACAGCTCCAGGTGCGCCGCCGAGAGGATTAAATGTTCCGTCAGCGAGTTGCTTCACTTGACCTTCTGATAAGGCCTCATCCCAAACAGCAACGTCGTCAATTAGGCCCTCGAAGAAATTTCCTGCTCCGTCCCAGATACCATCACCACCGATATTAAAGCTCGAGGCGGAGGTGCCTCCAGCCGGGGGCGTATCGTTCTGCCCTGCGATTTCACCATCAATGTAAATGACGCGCCCATTTTCACTGCCGACAATCGCGATGTGAGTCCACTCTTCGGCAGTATCGACCCCTGTGGTGATCGTTCCGCCATCCGACATCCACCAGGTAATGGCGGTATCTGGGCCCATTTCGACGAGGTCATTTTGTCCGAACAGACCAGTCCGCGCGGGTTGAACAACGTCAAACTTTACCCAGCCCGCGACCGCGAACTCTGTGAGACCGTCGAGCAAAGGAGCGTTAGTAGTCACAGAAGAATCAATTCCATCGAACTGGATGGCCTGATCGCCTGCATTCCCCGTGTGGCCTTCAACGAAGATCGCTCCACCATTTACGCTCCCCGGCGTTGTACCGATGAGGTCAGCCGTCTCAAGCGCTCCATCATCGAATGACCAGTAAGCAATTGGGATGGGGAAGGGAGGGAAGCTGTTTTTATCGTATGGATTTGTTGAGGCGGCGATTTCAGTCCCATCGTCTACGCCATCTCCATCAGAGTCGGCGTTGTTCGGGTCAGTCCCCGAGTCTGTTGCGCTGGCAACCACTCCGGTTTTGGTCTCGACTTTGTCGCTTAGTCCGTCTTTGTCGGTGTCCTTCGATCGGGGATTGGTGCCGGTGTCAGACGCGCTCACAAAGGTTCCGGTATTCGTTTCGACGCCGTCCCAAAGTCCGTCATCGTCGGTGTCGTTGTCCCGCGGGTTGGTATTGGCGTTGAATTCGGCGAGGTTGTTCGAACCATCGTTGTCCGGATCCAAAGTAGAATCGTCCACAGTCAGAGCGAGATCGTTCGCTTTTTCCCAGACGTCGGGCATTCCATCGCCATCGGTGTCTGTTGTGGAACGGACAATCTGGAATCCGGCAATACCTGGTTTACCGGAAACGACGTTACCGGTGATCGTAAGGGTTGGCCCGGTCAGGCCCTTAAACACGATGTAGTTGCCTGAATCGAAATTCTCGACGATCTGTCCGAACTCACCATCGAAGGTTGCGACGGTCGCATCTATGATTTCATCGTTCGCGGTGAATGTCGCCTCAGAGCCTCCGTCGGATACGACGTAGAGATAGAGATCGTAGGTCGGGTAGGCGATGTTGCGAACTTCGATTTGAGTGATCACATCATCGCCTCCTGCCCCACTGCCGCGGGGCAGCAGAATACCGTGCATTAAGAGGGCATCGGCAGCGGCAGCGCCTGGTTCCGACCCAATCGCGCCGGGGCCATTGGTTGCCCATTTTACGCGAAGGATGGACGCGTTTTCAGCATTGTCTACGAGGCTGAGAGGATCTCCGGCACCGCCGGGAGCATTGTTCCAGTTGCTTTGGCCGAAAACGCCCGCAATGCCTGTGACGGAGGAACCAGCACTGATTGCATCGCCTCCCACAAAATTGACACCCAACAGGATATCTCCGACGGCGGCGGGAAAGCTCCCTGATTGCTTGGGATCACTTCCTGCTGCAATCTCTGCCTGATCTTCGAACTGGTCGCCATCCGAATCAGATTTGTTTGGGTCGGTGGTGTGGGTGATTACTTCGGCGCCATCGCTCAGAGTGTCTCCATCGCTGTCTGGATTGAGCGGATCCGTCACGGCTTCCTCATTGTCCTTTAGGCCATCGCCATCGGTGTCGGCCAGTTGGGGATGGGTTCCCATTTCGAACTCTTCGAAGTTGGTTAGGGTATCACCATCCGGATCTTCTCCGCCATCGTTGAGGTTTGGATCCAGGTTGCGAGCGACGCCGCGGTCTGTGCCGGTTTCCCATTCACTTGGAATGTTGTCACCGTCAGGATTCAAGTTGCTCGTCGCATCCAGCCTCACATTGTCGAAGTGGGAACGGGCACCGCTAAAGTCATCTCCAATGAAAATCACAATATTACCAGCGGGAGGTTCGTCGTCGGTGGCGAACTCAACCGTGACATCCGTGAAAGTCAATCCGACAGCATTATTGAGAGCAACTGAATCGGCGGTCACCGCATTCGATTTCAACAGGGAATCGAGGGCGAGTTGGTCATTAGTGTCTATTCCTTTGAGGAATGCGCTCGCACTGGGAGCTTCGTCGAGCACGGTTAGGCCAATCGTCGACATGGAGTCGGATCCAGACTGGCCGGCATTGCGGTAACCCATTCCAACGGTTAGGGTATAAAGCGTGTTCGCCTCATACGGGATGCCCGTATTTTGAAATGCATAGTAGCCATTGGCCATCCCGACGTGCTGGTTGCCCTCGGATTTGAATCCGCCAATGTATTCGATAAAAGCATTTCCGCTGTTTGCGCCCTCCAGGCCGATCCAATCGGGATCATCAAGGTTAATCAAAGTTGGGTCATTAAGGTCATTGGTCCAACCTCCTGCGCCAAGTTCTCGATTCTCGAAGCTGTGATTATTGATGGCAAGCGGGGCCGCCAACGTAACCGTGGTGAGTGCGGCAAGCGCCAGCAGTGGTGAGAGGAGCGCGATTATAATCGTTCGAGCGTGGGCTATATTCATATCTAAAATAGGGAGTGTAAGTTTGGGCGAATAGTGAATTATTATCCAAATTTTATTGTTTGTTGTTAAGGGGAAATCGGCTGGTGAAAAGGAGTGGTCTTATATTGAGACCTGTTCATGGGGATTTGATGGAGAGGCAATCCTACAGAATGAGTCGCTAGGTCAGCAACTCAATTAGGAGATATATTTTGAGCGGGTGGCAAGATCTCACTCGAGGTATCTGCCCCGGCCCGAGATTCTTGCACGTGCTTTCGCCAAACAAGTGCTAGAATATAGCACTGGAGGAAAGATCCGTTTCAGTGATCAAACAGTCCTAGATCGCATCGTTCTTAAGCAGGCGGGTATCGCAATGGGGCTTCCGTTTCTGGATGCTATGAATCCGGCATTCGGAGCATCGAATCCCACAAAACCGAAGCGCTTCGTGGGTGTTTCTCTCTCGCTGGGTCTGCACAATCCTTTCCTTGTTCCCAAGAATTCCGGAGCATCTTACACCCAACAATGCAGTGCGTTCGCTCGAAGGGATCGATGAATCCTATCACTCGCTGTCCCACCACGGACGGAGCGATAAGAAACTCGATCAGCTTGCGATTGTTGAGCATGCCACGATTGATCGTTGGCTGATTTTTTGAGGAAACTCAAAGGTGCCGATCTCCTTGATGACACGATAGTCATGCTCACCTCTAATCTTGAAAACGCCTCCTTGTACGATAATCGTAACATGCCGGTTCTCTTCGCTGGCGGCGGTTTTAAGCATGGGCAGCATCTGGCGTTCAGTCAGACGAACAACTATCCCTTACCGAACCTTTACCTCTCCATGCTTCAGAATTTGGGGATGGAATCGGAGAGTTTCGCAACCTCGACAAGCACGATGAAGGGATTGGTTTGATCGATGATCAGGTAGGCTTCTAGGAAGTGGTCTGTTTTGCCCAAGTGGCGATGAACTCGGCCGCTTGTTCTGCGTCTGGATTGACCACAGGTAAAGCAGTGGACAAAAATAGCTTAGGCGCGGGGCTTGTCGGCGGGGAGTTCAAGGGCGGTATGGAGGATCTTTCCGTTTTCGTGGCGAGCACGGCGCTTGATACGCGTCTTCGATTCTTAGCCTCGGAGGATATGATTCTCTGGGTTGAGCTAGGTCCCGATCAGATTAAAGAAGTCTAGCGTTGCGTGCTCGAGGGTGGGCTCAAAGTATTTTCCGTTTGCCTGCGCGAAGACGCTGCCGAGGGTCGTTTTTGGTTTTCGAAGGCGGTCGCTGAGCGCTGGTAGGAATCTCACAAGGAAGCGCAAAAGTCGCTTGGCAGAACTTACTTAACCTGCGAGAAAGAAGGAGACATTCCCATGATTTTTTTTTTGCTTTTGGCTGTTTTTGCTTACCCATGTTTGGCCGACGAGGCAAAGCAGGATCGCGCTCCCCGACCCAATATCGTCTACCTGATGGCAGATGACCAAAACACCTATTCATTGGGTTGTTATGGCAATAAGGATGTGCTGACTCCGAACATGGACCAGCTCGGGCGCGACGGGATGATCTTTGATCGGCACTATGTCACCACCGCAATTTGCATGGGGAGTCGGGCGAATGTTTTCACGGGGAGATATGAATATAAGACGGGCTGTAATTTCGTTCACGGCAATCTCAGTCCCGAGCTTTGGGAGAAATCCTACCCAATGAAGCTTCGCGAGGCTGGATACCTGACGGCTTTTGCTGGAAAGTTTGGGATCGTGGTCGACGGAAAGGGGATTTGCGAAAATGACTTCGATCTTTATGGCGGGGCTGAAGGTCAGAGTAATTACAAGACCGCGCAGAATCCCTCGATGAAGGATTACGCCAAGGAGTTTCCCCATTCGACTCTCTCGTATGGGGAATTTGGTCGGGATGTCATCAAAGAGTCGGTCAAACAGGAGAAGCCCTTTTGTCTTTCGATCAGCTTTAAAGCACCGCATCGACCGGCTACTCCTGATCCTAAGTTCGATCACGTTTACAAGGGGAAGACGTTTCTGAAGCCCTCGAATTATGGTCGGAGATACGGGGAACATCTCTCGGCCCAGAGCAAACAGGGGCGTCAGTTTGTCCGTCATTACGAATGGGGATACGACACGAAATATGACGAGGTCATGGCGGTGTACTACCAGCAGATCTACGCCATCGACGTGGCTCTGGGAATGATTCGTAAAGAGCTCAAGGCTCAAGGTGTCAGTGACAATACCGTCATCATTTATACGAGCGACAACGGTTTTATCTGTGGCTCACACGGATACGGATCCAAGGTGCTCCCGATGGAAGAATCTTCCCGGGTGCCGCTCATTATTTTTGATCCGCGGAGTAAGAATTCAGGCCGTCAGATTCGTTGTGGTCAGCTGACGGGAAACATCGACTTCGCTCCCACCATGATAGATCTGGCCGAACTGGAGCCGGTGGAAGGAACAGATGGCAAAAGCCTCCTTCCTCTTTTGAAGAACCCGGAAAAGGGCGGTCACTCCCATTTGGCGCTCATGAATACCTTTCCTCCTGCTCCGACGACGTGCATGAGCATTGTGACTAAGGAATTGAAATACACCTATTGGTGGTATGAAGACGAGGAAATGAAACCTGCAGAGGAATTATTCGACCTCAAAAACGATCCTGAGGAACTGTCTAATCTAGTCGCGCTCGATGATCAGTCGAAAATTTTGGCGACGTTACGCGAAACGTATGATGTGCAACTTGCGCATTGGAAGAAAGAGGTGGTAAGGGGGAAGGGCTATGAGAAATACATTACGCTCTTTGATCGGCATCTTCCGGCTTCCGCCAAGAAAATTGCCGGGGCCAAACCGGCAAAGATTAAGAAAAAAGGAAAAGCAAAATAGGGTCTCTGTTTTTTAGTCAAGCGACGTATCTACGATACGATTTCAATCCAAACACAATCATTCCGAGAATCGAGAAGTGGATTCATTCCTAACTTGGGGAAGTGACATGAACATGCGGAAGAAGTTAGCAGGGAGGAATGAAGCGGCGCTGCCAAGGTCTATTTGATAGGTATACACGATTACGCTTACTGGGATACCTGTGATCAAAAATTGAAGATTCATGAGTGTGGCGGTGTCTTTCACATTAAATTCAAAGGAGGAGACGTAGGTGTCGGAAAAAAACTCTGAGGGCGTAGTTCCCGCTGGGGAGTTCGATGATGGTCGTTTTACCCGGTGCGAAGGTTGCGATGGGGACGGCTTGGATATTCAGTGTAATTTGGCCGTGGTTCGTGACCAATGATGTAGAGTTGAAGGTAGCTGTAGCCCCTAATCGTGTTTGTCGTGGGCGTTGATAACATCCGTGTTGCCAAAAGAACTTTTCCCAATCGTCTGGAAGAAGGCTGTCGTCAGTGTCGCTATCCGCGGTAGTTGGGACGAACAGGACATTGATCGAGAGAAGTTCCATGGCGACGTAACCCACAGGGCCAGTGGCATAGGGATAAACGGTGATCGAAAAGCGGGTGCCTAGTGAGAGGCCCAGAGCTTGATCGAGAGAGAGGGGGTCACCATCGGTTTCGTAAAGCGCGACATAGCTTAAATTGCCGGTGTGAATGTAGGCCTATTTTTTACTTAGGTTGACAGGTAGCGCCACTTCGATGAATAGGAAATTGTTAGGTGGCTGCTGTAGAGTTCCCATTCATAGCCTGCAGCGCCATCGCGGAAGTGGATTTCATAAAGGTCGACGTCCGTTTCTTGGGGCTTGGTTAGGGTGCCCGATTGGGAACTGGGGAGAGAAATTTGAAAATTGAGCACGAAGAGTGAGATTTGAACGATCGTGGCTTCCTTCTCCGCCTTCCGGCTAAGGCGGACGAGACGGTGGACTTAGGGAGATGTTAGTCGAACCACTCGTCGTCCGGATCAAAGGTAGGAATGGCGGTATTAATGATCTTCATTTTGCCTACGGCGCGATGGCGGCAGCCGGGCTTGATCATGATGGTGGTCATCGGTTTGACGGGGAGGAGCTCGCCATCGAGTTCGATGAAGGCCTCGCCTTCGGTTTCGAGGATGAGGTAAATCTCGGTGAAGGTTTTGTGGTAGTGGGTCCGCGCATCCTCGGAAATTTCTACGTAGTGGGTCGAGGCGGTGGAGTTGTTGGGCTGGACAAAAGCCCGCTTGGACATGCCGCAGGGGCAGGGCACTGCTTCAATGTCATCGAAATGCGTGAGCAAGTAATTCTTCACGAACAAGATTGTGGCATTGAGACCGAGAGATGAGGAGGGCGAAATGGGGATCTCAAATTCGTTTGGAATGCTGGGCCCAAATCATGCTCAGGACGACGAGGGCGCCGCCGACAAAGAGTCCCCAGCCAGCGGATTCTCCTTCGAGGAAGAGAAGAGCCTCTAAGACTCCGCAGATCGGAATCAGAAAGCGATAGCTCGCAAGGAGAGTCACTGGGAAAATGGAGCTGAGATGGTTCCAGATGCTGAAGGCGGCGGCGGAGACAAAAGCGAGCCAGAGCGTGCTTCCGATGACGGGGCTGCTAAACATTTCCTGAAATGACCCAATGGCTTGGAAGCCGACGAGTATGAGAGAAACCCCTCCGGCGAAGAGGGAGATGCCGGTGGCATTAATCGACGACATTGTCGGCTTGATCCGTTGGAAGAGGAGGAGGGCAAGCGCGCCGCTGGCGGTGGCGCACAGCATGAAGATTGCCCCAAGCAGGGGGTTACCCGCTCCGGCACCGGGGGCATAGACCGCAATGGTGACGCCCGTTCCTCCGATGACGAGGCCGAGCCATTGCATCGCACTTGGCCAAGGGCTCTTCTGAATGAGTGGGCTCATGAGCATCCACCAAAAACTGCCGGTGGCGACGAGCAAAGCGGCCAAGCTTGCGCTGGAAGCTGCGACTGCTTGGTAGAAGAAAATATATTGGATGAACGTTTGGGTGAGGGCGAATCCGAGAAGGAGTTTCCTGGGGGTAACTCGAAGTTCTGCGGAGATATTTTTTCCAAAGAGCAAAAGTCCAAATCCTGATACTGAAAAACGGACACCGGCGAAGAGAAGGATCATCGGGAGGGTTCGCTCTAAGCCCTGTAAATCCCAGTGAGCGTAGACGTTCTTGATCGCTGGAAAGGCGCTTCCCCAAAGTAGCGCGCAGAGAAGCGCGGGAGGGAAAGGGTGGCGGAAGAGGAGCACGTAAGAGTCATCTTCTTGAAGTCAGAGAATTAAAAGAGAATTCAGCTGGCTTGGATTTTTCTTGGAATCGCTTTGATGCTTGATTGAAAAATAAAATGAACAATAGGTTTTCCGAAGCCCATAAAATGGGAAGTGGGGGATTCATCCAGACCCCGCTCCGCGTGGCTGCTGATCCTTACTATTCTGCTATGAAAATGAAGTCGCTCCGCCTTTTCTTCAGCTTTCTCATTAATACCGGAGTAGTAGACGCTGAGATCCCCGCGAAGAAGGAAGTCTTCACGGTGCAAACGTTCGGCGGATCAAACCCGAAAAACTACGTCTCAAATAACTTTATTTTTTCGGCGCTCCCATACTACCG
>OJFC01000280.1_pt1 | contig 10864 bp, 11 predicted proteins | sample 1594021 | NCBI WGS metagenome assembly OJFC01 (sample SAMN05416739, study PRJEB24817) | seawater metagenome | isolation source: Sea water | place: Canada:Atlantic | collected 2013-07 | reverse complement strand
CAGTACGCACAATCCCCACCGACAATCTCCATCCGCTCCGCCGCTTCCGTCCCGAAATGATACGACCCCGGAAGAATCACCCCCAAGGTCTTCCGTGACCCATCAGCCAAAAGAATCGTGTGCGAAATGACGTTCCCATCAAAATAAATATTCCCCTCTGCAAACGCGGTAACATTTTCAAACTGCATTCCACTCAAATCGGATCTTATCATCCAAAGCGCAAGATCAATGTCATCGCAGCCCCAGATCACTCGCACGCAAACGCTGGATCAAACTCAAGCGCAGCACCATCAATCCCGCAATCACCGTGCTCACCATCGAGAGCGGGCTCAACACCAAACTCACCCGATAAAGAGTCGCAAATTCCTCGTTCGTTTTAGCGCCGTAGATAAAGAAGACCCTAATCACCGCAGCTACCGAACTCGCGAACCAAAAAAACCACAAAAGTCCCACCAACTTCCCCATCGTAAGTCCCAGAGGCTTTTGCGAGGCATCACGAATCCACGCCATCGCTTGAAAGGGAATCCAAAACTGAATAATCGGGATGAAGTGGAAGACCCACGCCTCAACCGGTCTATATGATTTCCGCCCGCGGTAAATCGCCGTTGCCCCGTCTTGGCTGTTGATCAGCCACGCATTCTTGCAGACCCGCGAGGTCCAGATGCACCATAAAACAGCCAGAACCAGCATCAGAATTTTTTCACCATGATCTACCAGATCGGAAACACGAGACAACTGAAGGTAAAATGGAGATCCGCGATCATCATTGTGCTGACTAACCTCTTGGAGATCAATCATGGTAATAAATCCGTAGACCACATCAAACAAGACTCCTACCACTAAAAAGGCCACAATCACCTTACTCAAAACTCCCACCTCACGGTAGCCACCAAAAGGAGACCCCTGGCCCGGATGCCGTGGAAGCGATGGCATAACCTTAACGCGCGTGCTTGGTATTGCATAAGGATTCTCGCTCATCAGTTAATAACGACGACTCTTTAGCGTTTTTGAAATCACAGATCACCAAAAAACGAATCGCCAGCAGCAATTTCACAGGGAAAACTGCCGCCCGCCGTGCGCACCACCGACTTCCACTACGACCTCCCCGATAAACTCATCGCTTCCCGCCCCCTCAAGGACCGGGCCGCCTCCCGCATGATGGTCATCAATCGCAAGAAAGAGACCATCTCCCACCACCACTTCCGCGAGTTCCCCGACCTCCTTCCACCCGACCACCTCCTCGTCCTAAATGACACCCGCGTCATCCCCGCACGCGTCTTTTCAAACGACAGAAAAATCGAGCTTGTCCGCACCGACGCCCTCGACCCATCAAACTGGTGGTGCCTCGTCCGCCCCGGCAAAAAAATGAAGCCGGGCCGCACCATCAAAGTCGGCTCCAGCACCGGCACCGTCATCGAGACGAATGACAAAGGTGAGCGGCTCATCCGCTGGGACAACCCACCCGATCTCGACAAAGTCGGCCAACTCGCCCTCCCCCACTACATGGAGCGCGAGCCCGAGAAAGCCGACCGCGAACGCTACCAAACGGTCTACGCAAAAGAGGATGGTGCCATCGCCGCCCCCACCGCCGGCCTCCACTTCACCCCCGAACTCCTCGCCGGCCTCGACCACGCCTTCCTCACCCTACACGTCGGCGTCGGCACCTTCCGCCCCGTTAAAGCCGAGGACCCACGCGAGCACGACATGCACTCCGAGCGTTACAGCCTCAACGCCGATGCCGCCTCTCGCATGAACTCCGCCCCTAAGATCGCCGCCGTCGGCACCACCGTCACCCGCGTCCTCGAACACCTCGCCCGCGATGGCCAACCCTTCTCCGAGACCTCCGGCGCCACCGACATCTTCATCTACCCGCCCTACCAGCTCAAAGCCGTCGACACCCTCCTCACCAACTTCCACCTCCCCTGCAGCACCCTCATGATGCTCGTCTCCGCCTTTGCCTCTCGCGAGCTCATCCTCGAAGCCTACTACCAAGCCGTCGCCGAAAAATACCGCTTTTATTCCTACGGTGACTGCATGCTCATCCTCTAGACCTTCGGTCAGATTACAGTTCTCCGTAAATAGTTTTTAGTTCCTGAAATTTAGGATTTCTTTCTATCCCATCCCCAGAGGAGATCCAAACGATAGCCCGGGGTTGTAAACCCCGGAACTACCATCAACATCACAAAAGAATCCTGAAAGGGTGCCAGACTGAGATCCCTCAGACTCATCCTCCCCCAATCTCTCCATCCCAAGCTATGCCCACCCTAGACGAACTCTTCGACCTGCTCGACGAAGCAGAAGAAAACGACCAACTCGCCAGCGCTCGCTTCCTCTACGAAGCCATCCTCGCGCAAGACGAAAACAACCCCGGCCTCCTCATCCTCCACGCCTCGAACCTCATCGAACTCGGAGACCTTACCGAAGCCGAGCGCATCCTCGAAACCGTCGAATCCGATGAAGAAACCCTCCCCAGCCTCACCACCCAACGGGGCCACCTCGCCCGCGCCCGCGGTCTTCTCGAAGAAGCCGAAAAATTCTACCGCGACGCCCACAAGCTTGATCCTACCGATGACGAGAACCTCCTCAATGCCGCCGGCATGGCCTTCCAGCGCGGCGAAACCGCCAAGGCAGAATATCTCCTCCGCCAAGTGATCGCAAACGACAGCGAAGACATCCTCGATGCCTGGTTCACCCTCGGCACCCAGCTCATCGCCCAACAAAGATACGAAGAATCTCGTACTTCCTTCAAAGAAGTCATCAAGATCGAGCCCCAGCACGAACTCGCCCACGAGTGGATCGCCGACCTCAACTTCCGCGAAGTCCTCACCCGGGATTAAAAAAACGTAGCAGAGGCTCTCAACCTCTGATCTGCAATCCCAAGAATTTTATTCGATTGGCTCAAATTTGAACCAATAATTTAAGCCATGCTCCTCTCGTTCAGAAGCCGTCATACGTAACGAAGCCCAACGGGATGGAACACTCCACACTCATCCCTAAAGGGGCGATCTAATCTCCCGTATCCTTCAATCAGAAGCCCCATCTCCGGAAGGGACTCAAATGATGGCGCAGGGTTGCAAACCCCGGGACCTCATCTCCCAAAGATCCCGTACCCCGGAAGGCTGCCAGATCTGATTTTCCAACATACCCGAGAATCAACTCTAACCCTCCCTCGCTAGCAAGCACGTGTCGTTAAAACTCGTTCACAAATTCACTGCCCAATCCCTGTGAGCACCTATTATAGTAATCTCGTATCTTTAAGGTCATCCTCCAGTGCTGGGTGATACTCGATCCTCATCCCCGAAGGCAATCCATGAGTGCGGAGTGCCAAAGAGGCTGAACCGGCTCCGAATCAAGTTCATCATCACCCTCCACGGCTAACGATAAGGCATCCTCATCAGTTCTCTCGACCGCGAACTCAAACGGATCTTCTACGCTCTCCCACAATGAGGCTGTCAAGAGTGCTCGCTCACGGACGGGAAGCTTAAGGCCTCGGGAGCTATCTGATCAATATTCACTCTTTAAAGAGCCGCGATACCAACCATCAGAAAAGACGAATCTTTTGAGGTCTTTTATTTCACATTCCCCCCGAAATCGCCATTCCCGCCAGGTGCCCTGTCGTCCAGGCCGCTTGAAAATTAAACCCACCCGTCACCCCATCGATATCAAGCACCTCGCCCGCGAAGTAGAGAGCAGGAGTGGCCTTGCTTTCCATCGTCTTAAGATTCACATCCTTGAGAAGCACTCCACCACAGGTGACGAATTCATCCTTGTTGATACTCTTTCCAAGCACCTGAAATCGAGATCCGATCAGTTGCCTGATCAACGCCTTTTCCTGATCCCGTGTGAGCTTTGCCCAAGTCATCTCATCAATAATTTCAACCGCCTCACAAAGGCTCTGCCAAAGCCGCCGCGTGACTCCATCGATCAAAGATCGCTTGAGCACCTTACGTGATCCGTGGTTCTGCCGCTCATTTTTAAAGATGTCCGTAATCGTCTCTTCCGTCTCGCTCCCGCTCCAATTAATCCGAAGCTCAAACTGGTAATCGACCTCCGCTAAGCTTCGCGCGCCCCAAGCCGAAGCTTTAAGAATGGCGGGCCCGCTCAATCCCCAGTGCGTGATCAAAACAGGCCCAGTGGTCACTTGCTTGCCTGCATACACCGTGGCATTCGGCACCGAGACCCCGGGGAGATCTTTAAGACGGGAATCATTAATCTTAAAGGTGAAGAGCGAGGGCACAGCCGGATCAAGCGCGTGCTGACAGTCCTCCGCAGGGATGCGCGCCTGCTTAGTGCGAATGCCACCTGTCGCCACGAGCACGTTCTTCGCCTGCAGCGTCTCACCCGTCGACGTCACCATTTCAAAATGCCCCGCCTCCGTCTTCACGATCGACTCCACCCCACAGCGCGTCCGCCACTCTACGCCCGCTTCCCGCGCCGCCTTCGTCAGGCAATCAATGATCGTCTTCGAGTCATCCGTCACTGGAAACATCCGCCCATCACCCTCGACCTTCAGCTCCACCCCACGCGACTCAAACCACTCCACCGTGTCACTCACCTGAAAGCGATGAAACGGCCCAATGAGCGACTTCTTTCCTCTTGGATAATTCTCCACCAACTCTCGGGGCTCAAAACAATGATGCGTCACATTGCACCGTCCCCCTCCCGAGATCCGCACCTTCGTGAGCACCTCCGCTCCCTTTTCCAAAATCAACACCTCCGGCACCCCCATCTCCCCGGCCGTGATCGCCCCGTAGAACCCCGCCGCTCCTCCACCAATCACTACCAATTCATGCACACGCTGATACCACCAGAAAACAGAGCTCTTGGGGAGGATTTCCCGATCCAATTCATCCTTCCCACACTTCCTTTATTTGCTAAACCACTGCTTCATCCATACTTTCTTTTTCCTACTCGCCGCACCTTTCTACCCTCGCCGCTGGTTGCGCCACCCTTTTCTGCCATGGATCAGCCCAGGCTGTGATCGAGTCCTACTTCTTCTTGGTCACCGAGCCCTCTTATGAAGAAACTTCCACTTCCTTGCACTCCTGAAACGGGTCCACTTACCAGAACTCCCATAAAAACCTCCTCCAGCGCACCGCCGACGAATTTATCACCCCGATCATCACCAGAGTCCGGGTGGAACAGCGTGCTAAATCTCTCCCCTTCCGCCCTTTCTTTCGATGGATTTTCGCATGACCGACAGTGATACAGCGTCAGCTAGTCCCACCACCACGCTCCTTTTATGAAAATCCTCCCCCTTCTTGCCTCACTCGCTCTAGCATTGATAGCCCATGCCAGCACCGTCTACCAAGACGAGTTCACCGGCACCTCCATCCCCGCAGCCTGGAACAACATTGCAAACGCCCCAGTCGCCCTCGATGACCCAAACAACCAACTCGACTACGACCACACAGCTAGCACGATCCGCCGGTTTCTGAATTTTAACGGTCTCCTCACCGGGCAAAGCGGCTACCTCAAGGCCTCCATCTCAAACTTCACCGGAGCCTCCTCCATCTGGTTCGGCTTCGTCGGCACCAACTCCGCCAACAATGCGAATTACGCCCAGACCCTCATTACCGGAAACGGCACCTACGAGCTCTTCATCAATAAACACCGCCGCCACACAACCCTTCGACAACAACAGCGGCTGGACCGGAACCCTCGCCGCAGGAGCCGGAGTCTATTCAACAACTGGCACCACCGCCGAGGGCCTTATCAACAAAACCCCCTGCTCCGCCCTTGCCGTGAAACCTGCCGACTTCCACTTCTCACTCCACTAATCCTCGCAACAGCCAGCCATCGCTTACTCCCTTAGAGCTTCAATACCTCCCCTTCGTTCAAGTCGACTCGCTCCGGTCGCCCTTTGTGCATGTAGACCACTTTGCTGTGATCCAACCCCAGTAAATCCAGCACCGTGGCATGCAGGTCATGCACGTGCAGTCTGTCCTCGGTCGCATGCAACCCCAGCTCATCCGTTGCCCCAATCGTTTGTCCGCCCTTCACCCCACCACCCGCCATCCACATCGTAAATCCGGTCGGATTGTGATCCCGACCATCGCCCTTCTCACTCATCGGCGTCCGCCCAAATTCTCCGCCCCAAATAACAAGCGTCTCATCCAGCAAACCCCGCTGTTTTAAATCCTGAATCAATCCTACAATCGGCTGATCCACATTCCCGCACAGGCGACTATGATTCTTCTCCATCCCGCTGTGGCTGTCCCACTTGCTCCCCGCCCCGTGATACAACTGCACAAAACGCACCCCGCGCTCCACCAGCCGCCGCGCCATGAGACACTGCCGCCCGAAGACCCGCGTGTGATCCTCATCCAAGCCATACATCGACTTCATCCCCTCTGACTCGCTCTCCAAATCAATCGCCTCCGGCGCCTCCGCCTGCATCCGATACGCCAATTCGTAACTCTGAATCCGCGCCTCCAGTTCCGTATTCGATTGCCGCCCGCGCAAGTGCCCCTGATTCAATTGGTCCAGAAATGCCAGCTTCCCACTCTGCCGCTCCCCCGTAATCCCCTTCGGTAAATTTAAGTTCGCCACTGGCTCGGTTCCCGACTCAAAAAGCGTCCCCTGATAACTCGCCGGCATAAACCCCGAGCCCCAACACCGCGTCCCGTTTACCACCATCGCGTTGCTGTCCTTGATCACCACGAAGGCCGGTAAGTTCTCACTCACCGATCCCATCCCGTAGTTCACCCACGCCCCGAGCGACGGCCGACCACCGAACACCGATCCCGTATTCATTTGCGCCACCCCACCCGCATGATTGATCCCATCCGAAACACACGACCGGATCACGCACAAATCATCCGCAATCGCCGAATGCTTCGGCAGCCAATCCGAAATCCACAATCCGCTTTCGCCGTGCTGCTTCCACTCCCGCTTCGATCCTAGCAAAGGCGATCCCGCTTCCCCCATCGCCGTCACGGGTCGCTCAAAGCTCTCCGGCAGCGGCTTTCCCGCCAACTTATTGAGCAGCGGCTTCGGATCAAAAAGATCCAAATGACTCGGCCCACCCTCCATGAACAAAAAGATGACATTCTTCGCCTTCCCAAAATGATGCGGAATCTTATCAACTACGGGATTTTTAGTACCAAGGTCGGCGCCATACAGCCTCTGCCCCGTCAGCGCCGAAAGAACCACGCCACCAAAGCCCGCACCCGCATTCATCAGGAAATCACGACGCGATTGAGGCAGAACAATTCGGTGACAGCTCATCGTAAATCAGTGGAGGTAAAGGAATTCGTTCGAACTCAGGAGCGCGTGACAAAAATCTGCAAATGCTTCGCGCGTTGGAGATTTCTTTTTGGGAGCCTTATTGCCACCCAACCAACGGATTTCAGAGGGCGGTTTCGTGATATCGGAAACGACGAGATCAACCAACGGATCATCTACCTTCATTAGATCGCCTTCGCCCAGCACTTCAGGAATCACAGTCAGACGCGCCACCGTGCCATGCCATAAATGCGCCTCGCCATTGCGCCCTCCCACCAAAATATTCTCACCTTTGCTGCGAATCACTCCGGAGATATGATGACTGACTTCAACCCTCTGCATCTGCGCCCCCGGCATCGAGAGATCCTTCAGATAAAAGGTCACCTTCCCTTCGCCATTCGGCTGGGGATCCACCGTCACCGCCATGAAGACAGGAATATTCAAGGGCACCTGCAATCCCGATGCCACTACCTCGTATTCCAAATCCCCATCAGGATTATGGCCCACTAATTGCATGATGAAGTTTCGCGGGCTATACCGACTTTTCGCGCTGGTCACCCCCATCGCCCAACCAGAACTTTCTTGATTTCCATTCCACTGCGACACCAGGGTATTGACCCTCGCATCAGCATGAATACCTTCCAATCGGGCCACCGCACTCACCGTGAAATGATCATCTTTCAACTCCACTCCGGGCAACTCGAGTCGCTCCCTGCCACTTCCCGGATTCAGCGAAATCGCTCCTTTGGCACCTTGGGGTAGAAACGGCTCCGCGCCCTTGAATAAATCACCCAAGGCAATCAACCCACTCATTTTCGGTATCGTTTCCTTCTCCAAAAATTCTCCGGTCAGCGTCTTCTGCATCGCAAGAAAATCCACTGCAGCTTTCACTTCCGCGTCACTCGCCTCACGTCCCCAAGCGGTTCGATAGGCCTTTGCGACATCCTCAGCGCTGGGATTCTCCTTCCCTCCCAAAATCCGACCCGCCATCGCTCGCGCACGCGCCAAGGGCCACTCACTGTTTGCCAGCAACAACGACTGCGTCGCCGTCGTGGTATTCAACCGCTCCGGCTCCGAAGAAAACCCTGATGGACTATCAAAGCATTGCAAAATCCGATCCGGCGTATTGCGCATCTTCTTCACATAAATCGATCTCACCGGCACCGCACTCGTCTGCGCCGCTCCACCATCGCGATGCCGCAACTCACCCGACACCGCCAGCATTGCATCCCGAATCTGCTCCGCACTCAATCGCTTCGGCGAAAAGCGCCACAACCACTTGTTCTCCGGATCAATCACCTCATGCACGTTGCTCGGCTCAAACCGCGCCGTCTGACGATACGCCGCACTCGTCATGATCAGTCTGTGCATCCGCTTCATCTTCCAACCGCCCTTCACAAATTCACCCGCCAACCAATCGAGTAACTCTGGATGCGACGGCTCCTCGCCCAACATCCCAAAGTCATTCGGCGACGCCGCGATCCCCTTTCCAAAATGATGCTGCCAAATCCGGTTCACCATCACACGCGCCGTCGTCGGATGATCCCCCCGCACCAGCCATTCTGCCAGCGCCGACCGACGTCCCGATGTCCCCTCTCTCACTTCAATCTCAGGGACCTCACCGCCCAACAACTCCAAAAACCCGGGAGACACTTCCTCCTCCTTCATCCTCACCACCGCCCCCTCTCGCCCCGTATCCGTGCTCACAAATGCCCTGGGCAGGTCCTCCGGCTTCAAGTTCTCAAAAAAGGCCATCTCCTCCTTCAGCTCTCCATAGCGCTGCAGTTCTGCACTCCCCTTTTTTAGAATCTTCTCTGCGGTCGCCAGAGTCCTCACTTCTCTCTCCGCCTGTCGCTCCACCAGAAACGAAATCTGTCGCTCGTAAGCCGATTTTTCCTCCCACGGCTTCCGAAACATCACCTGCACCTCAGGCGGAAAAGTCTTCACCCGAAACTCATACGTTTTCCGCGCACCCGCCTCCAGCAACGACTTCATCTCGTCCCGAATCCCTTCCGTCGTCTCGTCCCATGTTCTACTATCTTTCTCGTACTTGGAAATCTCCTCTTCCGTCGCATGATACCGGTCATCCGGCCAATAGACCGATGATAGAAATGCCTGCAGCGCAAAATAGTCCTTCTGCAAAATCGGATCAAACTTGTGATCGTGACACTGCGCGCACCCCACTCCCATTCCCATAAAAACTTCCCCTGTCACATTCGTGATCTCATTGATCATGATCTCCCGCTGCATCTCCGCATTCCGCTGGTTCCACTCGTAAACCCCGTTTCGCAAAAATCCCGTCGCCGCCACCCGCATCGGATCACCCGGCGCGATCTCATCGCCCGCCAACTGCTCCCGCACAAACTCATCGTAGGGTTTGTCCTCGTTGAAGGCCCGAATGACATAGTCTCGATAGCGAAAGGCACTCGACCGAAAATCATCCGCCCGATACCCGTCGCTATCCGCATAGCGCACCACATCAAGCCAATGCTGTCCCCACCGCTCTCCATAGCGCGGACTCGCCAATAATTCCTCAACCAAACCCGCCACCGCCGTATCCTCATCTTCGTCCCAGGCCACGACAAACTTCCGCACCGCTTCCACCGTCGGAGGCAACCCATGCAGGTCAAAGTATGCCCGCCGCACAAACTCGACCGCCGAAGCCCCCGGTGCCATTTTCAACCCAACATCCTCCAACTTCCGCTCCACAAAATAATCCACCGGATGCCCCACACCCTCCGGCACCACCACCGTCTTCACCGGCTGCACCGCCCACCACGCCTTTTGCTCATCCGTAAATTCATGCCCTCCCGCCGCCATCACGACGACAAAACCCAACCAACATTTCAGTAGTCTCTTCACGAACGCCGCATCCGACCACGAATTTCCCCTCTTGGATATCCCAAAAACGTCACTCCTTCCGATTCTTTCCCCTTTCTTCCGCTCCTCAACCCAAACCTCTCAAAATTCGTGTTTAAATCTCAAATCTCATCTTTCCTCCTTCTCTTCACCTCCGCCTTCGCCCAACCCCACGCCATTGAAGGCCTCACCGAACCTTTTTCCATCGTCTTCGACAAAGACAATACCCTCTACGGCGTCGAGTACGAGAATGGCAACCGCGTCTTCCGCCTCAAAGACGACCAACTTACCTTCATCGCCGGCTCCAAATCCCCCGGCGGCAAGAAGCTGGGCGACGTCGCCGCAGGCGATGGCGGTCCCGCTACCAAAGGCCGCTTCAATGGCATGCACGACCTCACCCTCCACCCCGATGGCCGCCTTTTCATCGCCGACACCTTCAATCGCCGCATCCGCGTCATCGACCTCAACACCGGAAAACTCTCCACCCTCGGCGACGGCAAGCTCACCTTCAAAGAGCCCTACACCGTCGACCTCAGCCCCGATCACCAAAACCTCCTCGTTGCCGACCTCCGACAATTCAAAATCCTCGAGATCAACCTCTCCTCCCTCAAAGTCACCACCCGCGCCGGCAACGGAAAAAAGGGAATCCCCAAAGACGGCAGCCCCGCTCTCAAATCTCCCCTCATCGGACCCCGCGCAGCCATCTACGGCCCCGATGGCAGCATCTACCTGTCTCTTATACACATCTGACGCTGCCGACGACTCCTTACGTGTAGAT
>OJFC01000276.1_pt1 | contig 10909 bp, 14 predicted proteins | sample 1594021 | NCBI WGS metagenome assembly OJFC01 (sample SAMN05416739, study PRJEB24817) | seawater metagenome | isolation source: Sea water | place: Canada:Atlantic | collected 2013-07 | reverse complement strand
ATGTAGAGAGGTCTCGTGGGCTCGGAGATGTGTATAAGAGACAGGTCCAGAACCTGTAAAAGAAATTACACATGTAACTGGTAATTGGACACTTCGTTTTATTATAATCACACTTGCAATGACTCCTTTACAAAAGTTTACTAAATTAAATTTCTGGATTAGCTATAGAAGAATGTTTGGCTTGTTTGTATTTTTTTATGCATCAGCGCATATGATGACTTATGTAGGAATAGATTATCGCTTTGATTGGTCTAGTATTAGTGATGATATTATTAAAAAAAAATTTATATTTGCTGGATTTTTAGCTTGGCTTTTATTAGTGCCACTTGCTCTTACTTCATCTAAAAGAATGATAAGGTTGTTAAGAGATAAGTGGAAAAAACTACACAAGCTTATTTATATAATTTCTTTATTGGGAATTATTCACTACTTATGGTTAGTTAAAGTAGTTACAGTTGAACCCTTAATCTATCTTATTATTATTGTAATTTTACTTACGCTAAGAGTTAAAATGAAATTTAATTAATTAATTAATTTTTTTTCAGGAACACAAATCTCTGATCTTGTTAAAAATCTTCTGCCAGTTCCATTATCAAGTGAAAACATTCCACCCATTCCTTTAATACAATCAATAATTAAATCTGTATTTTTCCATGCTTCATGTTGGGTTTCGCTTATATAAAAAGGAACACCTCCAATTTTACCAATCAAAACATCATCATCGCTTATAAGGAATTCTTTAACTGGATAACACATCGGGGCACTGCCATCACAACATCCACCAGATTGATGAAAAAGCAATTCTTTACCATGATCTTTCTTTAGATCTTCAATTAATTCTAACGCTAATGGTGTTGCTGAAACTTTCATAGTTATATGGCCTGTAGTTTAATACAGGCCACTATAATATACCTGTTAAAAGAAGCCTAATTTTTTCTCACTGTATGACACGTGTAAGTTTTTCACCTGTCTATAATGATCAAGCATCATTTTATGTGTTTCTCTACCAATTCCAGATTGTTTATAACCTCCAAAAGCAGCATGAGCTGGATAAGCATGGTAACAGTTAGTCCAAACTCTTCCTGCTTGGATCCCTCTTCCCATTCTATAAGCAATATTTCCATTTCTAGTCCAAACACCTGCTCCTAAACCATAAAGAGTATCATTTGCAATTTCTAATGCATGCGCTTCATCTTTAAATTTAGTAACTGATACAACTGGACCAAAAATTTCTTCTTGGAAAACTCTCATAGAGTTATCACCTTCAAAAATAGTAGGTTGGATATAATTACCTTTTTCCAAACCACTGTTTAAGTTAGCAACTTCACCTCCACATAGAACTTTAGCACCCTCTTTCTTACCTAAATCTAAGTAAGATTTTATTTTTTCCATTTGCTCTAATGATACTTGAGCACCAATCATGGTTTCCATTTTTAAAGGGTTATCTTGTGTTACTGCTTTTGTTCTAGCGATAGCTCTTTCCATAAATTTATCATAGATAGATTCTTGAATCAAAGCTCTACTAGGACAAGTGCAAACTTCTCCCTGATTAAGAGCAAACATTGTAAAACCCTCGAGACATTTATCAAAGAATTCATCATCTTGATCCATGACATCTTCAAAGAAAACATTTGGAGATTTTCCACCTAATTCTAAAGTTATTGGAATTAAGTTTTGAGCAGCATACTGCATAATCAAACGTCCAGTTGTTGTTTCACCTGTAAAAGCAATCTTTCTAATTCTTTTAGATGATGCTAATGGCTTACCTGCTTCCAATCCAAAACCACTTACAACATTAAGAACTCCTGGAGGTAATAGATCTCCAATTAATTCCATTAATAGTAAGATTGATGCTGGTGTTTGTTCAGCTGGTTTTAAAACTACACAGTTTCCTGCAGCAAGTGCTGGTGCAAGTTTCCATGTTGCCATTAATAACGGGAAGTTCCAAGGTATAATTTGTGCAACTACACCAAGTGGCTCAGGTATATGATAAGAATACTCACTGTTACTTATCTCTGAAACAGAACCTTCTTCTGCTCTTATGGCTCCAGCAAAATATCTCCAATGATCAACAACTAATGGTAAATCAGCTGCCATACATTCTCTGATTGGCTTTCCATTATCTAGACATTCAGCAGTAGCTAAAAGCTCAAGGTTTTTTTCAATAACATCAGCTATTTTAAGCAGAATGTTAGATCTTTCAGTTATTGATGTAATTCCCCAAGTAGGAAAAGCAGCATGTGCAGCATCCAAAGCAGCTTCAACATCTTTTGCATCTGATCTTGGAACAGAACATATAACTTCATTATTGATTGGACTTACGTTGTCAAAATATTTTCCCGATTTTGGTTCAACGAATTTTCCTCCTATAAAATTTCCATATTTTTCTTTAAATGGAAATTTAACTTTTAAGTGAGACGTATCTAGTAACGGAGATCGTCCACCTTTTACTGTTTCTGTGCTCATTTTTATCCTCTCTCTCTTATTATTATTCTTTAGCTTATTTTTTTTTGATGGCTTACGTAACTTCTTTTTGGTCACACCCTTTTTCTTTTTAACTTTTTTAATATTTTTAGGTGATCGTTTGACCAAGTTTTTTTTAATTTTTTCTTTGGCTTTACGTTTAGACTTTTTGGCTGTTTTTTTCTTTGTAGTAGCCATCCAATACTTAAACAAAATTTAATATTAAGGTCTATGTATTATATTATTAAATTTCTACTCAAGATTGAATAAAACCCTACATCTTGTGCTTAATTGAAATGTGTCTAATAATTTAACTATGAATGAAAATACAAAAAAAGAATTACAATCTTCTACTTTTGAGAGATTACTTAAGCATTTAGATGAAAGAAAAGATGTTCAAAATATAGATATCATGAACCTTGCTGGTTTTTGCAGAAACTGTTTATCAAAATGGTATCGAGAAGAAGCAGAGAAAAAAGGTATTGAAATTTCAGACCTTGATGCACGCGAACATGTCTATGGAATGCCTTATCCAGAGTGGAAAGAAAAATATCAAAAATAATTATTTTTCTTTAAGTCTTGGAAACAGCTCTACAAAGTTACAAGGTTTATGATTTATATCTAGCTGATGTTTTAAAATTCCGTCCCAAGCATCCGTAACACCACCAGAAGATCCCGGTAGAGCAAACACATACTTACCATTAGCTAGCACAGCACACGCTCTAGACTGAATAGCAGAAGTGCCAACTGTCTTTAAACTAATTGTTCTAAAAACTTCTCCAAAACCTGGGATATGCTTATCAGCAATTTCATTCACTGCCTCCGGTGTGATATCTCGACCTGTAAGTCCTGTTCCACCAGTTGTAATTACAACGTCTATTTTAGATTGATTAATCCAATCTTTAAGGATTATAATAATGTCTTCTTTGTTATCTTTGCAAATTTTTCTATCTATTAATTTATGTTTAGCCTCCTCTATTTTTTTTACTAAGATCGCACCTGACTTATCATTCTCAAAAGTTCTAGTGTCTGTAACTGTTAAAAGTGCTATATTTACAATCATAAATTTAAAATAATTATTATGATTATATTATCATTTTTATTTCTTCTAACAGCAACTTTATATTCAAGTGTTGGATTTGGGGGTGGCTCTACCTATCTAGCTCTTCTATTAATTTGGGATGTTCCTTACTTGATCTTTCCAGTAATTGCCCTCTTTTGTAATATTATTGTCGTATCAGGAAATTGTATTAACTATATTAAAGCTGGGAATATCAATCTTAAGATACTTACCCCATACTTAATATCATCTGTTCCACTTGCATTCATAGGTGGATCATTATCAGTAGATAAAGAAGTTTTTGAAATTTTACTTTTTGTCGTCTTGACACTAGCAGGAGCTCTACTTCTTCTGAAATTTCAATCTTTTGATCAAAAAATTGAAGTTTATAAAAAGATACCAATAATATTATCATTATTGATTGGTGCATCTATTGGATTTGTATCTGGTGTGGTTGGTATTGGTGGTGGTATATTTTTAAGTCCAATACTATTATTGGTCAGAGTTGATAGCGCTAAGAACATTGCAACAGCAGCATCTCTTTTTATATTAATCAATTCTATGTCAGGACTTGCTGGTCAATTCACAAAATCTTCTGTAATAAATGAAATTTATAGCTATTGGCCATTATTTCTTTTAGTTTTATTGGGAGGTCAATTAGGAAACTATTTAAATCTTAAAATTTTTCCTGCAAGAATGTTGGCTTTAGTAACATCGGCACTTGTCATATTTGTCGCTATTCGAATGGGACTGAAGTTGTTTGCATAACACAAGTATTAAATTATTATAGATAAAATATGAAAACATTTAGAGCTTTTGGACCAACTATAGGAAAAACAAAGTTATCCAAAAAAATTATTAATGTATTAAATAATCACATTGATAAGTCTCAATTATCTAAAAAAAATGATTATAGCTCTAAACTAGCAAGTCAAATTAAGAATGAAATCAAGATACCTAAAACATTAGTTAGTAAGAGTTTGTCTAAAGAATTAATAAAGAATATCAAAATTTATCTTGATAAGTCTGATGTAAAAAAAATTAAAGAAATTAAAATAATTAATCTATGGGTAGTTAGACAATTAAAAAATGAATATAATCCAATTCATTATCATGAGGGACAATTGTCAGGAGTTGGCTATCTTAGAATCCCAAAAGATATGAATCAAAATAAACTTGTTAAAAATAAAAAGTTTAAAACTAATGGAACTATTGATTTTATTAATGGGCAAACACACTTTTTGAGTAAAAGTATCTATAATTTAAACCCTAAATTAGGGGATCTATTGATTTTTCCAAATTATTTGATGCATACTGCATATCCATTTAACGTAGATGGTGAGAGAAGATCTTTTTCTTTTAACGCTAAAATATTATTTAAGAAGTAATTTACTAATCACTAAACCTAAATAGTCTTTTTATTTCCTGCTTTTTTTACAAAATAAAGACCAACTAGAACTGCTAACAATGAAGTTAAAACTTTATCAGTAATTAATTCATCTAAGAATATATAACTTAAAATAATTCCAAAAATAGGTATTAAATAAGAAACTTGAGACTGAAATATTAGTCCATTGTTCTTTAAAATTCTAAATCTAAGAAGCCATGCTAAACCTGTTGATACTAAACCAAGATAAACTACAGAAATACTTGACACTATTGAGGGTGTAGTTTCCCAAGGTTTTTCTATAAAAGAAACTAAGGGTATCAAAATTATTATAGCCCAGATTAATATTGAGCCTGTTACATTCTCATTTTTTTTATCACTGATTTTAAGAGTTAAAACTCCACCTATGACATAACAAGTTGATCCAAGTAAAATCATTAATGCAGAGAAAAAATTATTATCATTAATTAAAAAATTGTCTGAAAATAAATAAACTATTCCTGAAAAACCAATTAATATTCCAAATGTTTTAATAAAGTCAAATTTTTCATTTTTAGTAAAAAAATGTCCTAATACAGTTGAGCTTAATGGTGTAGTTGACATTAATATTGCTGCTAAATTACTTTGAACTGATTTTACACCGTAGGCAATTAAAAAAAATGGTAGTACTAAATTTACAAATCCAATTATAGCAAACCAATACCAATCTTTTGAAAAAGCTTCTATTTTAATTTTTTTATAAAAACATAATAATAGTACTGGAATTGATCCAAAAAAAACTCTTAAGAAAGCAATTGTAATAGGACCAAAGGATTCTGTTGCAATTTTTATATTAAAAAAAGCTGAAGCCCATATTAAAGATAAAATTACTAATAAGGTGTAATCAATTAATTTAGGCTGTCTCATTCAATTATATCTTCAACTTTCCCATTTGTAATTTTTTGAATATCATTAAAATTAATCTTAAAAACACAGTTTGGATGTCCCGCTGCAGCAAACAGTTCATTAAACCTTTCTAAAGATTTATCTATAAAAATTTCTAGCTTATTTAAATGACCTACTGGTGAAACGCCACCTATTGTATAGCCAGTTTGAGTTTTAACTTCTTCTGGAGAAGCCATAGAAATATCTTTTATATTCTTAATTTTTTTTAATTTATTTAATGAGCATCTCTTGTCACCTGCCACTAAACACAAGGTAAAATTATCCCCAGTTTTAAATAATAAGCTCTTAACAATTGCACCCACATCACAACCTAAAGCTATTGCTGCATCTTTTGCTGTTCTGGCTGAATTCTCAAGTACGATAACTTCCAAGGATTGGTCAAAATCTTTAAGAAATTTTTCTGCTCTTTTAACAGGTTCTTTATCTAATAAGCTCATATTTCAACTAATAATTGATTGATAATTTAACAAATAATGTTGTAATTCATATGTAAAAAACGCATAGGTGATATTTATTAATCAAGCAATATTGTTTTAAAAAGATTTGTTAATAATGAGCTACAAAATTTAAAAAGGGAGAAACTATGACTGCTAGTAATGTATTAAAATTTATTAAAGATAAAGAAGTTGAATTTATTGATTTAAGATTTACTGACCCTAGAGGAAAACTTCAACATTTAACTATGGACCATACGATTGTTGACGAAGAAATGCTTAATGAGGGTGTATTTTTTGACGGTTCATCCATAGCTGGGTGGAAGGCTATCAACGAGTCAGATATGATTTTAAAACCTGATACATCAAGACTTGTTATGGATCCTTTTACTTCTCATAATACTTTAATACTTTTTTGTGACATTTTAGATGCTGTTAAAAAATCTCCTTACGAAAGAGACCCAAGAGGAACAGCGAAAAAAGCAGAAGAGTATTTAAAAAAATCTGGTGTTGGTGATAAAGCTTTTTTTGGTCCTGAACCTGAATTTTTTGTTTTTGACGATGTTAGAATTAATAACGATCCAAATAATACTGGTTTTATAATAGACAGCAAAGAAGGTCCTTATAATTCTGGAACCATATATGCCAATGGAAATATGGGTCACAGACCTCCAGTTAAAGGTGGATATTTCCCAGTACCTCCAGTTGATAGTGAACAAGATATGAGAGGTGAATATTTAAAAAGTTTAAAAGAAGTAGGTGTTAAAGTTGAAAAACATCACCATGAAGTTGCTCCAAGTCAACATGAGCTAGGTATGGTTTTTGGAACTTTAGTTGATACAGCAGATAATGTTCAGCTTTATAAATATGTAGTTCAAATGGTTTCTCATTCATTCGGAAAAACAGCAACGTTTATGCCTAAACCTGTTGCTGGTGACAATGGTTCTGGAATGCATATTCATCAATCAATTTGGAAAAATGATAAGCCCGTTTTTTCTGGTGAAGCTTATGCCGGATTATCAGAGATAGCATTACATTATATTGGTGGTATTTTAAAACATGCAAAAGCTATTAATGCTTTTTCAAACTCTACAACAAATAGTTATAAAAGATTAATACCAGGATTTGAAGCACCTGTACTGTTAGCTTACTCTGCAAGAAATAGATCTGCATCTTGTAGAATACCGATTAGTTTAAATAAAAATGGTGCTAGATGTGAGATAAGATTTCCTGATGCATCAGGAAACCCTTACTTAACTTTTGCTGCTATGCTTATGGCTGGTTTAGATGGTATTAAAAATAAAATTCATCCAGGTGAATCTTTTGATAAAGATCTTTATGACTTACCTCCTGAAGAGGTTAGAAATATCCCAACTGTTTGTGGCTCCCTAAGAGAAGCTATGGAAAGTTTAGATAAGGATAGAGATTTTTTAACTGAAGGTGGTGTATTTACGGATGATCAAATTGATGCTTACATTGCATTAAAATTTGAAGAGATACATAGATTTGAACATGCACCTCATCCTGTTGAGTTTGAGATGTATTACAGTAGCTAAAATTATTACTGTCTAGTAGTTGCGATTTTATCTTTGTTAATTCCTTTTTTAACAACATAATCCTGCGTGCCATTAGCACCAGTATTTACTTCCGTTCGAAGAGTCTTAAAGAATGTTCTTTCTTTTAATGATTTTTCTAATGATTTAACAAGATTTTTAAATTCAAATTTGTTCATACTCATTAAATACCCTAGATATGCGTAAATTGCAATACTGATATGCGTATTTGTTATATTAGACTTTAAAAGATTCTCCACAGCCACAACGCTCAGATTCATTAGGATTATTGAACACAAATGATGAAGAAAACTCCTCTTTTTTATAATCCATCTCAGTTCCGAGCAGATACATTACAGCTCCTGCATCAACAAATACTTTTACACCCTTATCTTCGATAATCTCATCTGTAGGATTAACTTCTTTAGCATATTCCATAACATATGACATTCCTGCACAACCACCAGATTTAACTGCTACTCTGACACCAATTGAGCTTGATTCAATTCCAGACATAATTTCTTTAATACGACTTGCAGCATTATCACTTAGTTTAATTATTGGATTCATTATAAATTTAACTCCAATTTAGCTGCCTCTGACATCATTGACTTTTCCCAAGGTGGTTCAAAAACTAAATCAAGATCAACTTCTTTAATACCTTCCACTTGCATGGCACTATCTTTAACCTCTTGAGGTAAGCTTTCAGCGACAGGACAATTGGGTGTAGTTAAAGTCATTATAATTTTAGCTTTATCCTCTTTTACCTTAACGTCATAAATCAAACCTAATTCATAAATATTAACTGGTATCTCAGGATCATAAATTTTTCTAATTTCAGCTATTACTTGTTCTCTTAAATCCATAATTTTATCTAGTTTTCAGTATTGATTTCTTCTTGAGTTTTGTCAATTGCAGAAATTAAAGTGTGCCATGATAATGTTGCACATTTTACTCTCATTGGATATTGTTTTACTCCAGATAAGCACATTAACTTAGTTTTTTCATCTTCCTGCAAATTTTTTGATTTTAATTCAGGGTTTTCTTTAATCATACCCAAAAAATCATTTACAATTTCTTTGACTTGAGCTTCTTCTTTTCCCTTCATTAAATCAGTCATGATTGATGCTGATGCCATTGAAATTGCACAACCACTTCCCTCAAATGAAACATCTTGTACTTTTTTATCTTCATCCAATTTTAGAAATATATGAACATTATCACCGCATAAAGGGTTATTACCTTTTGCATCTTTGTTAAAATTTTCTGTCTTTCTTAGATTGCGTGGATTTTTTCCATGTTCTAAAATAATTTCTTGATAAAGTTCTTTAATATTCATTATAGATTAAAAATTTTTTTACAGTTATTTATTGAGCTATTAAGTTGGTCTAGATCTTCCTTTGTATTATAAACACCTAAAGAAGCACGTGCGCTTGCTGAAATTCCTAATTTATCATGTAAGATTTGACAGCAATGGTGTCCAGCTCTTATAGCAACACCATCTTCATCTAATATAGTGGCTATGTCGTGTGGATGTACGCCTTCAATTGTAAAAGATAAAACTGCAGCTCTATTTTTAGGATTACCTATTAACTTAACAGAATTGTTTCTTTTTAAGATTTCTTGTCCATATTCAATTAATTCTTGTTCATGTTTAATCATACTTTCTATTCCAACTTTTTCTAGAAACTTTATAGATTGATCAAAGGCAATAACTTGTGCTGTTGCCATTGTTCCTGCTTCATACTTGTTTGGTAAATCACCATAAGTAATACTGTCTTTTTTAACGTCATTAATCATACCACCACCACCTTGATAAGGAGGTAATTGTTCTAACCATTTTTTTTTAGCATAAAGCACTCCAAGACCAGTTGGTCCATACATTTTATGACATGAAATAGCATAAAAATCACAGTCAATATCTTGCATATCTAACTTTAAATGTGGCGCACCCTGACAACCATCAACTAAAACTGCGATACCTTTTGAGTGAGCTAATTCTGTTATTTCTTTAACTGGCAAAACAGCTCCTGTCACATTAGATAAATGAGTAATAGCAATTAATTTTGTTTTTGAATTTATTTTTTTTTCAATACTTTCGAGAGTAATTTCCCCATCATCATTAATTTCTGCAAATTCAATCTTAATTCCTTTTGATTGTCTTAAAAAGTGCCATGGCACATAATTAGAGTGATGTTCAAGTTCAGTTATAAGAATTTCGTCTCCATGTTCTAAATATTTTTGGCCAAAAGTATTAGCCACAAGGTTAATTGCTTCTGTGGCACCTTTAGTAAATACAATTTCATTTTTATCTTTAGCATTAATATATTTTTGAACAGAAGATCGTGTATTTTCATAAAGATTAGTTGCTGCCACAGCTAAGTAATGAACACTTCTGCCTGTATTTGAAAATTCATTAGTATAAAATTCGTTAACTCTATCAATTACTGATTGTGGTTTTTGAGATGAGTTAGCACTATCAAGATAAACAAGATCGTTATTATGAATCTTGTTACTAAATATTGGAAACTCTTTTTTTATGTCTGATATACTCATTCTGTAATTCCTATCATATTTTTAATTAGATCTTTAATTTCTATATCTGTAATTTTTTCTACTGCATCAAGTAAAAAACCATTGATTAATAATTCTTTTGATTGCTGATTACTCAAACCACGAGACATCAAGTAAAATATTGCATCTTCATCTAAATTTCCAGATGTTGCTCCATGAGAGCATTTTACATCATCAGCATAGATCTCAAGTTCTGGTTTTCCATCAAATTCAGTATTCTCACTTAATAATAGAGCCTTACTGAGTTGATACCCATTTGTTTTTTGGGCTTTTGAGTCTACATAAATTTTACCTTGATAAATACCTTTTGCATTTTCATTTAAAACACTTTTAATTAATTGATAGCTTTTTGTATTTTCAGCTAGATGATTAATATTAGTTTTGATTTCATGATGTTGTGAGTTTGTTAAATTTATTATTCCATTAATAAATGCTGAGCTGTACTCATCATTTAAACTGTCTCTTATACACATCTGACGCTGCCGACGACTCC
>OJFC01000275.1_pt1 | contig 10934 bp, 10 predicted proteins | sample 1594021 | NCBI WGS metagenome assembly OJFC01 (sample SAMN05416739, study PRJEB24817) | seawater metagenome | isolation source: Sea water | place: Canada:Atlantic | collected 2013-07 | reverse complement strand
TATAAGAGACAGTCGTAATACATGGCCGCAGCTTCTTCAACCCTAGCTGAGGCTTCTAGGAAGTTTCGGATAGTCTCAAAACTAGCATTCTCGCTTGGGACTCCTTTCATCACCAGTTCAACATCTTTTTCGGACGCAGTGCCGGGAGGAAGATTAGCCATGGCTTGCTTAGTCCGAGCCAAGTTAAATTGCTCTCTAATCTCTGTAACTCCATCTGCGGAGCCCAGCGCCTTCTTGATTGCCTCCCAGCCTGCCGAAGCGGTGCCTGCGGGTATGTAGTCACCGCTGTTTACGAGCTTATCTAGTTTTGCTATAGTAGCGCGATTGTGATCGGCAGTAGTTTGTGCTTCATAGCTCGCTTGAAACGCTTTATCTGTTAGAGTCACTACCCCCGATGAGAGAGTTTTTGCGGGGGCTTGCTTATTCTCCCCTTGGGCATCAGCCTGCTTACGGTTTGTTTGCTGCTTGGCTTTTTCTTTGTAATAATCAGCAGCGTCCACATCACCTGTTTTTAGCCATGAGGCCCACTTGAAGTCCTGCGCCTTATAGGCTACATCATAAGCTCGTTTATTTCGCGCAACTCTCTCAGCCTCATCTGCGGCTTCCTTAGCCGTAGTCTCCGCTTTCTCATCTATAGCCAACTGCGCTGCGGCCCTTTGGGCTTTTATTGCTTCAGCACGTTCTACCATAGCCTGAGCTTCCGCTGTACGGCCTTGGCTCATATACAGTTTAGCAGCCTCCAAGAGTGCTTCTGGATCCCCCGAAGCTGTAGCCTCTCCTCCCTGTTTGTTACTAATAGTCATATTCTGAGCAGAAGTCCTGTTAGCCGCAGGGTCAAAGCCAGCCATGTTACCCACGCCCTGAGCAAACTGCTGCATCATGGGGTTCACATTGTCCATAGGGTTATAGGGCATTCCCGCTGGGGTGCCTGGGCCCCTAGAAGCTAAAGGGGTTTCTTTTATAGTGTTGTTAAGCTGCTCAAACATACCCGTCAAGTTAGTCATATCTTATCCCTCTTCCCCGTTCCAGTAGGTCATAGCTTTACCCCAAAGGCCTTCAGCACCTTTCATAACGGCCCCCGTTGCTTTATCAAGGTACTGACCCGCAGCGCCTAAGTTAGCAGACTGAGACTGTGCAAAATCAGAAAGTGCCTTGCCTTTTAAGTTCTCTAAGTTAGTCATTGTAGTTAATCCGCCCATACCCATCTGAGCAAGCATACCTGCCCTTTCGTTATTCATAGCATTATTTACTTGGTTCATCTGAATGTTTTGATCGGTATACTTTGACATTTGCTCACCAGGCCTATAGCCTTCATTCATAAGCCCTTGTCCCCTTGCAAATTGATTCATCTGCTCTTGCCCAGCCAGAGTACCTGCCCCTAGCCAGTTACTCGATGACTGCTCCTGAAGAGCCTTTTGATATGCGAGCTGCTCTGAAGTCCCCCCGTACATGGCACTAGTCATGCCTCCGCGCCCTTGGGCCTGAGCTTGCTGCTGCATCATCATCTGTTGACGCTGTTGCTCAGGGGCCATAGATTGCTGCATACGCCCATAGACTTCATTCTGACGGTCTTCAATGCTTCCCGTACTGCCTGCTAACTCACTGCGGCCTAGACCAAGCATTTGATCTTGAATACCCTGCCCCATGGGGTTTAAAGTATTAGTTACACCCTCAGCCGTAGACTGCGTACTGCCCATATTACCAGTGATACCATAGGGCTGAAACTGCGTGTTCGAGTTAATGGACGTCTCAATGTCCCCTAAGGTCTGTTTAGTGTCCTGTTTTGTCTGGTTCAGGGAGTCATATTGATCGTACAGCGCGTAACCTGCGGCTGCTGTAGGTAGTGCTTCACTAAAAAAGCCCATTAGAATGTTCCTCCATTGATGTATTCGGCACTCAAGGGCCCATTGAGGGTTAAAGAACCCCCTGTCAGTGTTCCAGTGAACTCACCATCTACGTTTAAGATTCGGCTTGATATTGCAGGGGATATGACTGAGAATTGATCCTCAAAGTCAGCCCCTGTGATTAGTTTCAAAGGATTATTGTAGGGCAGTTGGTCTTTAGTCCCAAAGTAACCATCCTGATAATCATAAATTGTAGGTGCAGGTATTGTACTCATTAGACGGTTCTCCCTAAAAGTGCTTGTATGTTAAGTTCTTGGATACTAAAGTGATTCTCTGTGACTGATACTTCAAAGCCTAAGGACACAACCCTACCAGAACCCCAGACTTTGAGGCGCTTAGAGGCAATTAAGCCTTCCCCTCCACTGTAGGTAGCTAGGCTGTCATATTCGCTGTCCTGAGCTGCATAGTAATAAAGGTCTGAGCCCACTTGCCTTAAGTGTACTTCGGACACAGGGTCAGAGTAGTTAAAAACCCACTTTAGCCACAAATCATTCCCGCCCCCACCTGCCAAAGTTATATCAACTTCCTTTAGGAACTTAAGTTTGCTTTGGGCTCCAAATGACTGGGGCTGTGTCCAGTATCGGAATTCTATGGGCCAGTCCATGTGCTCTGGGAGATAGTCAATTACTGCCGATACCGAAGGAATACCAAAGGGGTTAGAGCTTCTAGATTGAGGCGCGCCTGAGCCCAACACTACAAAACTCCTATCTACATTCCCTATGTACTCGTATAGTCCACCTACGCCACCGTAGAATGTTTTACCCGAGACTGACCTAAACCCACATTTAATGTATCTGTTAGGCCACCGCGTAGTCTTTAGCGTACCATTCTCCAAGGGTATTTTGGTGTCAAAGGCGTAGGTGAGGGCCTCGCTGGGGAAAGTCAGAGTATACAAAGAGTCCTCGGGGTTATAAAAACCCACAATATCATTAGGGTTACTCAGCCTGATAGCCTGTTCTATGTCACTTTGGATGTTCCCTGAAAGGTTCCCTATGGGCAAAGACTTTTCTTGCAAAGTACGCCCAAACGAACGTAGACCAGAAGCGTCTAAAAAGACCAAATCAGTACCAAGTGCCGCTATGCTATCTCTAGCTATGCAGCCTATGCCGCTCACAGTGTCCTGTAAGGATAACTGATACACGTTATCAGCCCCACTAGGATCCCCATAGACCAGAATGCTGCGCTGTCCAAATACTATGAGGTAGTTGTTGTGTACAGCCATAGCCGTCACAACGTCTGTACCATCAGGCCAATACTGGCTCACATCGATAGTTCCAGCCCATCTTAGCCCACCCTTAGAATCAGGAACAGGGTTAGTTTGGCCCTGTAGTGTACTGTAGACTATGAGGCTCTTGTTTTCCGTAAAGCCTGACATAAACAACCTACCAAAACCCGTTGTGCAGCATGAAGGGTATGAGGGGAACCCAGCATCGGAAGGGTAGAATGGCGGGTCTTCAGAGCCATCTGAGTTAGCCAGAGACATTGGAGATATCAAGTTATCGTTCTGGCCTGGAGCAAACTCTTGTGGATTTATATACCCGTTAACCATATACAGCCTGTCACCTAGAGAGGCGAACTGAAAGTTGTTCTGGTCAGGATCTGTAGAGCCTGCGAATCCGGGAATCTTAGTAGCTATCCTAGTGCTCAGTATATTCTTAAATATAGAGCCACCACCTGCGCTAATACGCCATGTATCCCCTAGGATATCTACGAACTCAGTTACTCTTTGGCATGGATATTGGTCATAGGACTCTGCTGGATTCAGTGTGTGAGCCCTAAAGCCCTTTCGGCTACCTATGCGCCCTAGGGTGTCTATGACACAGTGGTCAGCTATGGCGGCGAATGAGACTGCCATGCCCACAGGGCTATCTGCTGTATTCAGACCGAAGTAGCCTGGGGAGGATATGGGTATACTCGTTATGGGCTGTGTAGGCATTAGGATGTGGCCCAGTTAGTCTGTGCAGCGTCTCCGGGGTTAGTCCAGATCATTTCCTCAGGAAAACGGGCAGTGTCTACGGCTATGGCGTCTGCCAAGCTAGTTTTGGCTAACATGAATAGTTCGTTCACCATGATGCCCCCAGTCTCTCCTCGTTCGCGTGAGGCAATCGCTGTGGCTAACAGGTACACAGGGGCCGCTGGGACACGCATTTGCTGTAGAGCGCCTGTGAGAGGCCCCTGACCCCCATAACAATGCACTACAAGGTTAGTAAAGGCATCTGCTGGGCTGCCTAGTCTTATCTGCTGTAGGCCGTTGTTTTCATCGGTGTCATCATTTTCATTCCAAAAGTTCTGATGGAAGCCATAAGTGCTAGGCTGTGCAGGGCCCCTAGGGGAAATAAAGTCATTAGCGTACTGGCGCTGTATAACCTGCAATGGCTCAGGTCTAAGGAAAAAGCCACTGTTAGCGTTCAGTACGTGCTCTATCTTAAAACAGTTCTCTTTGGAACCTGGGATACGCACCACGGACTCCCCTTTGACAACCTGTACATCTTTAGTAGTCCTTAGGGCACTCCATGACCACGCGTCTTCCACTGTGGTTTTAGCATCGTTCACCGCTGCTCCTATGACAGCGTAATAGGGGTTAGAATCCAAAGAGGTTTTATTGGCCTTTTCTTCTCTAAGACGAGCTAAGACGTTATTTACTAGATCTAGGTAATTCATTTCTTTGGGGCCCCTTTGGCTTGTTGTTGTTTGAGTGCGCTAAACATTCCTAAAAGCTCTTCCATAGTTTTGTATTTTATAGGTTTCAGCTTAATAAGGTCTATTATCTCTGACTCCCAGTTCTTTCCACCATATGCTCCAGACCCTGCCCCAGTTCCTCCTCCAGTTCCTCCTCCGCCGCCATCGGTACTGTTACCCGATCCCCCTGACTGTCCTCCACTTACCATAGACAGATAGATCATAGTTACTCCCGCAGGAACAGTAAAACTTCCGCTTGCAGTAAACCTAGCTGAGTTAACGCTTCCGGAAGCTCCCGTGGCCCCTGTGTTACCCTTTGGGCCTTGTGGCCCTGTGGCTCCAGCCGCTCCATTTGTACCTGGCGCTCCCTGTGCTCCATTTGTACCTGGCGAACCTTGAGGCCCTGGGACTACGCTAGCAGCTCCCTGTGGGCCTTCAGGGCCTTCAGGGCCTTCAGGGCCTTCGGGGCCTTCAGGGCCTATGGGGCCTTGGACTTCACTAGCGGCTCCTTGAGGGCCTTCAGGGCCTTCAGGGCCCATAGGGCCTTCGGGGCCTGTGAGGTCACCAAGATCAGTCCAACTTCCTGAGCCATCTGAAACCCAAGCATTCTGGGTGTCATCGGTGATGTATATATCCCCTGAAGGGGCACCACTAGGAAGGTCTGCTGCGGTAGGGACTGTCCCCTGAACTTCTACGCCGTCACCTTGAGGGCCTTGGGGGCCTAGAGGGCCTTGGGGGCCTATAGGGCCTGTGGGGCCTTCGGGGCCTTCGGGGCCTTGAGAGCCTGTGGGGCCTTGGGGGCCTAGGATACTGTCGTTTGTGTTAGTCCATACGCTGCCTGAGGATTCCCATATATCACCTGTAACCGTGTCTAGGTAGAGGTCGCCGGGATTGGTTTCCATGTTATTTGAAGGAGTACCTGTGCCTACAAACCACTCTGTGCCGTCCCTGATGACATTATCACTCAAAGAAGGTCTGTAGGGGAATACAGTCAAGGTGTTGCTGGTCTGGGTGAATACCATAGGCTGCTCTATGCCAGAAGGTATTGTTTCAGTCAGCTCACCCGCAAATGCATCACTTAAATAGTACCACTGATTAGGGGATAGCCCGTGAGCATACGAATACTTGCCCGAGGTGCTATAAATAAAAGTACTGGGGCTTACGATTTCTACAATGATTCCCAAAGCTAGCGTCTCAATATTATCGGCTAGTGCGTAAGACCACTTGCTACCATCCCAGTAGATAGCCTTAGAGACTTGAAAACCGTGATTAGACTGATTAACTGTAATCGTTGTAGAGCCCTTGGGATAGGCCTCACCACTTATGGTTATGTTGTTGGCGTTGATAGTGCCGCTAACACTCGCCCCTTCATAGGTAGTTGTTAGCCTGCTTGCAGCCTTGTAAAAAAGCTCTGCCGCCCCATTAGAGTCCCCTTTAACTATGGGGCCTGTGGGGCCTGCAATGGTCACCTTTCCTGTGTCGTTAGTATTTAAGCTAGAGCCAGTAGTAGCGTTTGATATAACGGTTCCGCCACTCACGCTTTGACCCAGTACCAGAGTAGCTGTTCCACCACCAAGCGGAGGGTCTACAGCCAAGAGGCTTGTGTTCTCTACCCAGTCAGCGCCATCATAACGCAAAGTGGAGTTAGTCAGCGAACCAGGGGTAGGCTTGGCGACTAAGTTAATCTCACCGTTAGCCCCTCCGACCCACATCTTCTTATCCGCAGTGTTTAAGGCAATCTCACCCTGCGCTAGAGTTCCCTCCGCTGGCACAGTATTAGGAATACTACTGTTCTTGGAGATAATAATTGTGGGTTCTACTAAGTCGCTCATTATAAACCGCCTCTAAAATAAGTAAGGCCCCAAGGGAGTCCAAGGGGCCTAGTGTGCAGATAGCCTCTACTGAGGGACTGCGATTACAACTGCGCTTTCAGCACGGTAGACTTGACGGCCATACAGACGGTCAGCGGTCATCAGCGTAGACAAAAACTCTTGCTTATATTGAGTCTGAGTTCGTACACCTACTTGCTCTGCTAACACATAGCACTCTTTCTGACCAAGCAAAGACATACGGTTGGCACCGACAGTCGGTACGTTCGTAGATACGAAGATAGGAGTACCATATAGGTTACCAATTTCGCCAGTAGAAGTCTGCTTGAAGTTAACGAAGTCGCTAGAGTTAAAACGCAAGATGCCTCGGATGGTGTTAACCAAAGAAGGTGGAATGACAAAGAAACGACCGTTCATAGGTACGTTGTTGTCATCTAGCTTCTGCAAGCCATCACGCAGAGATACGTCGCTAAACTCGCCAACACCTGTGCCGTCATAGGCTACAAGGCCTCCGTCTGCATCTAAGCCAAATGCTGAGTCTGAAACCCAGTTATCAGCTACAGTCGGATCAGCGTCCAAAGAGTTAGTGCCGTTAAGGGCAACACCCAGATTGAACAGGCTGGTATCTACGTTGACAGCCATTGCATATCCGGCATCTTCGGTGTAGAAAGAACGCAGGCTAGAAAGTGCCTGTGTGCCTACGATATCCTCTATCATACGAGAATACTCAAAGTGCTGGTTAATGTCAATGTTAAGGTCGGAGGTCTGTCCCGCGATCAGCGTTACAGCAGTCTCTTGTACCTTACGTGAAGCTGTGCCACGGTCGGGAATGGGGACATGGATTACATCTCCTTTCTTTCCTTTCATTGACATCTTTTTAAGTCGCTCTGCTAGAACGATGTTAGCCACATACGAGGCTTTAATCTCGTCTGACCAGATCTCGGGGATAAAGCCCGAAGCTCGGCCTGTGGTTGTCTGTGGTGCTACTGGTGCGAATGTTGCCATGATAGTTCTCCTTAGAGAATGGGGGGTTACTTAACCCTTCCTTCGCTGTAGGCCTTTAGAATCTCTTCAGATAGGGCCTCGTAGCGCGTAGGGTCTTTTACCATAAGATTGATTAGGTCGCTTCGACGATAAATCTTACTCCCTGTGTTGGCTGATGCGCTGCCTTGGGCACTCCCAGTAGATGCGGCTTTAACTTGCCCCGATCTAGATTTCTTGTCTGCGTTTATGGTTTGCATCGCTACAGCCCTTTGGGCCTTAAAGTTAGTCAATAACTCATCGGCGCTGGCTGCATCGTAATTTGTATCGGCCCGTTCGTACAGCTCTTTGCGTACTGGCGATGCCTCTACCCACTTTGTAAACGTAGGGTCAGATATAAGCTGGGCCATGTCAGTATGCTTCGCTTGAAGCTGTGACAGGGCGGCTTGGTTGTTACTGGTTCGTGCTTGGTGCTGCGCTGCCTGGACAGCAGGGTGCTTCTCTATCGCTCGTTGCATCGCAGCCTCTGGATCCTCGAAGAAATCGGGGGCCTCTTCAGCTTGCTCTTCAACTGACTCAGTTTTAGTAGATCCTTTGAGGTAGCCGTCAACAAATTGCCTAAGTTCCCCTACTTCTGCGCTCTGCTTCCCAATCATTTCTTGGGCTGCTGAGTGCATTTGAACTACGTCCCTGATAGACTTGCCCCTGTACTGCTCAGGTAAGTCGTCTTCAGGTTCTGGTGTAGGGTCAGGGGCAGCTAAGGTGTCCAAGGGATCTGGATTTAACTGCTCCGGTATTACTTCAGCTTCGTTACTGGTTTCAACAATCTCTTCTACTTCGTCTAATATTTCCGCGCTCATATCTATCTCTCCGTGCCTATCTGGCATTATGGAATTTAAGGGGGGTGGTAGCTCTAGTTATCGCCGTGGCGCTCTATAGCCTTCTCCTCTTGCTTGAGGCGATCTGCACGATCCTTGACCCATCTGTCGGCAGCACTGGGGAAATCCCCACTAGTGCCCTCCAAATGGAACCTAGGAACGCTTCTTACCTTTGATGCGATAAGGCCACAGTAGTTACATTCTACCAAGGCTGTTCCTATCTCAACAAATCTCTCTTCTTCGTGCCCTTCGAGGCACACGAAGTCATCTAATATTTTCATGCGTCATACTCCGCATTATACATACCCTGAGTCTTAATAATCGAATCTTCGAGCCTCAGAAAGTAACTCAGAACGGCCAGTTGTCCTCGCTTGTAGTCAAAGTCCGTGGCATCACGGCAGCCTTGGATACTATCCAGATGGCTGGCCTGCTCCTGTAATTCTCCCATGAGTATGTCCCAGCCCTCGGTCTTGAATAGCTCTCTAAAGGCTCCAAAATAGATCTCTAGGCTCTCAGGGGTATCTGGCTCGTCTATATTCATGGGTTGCTACCTCTCAGTTAGTTATGGGTCTCTTTTTAGAACCCTATACCCTATAATAGCATGATTATTCCTTTTTGTCAACCTTTTCCTTGACTTTAGGGGCTTTTTCTGCCTTTAGTATGGCTACCTCGGCTTGTAAGACCCTGACTTTGACCATTACAGCCTCAATTGCCTTGTTTACCTCGACAAAGATTGCGTTCTTGTCACCTGCCATTAGCATATGCTACCCTCCTTTGGTTTTCTGGTTGTTTACTTGCTCTTGGCTGATGTCTAGCTGCCTTTCTCTTAGGGCCACATCAGCTACCTTGATTCTTTTATTGAACTCATCATCCTCCTCAGTTCCTGGGGCCAAGTTCTTTGTGATTGCATCAATTTTCTTAATCTCGATCTCCTGAGGCATCAACTGAGCGTCTACAGTGTACTTGGCTGCCCTAGAGCGGCTTTCCTCTGCTTGGGCCACAGCGTAGTCTATGATAGACTCCTGATTCCTAAGCTCCAATTCCTGCATTTTCTTCTGCTGGGCTTGTTGCTCGGGGTCAGGCTCTGAGGCTTTCTGTAGAATCTCAACCAATTCATCCCTGTTTGTTATGTTCATGCTCTCTACAATGGACTCCACTAATTTTGGATACATAGGGGAGTCTGGAGACATGGTTTGTAACAACTGAACTAGCTGACTGACCTGATACTCTCTGGCCATGATGCCTAGGGTGCTAGTGGCTACAAAGGTGTAGTCTTTGATTGGGTAAATTTCAGGCGCAAACTGCATATATCGCCAAGCGGCCTTTTCTACAAAGGGAATCCAGAAGTTTTCTTGGAAATTAACAAGGGTTCTTTTTTGCCTCTTTATCACAGCGCCTAGGGACATGCTAATCCCTGCGGCTGTGGCTTCACCGCTAATCTGGCCTCCTATGCCAGTGGAATCCACAGACCCAGTGGCTTGCTGTACCATCTTTTGCAGCTCACCTGCTTGAGCAAATGATATCTGGCTAACATCGCCAAACTTAAATGGCATCAAAGTCTCTGAGGGGTTGCCGTTGGTCAGGATCATTTTGCCTGGGACTACTTGGGGCTTGTGACCTCGGGGGATCTTGGTAGAGTCCATAGCCAACATGGGGTGGATAGTAAGGGCTAAGGCGTCTATGCGAGCTCTGATTTCAGCGTCAAGTGCTTTTTGGCTATTGTAGGCTTTCTCTACTACACCACGGCCATAGAACAATCCCGGTACTATGTCCCACTGAAAGGCTACAACGGGCCTGTCTTTCATCATATAGGGGCTTGCTTCAGCTTTTAGAAGGAACTCACCATTTGCTATGATAATGATGGCCTCTACAAGCTCATCGTGCCCGTCATCATCATCATCATCTTGGTCTGTGTCTATTTCTAAGTCTTCCATAGACTCTTCGTCATCTAAATCTTCGTTCTCTAGGGAGCTGATTGCCTTATCAAGCATACTTTTAGGCACTAGGCCGAAATACTTTAGAAGCTCTACCTTCCCATCGGTATTGATAACATCTAACTCACGATCAGGCTCTAAGTCCATATCTACTGCGGGAGTTCCTACATGCCCTTTCCTATAGACACCTGACTCTTGGAGAGCCTTTACGCTGTGCATGGGCACATATTCTTGGATGGCTACGCCGTGGGCATTCTCAACTGAGGTAGCCACGGGGTCTATGCGGAAGTTCTTGATTAAAACAGGCTTCATTTTGACCACAGTCCTGTCTGTGACATTGACACCAAAAGCCGTCATATCCCCCATCCCTGGGCCCTCTAAGGGCTCTGAGGCTGGCTTCATCTCTAGTTCTTCGGCCACAACTACCTCAGCTATGCCTGTGCCCCACACTGCGGCGTTAATCAGCACCTCAGCCGTGGCAGCCCGTACTCTTTGCTTTTTCATGTCCTCTTCAAGCTGCTGTCTCAAATACGCCATATCATCCCCGATCATCTCCTCGGGCGTAGGGGGCTCAGGGGCCACAGGAGCTCCCTGAGGGGCCATAGGAGCCATAGGGGCACCTTGGGGTGCCATAGGGGCTGCTTGGCCCATAGGGGGCATCTGAGGGCCTCCAGGGGGCATAGCCTCAGGGCTGTCTCTTATACACATCTCCGAGCCCACGAGACCTCT
>OJFC01000271.1_pt1 | contig 10994 bp, 7 predicted proteins | sample 1594021 | NCBI WGS metagenome assembly OJFC01 (sample SAMN05416739, study PRJEB24817) | seawater metagenome | isolation source: Sea water | place: Canada:Atlantic | collected 2013-07 | reverse complement strand
GGCAGCGTCAGATGTGTATAAGAGACAGGGCTTAGTCCAATCGCCGCGAGGGTTCCCAGGGTGACAGAGATGATCGTCGCAATTGGTGCAATAATTAATGAGTTCCAGAACGAGCGTTGCCACTCATCATTATTGAAGAAATCTTGATAGTGCTTGAGAGAATAACCTGCGGGATCAAATTGCAGCATTTCAGTAGTAAAGGTAAAGTAATTCTGCGCGTTGAAAGACAGGGGCATCACAACAAGAATAGGCGTAATCAAAAATATGAAGATTAGCCCACAAATTACTCTAAAGCTGTAGTGCCATAGTACCTGATTTGAGGTTAAATAAGAGTGCAATTTGACACGATAACCACCTTCATAAATCCAGTAGAAAAACCATCCTAAAAACCACCCAGTTAGGGCTCCAAAAATGCTGCCAACTAGGCCCAAGAATAACCAACCTAGTGCAGCCAAAAGTAAAGGCAAAAGTAAGCGCACAGATTTTGGTTTTAGGTATTCAGTAATAGTAATACCATAACTGAGCACTACTGAGATTGTTGCACCAAAAATAACCCCAATTAGAGCAGATCCAAATGCTGGTCCAACAAATAGACCAATAAAGGCCCCCATCAGCCCCATGACTGATAATACAAAAGACAGTGGCTGTCTCGCACCTTGAGAAAAGTTGTCCATAATCTTAGCCCCCCAACTTTACATTATCGATGCCAACAATTTTGTCATAAGCCCAGTAGAGTATTAACACCACCGCAAGTAAAATGGCTCCAAGCGCTGCAGCTAGCCCCCAATTCATAGATTGGAAAATATGGTAGGCTATTCTATTCGAAATAAAGACGCCTTTGTTACCACCAACAATTTCTGGAGTAATATAGTAGCCGATCGATAGTATGAAAACTAAGATAGATCCAGCTCCAATTCCAGGCACTGATTGTGGAAAGTAAACTCTCCAAAATGCTGTCCAATTCGTTGCACCAAGAGATTTTGCTGCTTGTAGGTAGGTTGGTTGTATCGTTTGCATCACTGAATACATGGGCAGGATCATAAACGGCAACAAAATATGCGTCATCGCAATGATGGTACCAAACTGATTATTGATCATCACTAACCTGCCTGATTCTTCAATTATCCCTAGCGCAACGAAAAGGTCGTTGATCACTCCTTGCTGCTGCAGCATGACCTTCCATGCTGAGGTTCTTACCAGTAAAGAGGTCCAGAATGGTAATAGGACGAGAATCATTAACAAGTTGGATTGACTTCTGGGTAGATTAGCAAGTAACCACGCCACTGGATAACCCAACAAGATACAGGCCACTGTTATCATCAGAGACATAATTAGTGTGCGCTGAAACAGTTTAATCAAAATCTGCCTGTTTTCAGGCTGAAATTCTGGGCCGTCCTGTGTCTTACGCATATCAACGGCATTAAGAAAATACCCAGCGGTATATCGGGAACTGTGGGTTTTAAGAGTTTGCCATATTTCGACCTCACCCCAGCCTTTGTGCGCTGCTATCAGTTTTTCTTTGAACGGCGCGTCAGTCTCGAGATCCCATTTCTTCGCCTGTCGTGCAGTTTTCTTGAAGAGTGAAGCACTCCCAGATTTTTCATAATTTAATCGCAGGCCAACCCTAGTGTGACTTTTGGTTATTGCTGCGCGTTGAATATCACCAGCAAAAGCTGCATAGATGGATTCATCTGGTAATTCGCCGGACTTGCCATCCCAAGTCGCTAGGGCGGCCACAGTCTCTGGTAATATTTCCACTACAATGTTGTTTTCTACCGAGCGAAAGAGCATAGATCCTATCGGGAAAAGAAATGTAATTAAAACAAAGATGAGTAGTGGTGATATCAGGAGCAGCGCCCGAATTTTTTGCCGTTTTAATGCCGAAGCCAAACTTTGCTTAAGTGGTTTTCCATCCACAGTCATCAAAGCGCCGTTTGCGTTATTATCAATCATGTCGTTCCCATCACTAGCTCATAGTCTTATAGAGCCAACTAATTTAAAATGCAAAAGAGCCAACCATAGCTCTTTTGCATTTTAAATTGTCTGATTAAAAAAAAGGGCCAACCAAGGCCCTTTTTACATTTTGGATTGTCTTACTTTGCAAGCCAAGCTTGAAACTTCGACTCAATATCGTCCTTATAGTCTGCCCAGAAAGCATAGTTCATTAGGAACGTATTTTTCGAGTTGGCAGGATCAGTAGGCATGTGAGGTGCCATGGCGATACCCAACTCTGCATGCTTATCAACCAAGGGGGCTGATGATGCGCGGGTTGGTCCATAACTAATCCATTTAGACTGATCTGCAAGACGCTGCGTGTCGGTTGCGAACTTCACATAGTCCAGCACTCGTGCTTGGCGCTCAGGGCTCAGACCAGTTGGAATAATCCAGCCATCAAGGTCATAAATCTGTGCGTCCCAAAGCATTGAAACAGGTTGCTTATCTTCTTCGATCAAAGCGAATAAACGGCCATTAAAAGTTGAACCCATAACGACTTCGCCATCAGCCAATAATTGTGGCGTGTCAGCACCTGCAGACCACCAGATTACATCATCTTTGATGGTATCAAGTTTCGCAAGAGCTTGATCTTGGCCAGCTTCTGTTTCCAGTGTTGGATAGATATCTGCCTTGGCAACACCATCACATAAAAGGGCCCATTCCATATTGGAAAGCGCGCCTTTCTTCAATGAACGCTTGCCAGGGTAAGCTTTTGTATCAAAGATTGCACAGATACTGGTTGGTGGGGTACTACCAACCATGTCATTGCGGAAACCTACAGTATAGGAGTAAACAATCTGTGGAATAAAGCAAGGCGACACGATGAAAGAACCAAAATCGTCTGACGCAGATGTACCATCTGGTGCTGAGGCTAACATGGAATCGTGATCGATTTCCATTGCGAGGCCTTCATCACAAAGTTGCATAGCCGGACCGGCTTCAACATCGACTAGATCCCAAGTTAAGTTGCCTGCTTCTTTCATAGCACGCAATTTTGCTACAGCTGTGCCAGAACTCTCGTCATTAATAATCTTGACGCCAGTCATTGCCGTATAGGGCTCATGGTAAGCTTTTAGTTGTGATTTAGAATAGGCGCCGCCCCAGGAGACGATAGTCATTTCCTCATGCGCGCCTGCAAGTGCCAATCCAGCGGGTAGCGATAGAGCCACCGCTACTAGAACTGTTTTAGTAAATTTCATTACATACTCCCAAAGTAGCCCGTTTTTTATTAATAGAATCTATGTTACGGACAGAACAAAAGATTCTTATGTAAGCCACGACCCTTATGGGACGTGCTTAGTAATTTTAGATTTACGCGTCTAGAGCTCGGCAGTCTGCTGGTAACCAGCCAATATCAATTTGGGCGCCAGGTTCTAACTGAACCTGATCTGGTGCGTTACGGGTTTTAACAATAAAATTATCATTACCAGCGACTCGCAGGCGAGTCCGAAACATATCGCCCATATAAATAAATTCGAGAACTTCCGCGCTGAGCCTATGAGCTCCAGGGCGCATTCGGGTTTGGTCTAATTCAACTCGTTCAGGTCGGATCGACACCTGCGTCTTCTCACCCGCTTTAGTGACATTGACGGGTTTACAGTCGATGACATTTCCATCATTCAATTGTACCAGAGCCACACCGTTCGAAATTTCTTTAACTACGCCTTCTAGTGTATTGTTCTCGCCAATAAATTGTGCCACGAAACTGTTTTCAGGAGATTCATATAATTCTGCTGGTGGGGCCAATTGCTGAATCCGCCCATCATTGAATACTGCGACTCGATCCGACATAGTTAATGCTTCTGTCTGGTCATGAGTCACATAAACCACGGTGATGCCAAGATTTTCTGCAATTCGCTTAATTTCAAACTGCATATGCTCACGCAGTTGCTTATCGAGTGCGCCTAAAGGTTCATCCATCAAAACAAGCTCGGCCTCAAACACGAGCGCACGCGCGAGAGCCACCCGTTGTTGTTGGCCACCAGATAATTGGGCTGGCCTGCGGCCACCAAACTCACCCATTTGCACCATTTCTAGGGCGCGCTTTACCTTGGCTTCACGATCAGACTTGCCGATTTTTCGAACTTCGAGCGGAAATGCAAGGTTCTCTGCCACAGTCATGTGGGGAAATAGGGCATAATTTTGAAACACCATACCAATTCCACGCTTGTGCGGTGGAATATTATTGATCGAGATGCCATCCAACATAATGTCGCCATGGGTCGCTGTTTCAAAGCCTGCCAGCATCATTAGACAAGTCGTCTTGCCCGAGCCAGAAGGGCCTAACATGGTTAGAAACTCGCCTCTAGGCATCGACAGATTAAGATCTTTTACTACCAACGACAGGCCATCATAACTTTTTTGTACGCGATCAAATTTTACAAAAGCATCAGTTTCACTCGTCTTGCTTGTCAAAAAATTACACCTTTTTCTATTTTGCCGTTGAATTTAGCCGCCGCGATTGGCATATTATGGACTTGGAACTTATTCAGGGGCAGTTCACCCCGCTAAGAAACTACGGTAACGCTAAACCATACTAGGAAACAACCCCAAAAGACCAAAAGTGCGGTTATAGGCAAAAAAAAGAACAAAATTGTCCTTTTATTAGGATTTTTTGAATACCAAGTGGTGAATTGTTGGGAGATCAAAATCTAGGTTACTGCATAATGATTTTCATCTTTTGGAGGATTAAATTATTGCAGAGTAACTACCTTAAAATTATTTTCACATCATTTAAAGATTAAGTTATGTAAATTAATTTAACTGAACTGAACTGAACTGAACTGAACTTAAGTTCAGTTCAGTAAATGATTATTTTGATTGGCAAATTAGTTAACCATTTCGTGTTCTTTTAAGTCATTGGTTTGCGAACTAGCCTGCTCATCTTTTAAAACCCTAAGCTTATTGAAGAAAACTAACCTTTTATGATTAAACTTTTTGATATTGCAACTTAATAGGTTGCCAAGCTATGGGTGTCCCCATCTACAGTGAGGCTTTGGCCAGAAATTTTAGCGCCTAAATCAGAAAAACTAAAAACAATCATGTTGGCGATATCTTCAGCATCAACAAAAGTGGTCATAGAAGTATTTTGCACGTTATCTTGGCGCACTTTTTCCACACTTTCTCCAGTGGCTTTGGCAATGCTACTGATGACTCGATCCATGCGTGCACCATTGACCGAACCTGGACAGATGCAGTTGACCCTTACGTTAAAAGGTCCTAACTCCATGGCCATGGTTTTGCTCAGGCCTACAATAGCCCACTTAGCACTGGCGTAGGGGCTGCGCATGGGATAACCATAAAGGCCAGCAGTAGAAGACAAATTCATGATGGCGCCCCCTTGACGTTTAAGTAAAGGTATAGCATGTTTGGAAACATAAAAAGTAGCATGTAAATTAACGTCAAAGGTGGCTTTCCAAGCGTCAATATCTAAGCTTTCAAGAGGCCCTGCAGGTCCTGAAACGCCAGCGTTATTCACTAAAAAATCCAGTTGACCCGAAAACTCTTGTTGCAATTGAACAAACATTTTAGCCACCTCATCAGGCTCTGCAACGTTGGTTACACTGGTCAACAAGAGGGGGTAGAGTTGCTTTAGCTGATCTAGGGCATCAGCGTCAATGTCACACACGTGTACCTGAGCTCCAGCATTGAGCAGGGCAATGGCTGTGGCTTTGCCGATGCCGGTAGCACCTGCGGTAATTAAAACCTTCTTATTTTTGATGCCTTGCATGATGTTTACCCACTATTAGTGATGGGCTTGATAGTGAACTAGGTTAATTCTTTGAGCTTGTACATATCCGCAGTATATTTGTCTGTTTTTGTTAAGAATTAAATCTATAAGTACCGATAAACTTCTTGTCTCTGCGCCACTTGGGGAGCGTAGAGTTGGAAATCAGCTTATTATCGGTCTAGGTTTAGGTCTAGGTTTAGGTCTAGGTTTAGGTATGGGTATGCTGATTTGGATTATATGCATTTTAAGCTAAGCCCTTGGTTGGCTGTGCTGAATTCACTAAGGATTATGAGATGAAAATAGGCTTTGTAGGGCTAGGCAATGTAGGTAGCAAGTTGGCTGGTAGTTTATTGCGCAATGGTTATGAGGTGATCGTGCGCGACTTGAACGCAGAATTTATGTCCGACTTTGTGTCACGTGGTGCTGTCGCTGCCGACTCCCCAAAGCAACTAGCTCAGCTGAGTGATCTGATTATCACATGTTTGCCATCTCCTTCTGCCTGCTCTGCAGTTATGGAAGGCACTGACAGTGAAGCGGGTATTATTGATGGTTTGTCTGCTGGCAAGATATGGCTAGAAATGTCTACGACCGACGAAAGTGAGATGCGCCGCCTTGGAGCTCTAGTCCAAGCAGCAGGTGCAGACCCAGTGGACTGCCCTGTCTCTGGAGGCTGCCACCGAGCAGATACGGGTAATATTTCTATTTTTGCAGGTTGCAGTCGTGCCGTCTTTGAACGGGCTTTACCCGTGCTTACCACCTTAGGTCGGCGCGTATTACACACGGGTGAGTTGGGCACAGCATCAAAATTAAAGGTGGTTACCAACTACTTAGCCACAGCTCACTTAGTGGCATTAGGCGAGGCCTTAACCGCTTGTAAGGTCATGGATTTAGATATGAATGTGAGTTACGAGGCCATTAAGGCATCTTCTGGCAATTCTTTCGTCCACGAAACTGAATCTCAGGTCATTCTCAATGGTTCTCGAGACATTAACTTCACCGTTGATCTAGTCCTTAAAGATGTGGGTTTATTCAATACCTTAACCCAAAGACAGGGCATGAAGTTAGATTTAGCCCCGCTGTTGGTTGATATTTTTAGCCAAGCCCAAGCTGAGTGGGGGCCAAGAGAAAAGTCCCCTAACATTATTCGACGCTACGAAGAACCCATGGGAGTAAAAGTATTGGGCACAGGTTTTCCAGCTGACATGGTTGATGATGAACCTGAAGCTGCGGGTTATGAACTCAAGGTTGCCGGCCGCCAAAAGGGTTAACTTAGTTTCTGCGTAAAGCCCGGTTGGTTTTTGCTGTGGCTAAGGCTTGAGTTGGGTCATCTGGCCAGGGGTGACGTGGGTAGCGCCCCTTCATTTCTTTTTTAACCTGCGTATAGCCAGTGTTCCAAAAATGTGCCAGATCTTGGGTGACTTGTAAAACCTGCCCGGCAGGTGAAAGCAGGTGCACTTGCAATGCTGTGCCGTAACCAATGCACGGAGCCTCTTGCATACCAAACAACTCTTGCAACTTAACCGCTAAAACTGGGGGCTGTTGGCTGTAATCAATATTGTGGGAATGACCCGAAGGCACAGTAAGGCGGGCAGGTGCTAGTTGCTCTAATTGGTTAGGTAAGGGCCATGGCAGTAGATTAGATAATAGGGGTTTTAAGTTGAGCCGCTTGAGATCCTGCAGGTGATTAACATTACCAACAAAAGGCCCTAACCAATCACACAAAGTGGCTGTTAATGCGGCGGCTGATACGTCAGGCCAAGGGTTGGGTATGGTTGCATTGCTGGGGTAACTTTGATGCAGTAGTTGCACCTTGGCTTGCCAGTTAAGCGTGTCTTTATCCCAGTTTAATGGCGCTAGTTTTAAGCGGGTTAAATAAGCACAAATAGCCTCTACTCTTGCCTGAGGGTCGATATGACTGATACGTTGAGTGTTTAATTGTAATTGCCCAACTTGAGTATGCTGTTCTGCAATCAGGCGATCATGTTGCTCATGCCAGTAGATGTCACTGGTTTGCTGTGTGAGGTGCTTTAAGGGGCCCATAAATAACTCAGGTGGCAAATCAACCGCTAGGCACAGGCGTTGGGTGGTGTCCTGCGAGCTGCGTTCAAAGCCGATGGTGCTGGCCACAGCCAGCCAAGTCGAATTGATGTTTGGTTGTGGACAGTTGACCCGTTTGCCGTTGGCCAGCTTGTATTGTTTTGGGTCTGACGTTTGTTGGGCAACCCGTTCAGGCCAAGCTTGGGCAATCATGATAGCGACCAGTAGATTGGCATCGTACTGATGGTGAATGGGTGGCGCAGAGTCGGTTGGCATTTGACTGAGCAGGCGCTTAATTTGTTTAGCTAAGCGTTGGCGTAAATTAACTTGGGTGGAGGCAAAAGGACCTTTGCCATTGAGCCAGTTAATGCGCAGCATTAAATCATACTGTTGGTCGGCATGAATTGCTAATGGATCCTTTTCACTGAGCAGGGCAACAAGCTGACAGCCCAATTCCACAGCGTTATAGCGTTGTGCAGTTAACAATAAATGACCTAAGCGAGGTGACAAAGGTAATTGACTTATGCGTTGCCCATGTGCAGAAATGGCCCAACCATTGGCTGATGGACTCAAAGCCCCTAGTTCTGCTAACAGGTGCTCCGCTTTTTGCCAAGGTCCTGCTGGTGGTGGGTCTATCCACTGCATCTCACCGGGGTCTGAACAACCAAAGGCATATAACTGTAAGCATAATTGGGTTAAATCTGTTTGTTTTATTTCGACCGTGCCCTGAGGAGCAAGACCTTGCTGTTCGGTGTCACTCCACATGCGATAACAGGTGCCAGGGCTTAATCTGCCTGCACGACCAGCTCGCTGTGCCGCCTGTGCACGCGACACTTTGACAGTTCTCAGACGGCTTAGACCGGTGCGAGTGTCATAGGCCATTTGGCGCGATAAACCTAAATCAATTACACATTCTATGCCTTCAATTGTCAGGCTAGTCTCGGCAATGTTTGTGGCCAGTACAATTTTTCGCTGACCCTGTTTGACAGGGCTAATGGCTTGTTGTTGCTGTTCTATGGGTAAATCACCATACAGGGGAAAGAGTTCAATGTTAGGTGTGCAGAGCCTCGTTAAATAATCTTGAGCTTGATGAATTTCTCCTCGGCCAGGTAAAAACACCAGCAAACTGCCTTGGTGATTGTCTAGGGCCTGGCTGACAACGTCATAGAGTTGGCTATACATCTGACCACGGCTAGGGGCTGGGCACACTTGGTGAATTGTGACTGGGAACTGGCGACCTTGACTCACAACAATGGGCGCGTCGTGAAGTAATGCGCTGGCACTTTGAGCGTCCATAGTGGCAGACATTATGATGAGCTTAAGGGGAGCTTCGTCACGCAGCAATTCTCTGCCTTGAAGGCACATGGCTAAACTCAAATCACTATCTAAACTACGTTCGTGAAATTCGTCAAAAATGACAGCTCCGACACCCTCAAGGCTTGGGTCTTGCTGCAGCATCCTTAATAAGACGCCATGGGTCATTACCTCAATGCGGGTACTTGCACTCACCTTTGTATCTAAACGCATGCGATAACCGATGCTTTGACCACAGGTTTGTTGCAGGCTGTGGGCTAAGAAATTAGCCGTAGCAAGAGTGGCAATGCGGCGTGGTTCGATGAGCAGTATTTTCTGCTGGCCTAGCCAAGGGGCTTGCATCAGAGCCAGTGGTACACGCGTCGTTTTACCCGCACCAGGGGGTGCAATTAGGACCACTTGGTGGTGATTTTCTAATTGCTCACACAGTTCTGGAAGCACCTCGTCAATCGGCAAGGAGACAGGTGCTCTAGGCATAATTAAAAGGCTTTAAAGGTGAGGGTTGTAAGGGATCTAGAGATGCCTTCTATGGTTAATAAATGATCATTAATATACTTGCCTACATCCTCTCCTGAGGGGATGTAAAGCTTCATTAATAAATCATAATCGCCACTTGTTGAATAGAGTTCAGAGGCAATTTCCCGTTCATAAATTGTATCAGCTACAGCGTAGGTTTTGCCTGGGTTACAACGGATTTGAACAAATACACAGGTCATAGGAATTCCTAAATAAAATAAATTAGACGTTAGCCCATGATACAGTACTGGCACTGTGTGGCGGTTGTTTCATAGTGCCCCATAGCGGTCAGTTCGATGAGCTAAATCGGTGGCTTACTTTAAAGAAAGATATCAATTTTCGCAACTTATTCACTGTCTTATTGAGACCTCTGCTAATAGGCAAGTAGAGTGTTTGTAATGGGTAAAAAGTTCAGGCTTGGCTTTTTTGAACACAAAGCCTGTGGCTTCATCATTATTGCACAGTTGGTTTGGGTGGACTATTGACTCGTTATCTAATTAGTCTATGCTGCCTTTAACGTCATTTTTTTCAACACAAGTTCTCTTGCAGCAAAAATAATGCCATTCACCAATGCTAGAAGCGTCGCTTCAAACTACAAGTTTGAGGTCGACAAATATGATTAAGGCCGATTTATGACCCTGCTTGCTCCTATTATTGCCACAGCTGAAACGTTTAAAACCATTCGGCGTGATATTCATGCACACCCAGAATTATGTTACCAAGAACACCGAACTGCCCAAATTGTGGTTGACCAACTTACTAAGATGGGCATTGAAGTGCATACAGGTATCGGTGTCACTGGGGTTGTTGGCGTGATCAAAGGCTTGACACCTGGAGCGGGCATTGCTCTGAGAGCAGACATGGATGCCTTGGCATTGGAGGAACATAACCAATTTGATCATGTGAGCCAGTACACAGGTAAGATGCATGCCTGCGGTCACGATGGGCACACAGCGACACTGCTCTGTGCGGCGGATTACCTGTCAAAAAACCGAAATTTTGCAGGCACAGTCTATTTGATCTTTCAGCCTGCAGAAGAAGGTGGTGCCGGTGCAAAGGCCATGATTAAGGATGGCTTATTTGAGCGATTCTCAATTAATGAGATTTATGGTTACCATAATTGGCCAGGCTACGAGCAAGGTTTGGTGGGCATCATTGGCGGTGCCATGATGGCCTCGGCCAGTGAATTTAAAATTAAGGTGGTGGGTAAGGGCACTCATGCGGCTATGCCTCATTTGGGAGCAGACCCTTTATTAGTGGCTTGTCAGTTAGTGCAAGGATTGCAATCTATTGTAGCGCGTAATGTGAGTCCCTTAGAATCGGTGGTTTTATCCGTGACTAAGATTCACTGTGGCGAAGCAACTAATATTATTGCTGATGATTGCATGGTGGAAGGGACCGT
>OJFC01000270.1_pt1 | contig 10996 bp, 9 predicted proteins | sample 1594021 | NCBI WGS metagenome assembly OJFC01 (sample SAMN05416739, study PRJEB24817) | seawater metagenome | isolation source: Sea water | place: Canada:Atlantic | collected 2013-07 | reverse complement strand
CGCCTGAAGTATCAACAGATTCTACAGAAGAGTTTGTCATTACTTTAATTCCTGCCTTTTTGAAAGAACGCTCAAATTGTTTTGAAACATCTTTATCTTCTAAAGGAACTAAATTTGGTAAATATTCTACGATGGTAACCTTCGTTCCCATGGCGTTATAAAAGTGGGCAAATTCTACACCAATAGCACCAGAACCTACAACAATCATAGAGGAGGGTTGTGAAGCTAGCGTCATCGCTTTTCTGTATCCAATTACTTTTTCTCCGTCTTGTGGTAAATTTGGCAACTCTCTAGATCTAGCACCAGTGGCTATAATAATATGATCAGCACTATAGTCTGTTACAGTTCCATCATTACTAGTAACTGCAACTTTTTTTCCAGTGTTAACTTTTCCAAAACCATCAATAATATCTATCTTGTTTTTTTTCATTAAGAACTGAACACCTTTGCTCATTCCATTGGCTATATTTCTACTTCTAGTAACTACAGCGGTAAAATCTTTATCTATAGATTCAGCTTTTAAACCATATTGATCTACATGTTTTAAATAGTCATATACTTGTGCACTTTTTAACAAGGCTTTTGTTGGAATACATCCCCAGTTTAAACAAACACCTCCTAGACTTTCTTTTTCTACTATAGCAGTTTTAAAACCTAATTGAGAAGCTCTAATGGCAGTAACATATCCTCCAGGACCACTACCAACAATGATAATATCGTATTTCATAATCTTTTGTTTATTTGGTGATTGAGCAGAGCCTAAATCACTTTTTTGTAATTTTCACTTGGTGTTATTGACTCCGCTCAAGCACCATTTTTTACATTCTACTAGGAACCTGAATTCCTAACAAACTGAATGCAGATTTTATAACATTGGCCACTTTATCTGCCAATTGAACTCGTAATCTTTTTTTAATTTCATTAGACTCACCTAAAATAGAAACATTTTGATAGAATGAATTAAATTCCTTCACCAAATCATAGGTGTAATTTGCAATAAGCGCAGGAGAGTAATTATCTGCAGCTTGTTGAATTATATCTGGATACAATTCTAACTGTTTAATCAATTCTTTTTCTTTGATATGTAAAGACACACTAGAGGTACTTACTTGCTGACTGTAATCAAAGGTAGCTTTTCGTAAGATTGATTGTATTCTAGCGTAGGTATATTGTATAAAAGGTCCTGTATTTCCTTGAAAATCTACGGAGGCTTTTGGATCAAATAAAATTCGCTTTTTTGGATCTACTTTTAAAATAAAATATTTTAATGCACCTAGACCAATGATACGGTATAAGTCAGATTTTTCTTCTTCAGAATACCCTTCTAGTTTTCCTAATTCTTGAGAAATATTCTTGGCAGTATCTGTCATTTCAATCATTAACTCATCTGCATCTACTACTGTACCTTCTCTAGACTTCATTTTTCCGGAAGGTAAATCTACCATTCCATAACTTAAATGATACAATTGTGCTGCCCATGAAAAGCCTAATTTTTTTAAAATTAAAAATAAGACTTTAAAATGATAGTCTTGTTCATTTCCAACTGTATACACCATACCATTAATGTCTGAATGGTCTTTTACGCGCTGAATAGCTGTTCCAATATCTTGGGTCATATACACGGCAGTTCCGTCTGAACGTAATACTAGTTTTTCATCTAGCCCCTCATCTGTTAAATCACACCATACAGATCCATCTTCTTTTTTAAAGAATACTCCGCGGGTAATTCCGTCTTCAATAACATCTTTACCCAACAAATAAGTGTTGCTTTCGTAATACAACGTATCAAAATCTACTCCTAAATTTTTATAGGTAATTTTAAAACCTTCATACACCCAGTCATTCATCATTTTCCAAAGAGCAACAGTTTCAGACTCTCCAGCTTCCCACCTTAACAACATTTGCTGAGCTTCAATTAGAATAGGTGCCTGTTTTTTTGCATCTTCTTCAGACTTTCCATCAGCAATTAAAGTGCTAATTTCTTTCTTATACTCGTCATTAAATTTTACATAATATTTTCCAACAAAGCTATCACCTTTCATACCTGTTAAGACAGGAGTTTCTGAGTTACCAAATTTTTTCCAAGCCAACATAGACTTGCAAATATGAATTCCACGATCATTAATGATTTGTGTTTTATATACTTTATTTCCAGAAGCTTTTAAGATTTCTGCTACAGAATATCCTAGTAAGTTGTTTCTAACATGCCCCAGATGTAGTGGCTTGTTGGTGTTTGGAGAAGAATATTCTACCATCACAACATCTTTTGAGTTTGATGAAAAACCAAAATGATCTTGTGCATGTATAGCATTAAAAGATTGAAGATACACTTCATCGGCTATCACCAAGTTTAAAAAACCTTTTACAACATTATATGCAATAACTTCTTGAATGTTTTCAACCAAATACCCCCCTAAACTTTCTCCAATTTGAGCGGGATTTCCTTTCTTATATCGCAACATAGGAAATACAACAATGGTAATATCACCCTCAAAATCTTTGCGAGTTGCTTGAAATTCAACCGTAGGCAATATGGTTTCAAAAAGTGTTAAAAAACCTTCTTTTACTTTAGCTTCTAAAAGGGTTTGAATATTCATTGAGTATCTTAAATTGAAGTGCAAAATTACATATTTTATTTGTTTTTTTGATAGATGTTTACGCAGATTTTATTGGTACTTTTGCAATGCTTTAGCTTTAACACTAGATACTAATTCTAGTAGACAATTGTGTTTGCTATAGCTAGGTCAAAAACTCACTTTATTAGCATGGAAAAACGTTTAGAACAATTACCGAAATTATCTAAGGAAACCTTGCCTGAGACTAGAAAGTACTTTAAAATGTTAAAGAAGAGAACGCCTAAGAATTTAGATGTTGTGATGAAAGAGCTGCATGAAGATGAGTTTAAAAAAACAGATTGCTTGTCTTGTGGAAATTGTTGTAAAACAACCAGTCCTATATTTATAGAAAAAGATATTCAGCGTATTTCTAAGCATTTAAAGATGAAAGAACGCAATTTCATAGATCAGTATTTAGAAAGAGATCAAGATGATTTTATGGTTTTACGCACAGCACCATGTTCTTTCTTTGATGCTACTGATAATTCTTGTTTTATCTATGATGTTAGACCAAAGGCTTGTTCAGAATACCCTCATACCAATAGAAAGAAGTTTATTCAGATTACAGATTTAACACTTACCAATACAGAAGTTTGCCCAGCAGCTCATGCTATTATAGAAAACTTAAAAAAACGAATTCCGTTGCACTATAATAAAAAAGTAAAACGAAGTTAAGTTATTAGTTTTATTGGCTTTAAAGACACTCTCTGTATAAGTTAAAAACTTTCTGTATTTTAGTGCAAACTTTTAGCTACTTTGGAAACTTTATTCAATTATTTTGAAACCATACCTTCTTCACATAGAAGTTTGATACTGGTTGGCGGTATTACTTTTTTTTGGCTTTTAGAAGGTGCATTGCCTTTGTTTCTTTTTAACTACAAAAAATGGAAGCATGCCATTCCAAATTTATTTTTTACAGCAACCACAGTGATCATTAATTTTTCATTAGCTTTTTTGCTGTTATTTACAGCAGATTGGGTACAGGTCAATAATTTTGGAATTATTAATTGGATGCCAGAAATGCCACTATGGTTGTATATTTTATTGGGGGTAGTTTTATTAGATTTTTTTGGTGCTTATCTGGCACATTATACAGAACACAAGATTAAACCTTTGTGGATGATTCATTTGGTCCATCATTCAGATCATAAAGTAGATACTACAACCGCTAATAGACATCATCCTCTAGAGAGTGTAATTCGTTTTGGGTTTACATTGTTTGGTGTGTTGGTAGTTGGTGCTCCTATTGCTATTGTTATGATATATCAATCAATGTCTTTGGTTTTTACACAATTTAATCATGCCAATATTAAGATTCCAAGATCTGTAGATAAACTATTAAGCTATGTCATCGTATCTCCCGATATGCACAAAGTACACCATCATAATTTATTACCTTATACAGATGCCAATTATGGCAATATATTTTCTATTTGGGATCGTTTGTTGGGAACTTATATGCATTTAGACAGAGAAAAAATTGTGTATGGTGTAGATACTTTTCCAGATGAAAAAACAAATTCTTCTTTGAAAGAATTGTTAAAACAACCTTTTCAGAAGTATCAAAAACCTACAAATTTGAACGAATTGTAAAAAGCCTATTGGTAGATTATATATTTTTTTCTAACAATCTTAAATTTTTCTAAGCCCTCTTGCCATGAAGCTTTAATATCTGCTTCAGAAACCTTTTCTTCAAGCTGTGTTTGAAGTTTTGTAGTTCCTGCTAATTTGGTAAAAAAAGTATTAAAAAAATTCTTAGTTCTATTTTGTTTTGTGGCCTTAATTAGCCAAGAAAGGTTTAAGGAAGTTAATTTTTCAGCGTCTCTTAAATCTTCTCCATAAGAAATCATATGAGCATGTTTTGGGTATTTTGCTCCTTCATTAGGAGTTGGTGTAAACGAGAATTTACTTTTAGTATTTAAAAAAGGAGAGCCATAAATTTGAAATTGCATGTTGGTTCCACGTCCAGCATTTACATTAGTGCCCTCAAAAAAGCACAAACTAGGGTAGAGGTTGATGGCCTTTTTATTAGGTAAGTTTGGTGAAGGTTTTATGGGTAAGTTATAGGTAGAACTATGCGTATAATTTTTTAGTTTAATAACAGTTAAAGAAGCTTTTAGCCCATTATCCAACCATTTCTCTCCATTAATCATGAGTCCGTATTCACCAATGGTCATTCCATAAACAACAGGAACAGGATGCATTCCTACAAAACTTTTATGTGCTGGTTCTAAAATTGGCCCATCTATATAATGTCCGTTTGGGTTTGGTCTGTCTAGTAATAATAAAGGAATTTTAAGTTCTGCACAAGCCTCCATGACGTAGTGTAAAGTAGAAATATAGGTGTAAAATCTAGCACCAACATCTTGAATATCAAAAACCACCAGATCAATATCTTTTAATTGAGCTTTTGTAGGTTTTTTGTTTTTTCCATAAAGCGATATCAGAGGAAGTCCTGTTTTTGCATCTATTCCGTCAGCTATAGATTCTCCAGCATCTGCTTTTCCTCTAAAACCATGCTCTGGAGCAAAGACCTTTTGAATATTTAATTTTAAAGAAACCAAGCTGTCTACTAAGTGAGTATAGTTGGATCCGTTAGAAATAACAGATGTTTGGTTTGCGACAATAGCAATTCTTTTTCCTTTTAATTTTGAAACGTATAAGTTTGTTTGGTCTGCACCAGTAAGGATTTTATAGGAAGATTTAGTTTCTTGAGCACAGGAAACGATTGCGGTACAAATCACAAAAAGAATAAATAAATATGTACTTTTACGTGCAGTTAAAATCATAGCATTGAATTACGAATTATTTGTAGCGAAACGTATTATCTCTGGTAAAGAGCATAAAAGTAGTATATCGTCTCCAATAATAAAAATTGCAATTGCAGCAATTTCATTAGGAGTCATTATTATGTTAATTGCTATTGCTACTGGAGAGGGTTTGCGCGAAAAAATTAGGAGTAAAATGTCTGGTTTTAAAGGACATATACAAATCACAAAATACGACGCTAACAATTCTGATGTTTCTGTGATGCCTATTAGCAAAAACCAGAAATTTTACCCTACATTTTCTAACATCAAAGGAATTAAAAACGTTCAAGTTTATGCCAATCAGGTTGGTTTGATTAGAACAAAAACCGATTTTGAGGGCATTGTTTTTAAAGGGGTTTCTACAGATTATGACTGGACATTTTTTAAAGAGTATTTAATTGCAGGAAGAATTCCAGATTTTAATCAAAAACGAACCAGAGATGTTTTGTTATCTAAAACAATTATCAATAGACTGCAATTGCAGTTAAATGATACCATAAATGTAACCTTCTTTAAAAGCAAGGCTTCTAAATTACCATCAAATAGAAAATTGGTGATTACAGGCATTTACAACACTGGTTTTTTAGAGTTTGATAAAAATATAATGATTGGTGATATTAGGCAGGTTCAACGATTGAATCGTTGGAGTGAAAATGAGGTTGGTGGTTTTGAAGTTATTTTAGAAAATTTTGATGAGCTGCAACAGAAAGGTACTGAAATTTACAAAGAAATTGACGCAACTTTAGATGCTACGACAATTGCTTCTAATTATCCTGGATTATTTGAATGGATAGAGCTTTTTGACAACAATACCTGGTTTATCATTATTATCATGATTTTAGTCGCTGGAATTAATATGATCACTGCCTTGTTAGTTCTTATTTTAGAACGCATTCCTATGGTAGGTATTTTGAAGGCCATGGGAAGTTCTAACTGGAGCATACGAAAGATTTTTTTATACAACGCTTCCTACTTAATTTTTGTTGGGTTGTTTTGGGGAAATTTAATTGGCTTACTACTGCTTTTTTTACAGAAATATGGAGGATTTATTAGCTTAGATCCTGCCACATATTATGTTTCTGAAGTTCCTATAAGTATTGATTTTTTAACTGTTGTATTCGTAAACATAGGTACTTTGGTTTTGTGTTTTTTAATGCTCATTATCCCTTCTGTTATTATCACAAAAATTCAACCTTCCAAATCTATTCGATTTGCATAATGATGTTCTTGTGAAAACACCAGTCTCTTGAAGGTTATCTCTTAAATATTTTGTTCCTTTACAGCATAATTTAGAACAGAATGCAATACGCTAATAATATTTTAGAAACCATAGGGAATACTCCTTTAATAAAGATAAATCAGTTAACAAAAGAGTTGCCGTGTTTGGTGTTATCCAAATATGAAACGTTTAATCCTGGAAATTCTGTAAAAGATAGAATGGCTTTGCAAATGATTGAAGATGCAGAGGCAGACGGCCGTTTAAAACCCGGTGGAACTATTATTGAGGGAACCTCTGGAAATACAGGAATGGGACTAGCATTGGCAGCCATAGTAAAAGGCTATAAATGTATTTTTGTGATGGCAGACAAGCAGTCTAAAGAAAAAGTAGATATTTTAAGAGCTGTAGGAGCAGAGGTGGTAGTTTGTCCAACAGATGTAGAGCCAGACGATCCTTCATCTTATTATTCGGTATCTAAAAGATTAGGAAAAGAGACGCCTAATTCTTGGTATGTAAACCAGTATGACAATCCAAGTAATTGTAAAGCACATTTTAAAAGTACAGGTCCAGAAATATGGGAACAAACAGCAGGTAAAATAACCCATTTTGTTGTTGGAGTAGGAACAGGAGGTACCATTTCAGGAGTTGGAAGTTATTTAAAAATGATGAATCCTGCTATTAAAATATGGGGAATAGATACCTACGGATCTGTATTTAAAAAATACCATGAAACAGGAATATTTGATGAAAAAGAGATTTATCCATACATTACCGAAGGAATTGGAGAAGATATTTTACCACTTAATGTAAACTTTTCTTTAATAGACGGTTTTACCAAAGTAACCGATAAAGATGCGGCCATATACACTCAAAGGCTCGCCAAAGAAGAGGGAATGTTTTTAGGGAATTCTGCAGGTGCTGCTATTAAAGGGCTCTTGCAATTAAAAGAACATTTCACAAAAGATGATGTAGTGGTGGTGTTATTTCATGATCATGGAAGCAGGTATGTTGGTAAAATGTTTAATGATGATTGGATGCGAGAACAAGGGTTTATCTAACTTACATTAACAGTTGAAGATCACAAAATAAAGAAATAACAAAGAATCAAGTAAGATTACTATCTTTATAATCATAATCAAATCACAAAATATGAAAATTTTTAAAGTCATCGTTTTTGCATTGTTGGTTGCATCTTGCAATAACAAACAAGAACCAACAAACAATCTTATGAATTATTCAGATGAAATTTTGGAAAAAGCTCAGGCAATTCACGATCGAGTATTGGTCTTAGATACTCATGTAGATATTAGTGTAACTAATTTCACTGCCGATAAAAATTATACAGAAGACCTAGGAAATCAAGTAAACCTGCCTACAATGGAAGCTGGTGGTTTAGATGTTGCTTGGTTTATTGTGTATACAGGGCAAGGAGTATTAACACCAGAAGGATACGATAAAGCCTATGAAAATGCCATTAGTAAATTTGATGCAATTCATAGGTTAACCAAAGAAATTGCACCAGAAAGAATAGGTTTAGCAGTGAGTTCTGCAGAGGCAAAAGAATTACACGCTTCTGGAAAGAAGATTGCCATGATTGGAGTAGAAAACGCCTATCCTTTAGGAACAGATATCTCTAGAGTAAAAGAATTTTATGATAGAGGCGCAAGATATATGTCTTTATCTCACAATGGCCACAGTCAGTTTTGCGATTCTAATACAGGAGAGAAAGATAGTTTGTGGGTAGATAAAGGAGTAAGTGATCTAGGTAAGCTAGTGATTAAAGAAATGAACAAATGGGGTATTATGATAGATGTTTCTCATCCGTCTAAACAATCTATAAAAGATATGATTACCTTGTCTAAGGCTCCTATCATAGCCTCACATTCATCTGCAAGAGCTCTGTGTAACCATAGTAGAAATTTAGATGACGAGCAGTTAGAATGGATGAAATCTAACGGAGGTGTTGTGCAAACAGTTGCATTTAGTTCGTATGTGAGTACAGAAAAGCATTCAGCACATACAGCTGCACTTAGTGAAAAAGTTACAGCCTTAGCTAAAGAAAGAGGTCTTGAAATGAAATCTTGGGATGAAATTAGAAAACTAGAAGCCACAGAAAGAGATCGTTATATGAAAACATACAGAGCTATGTCTGAAGAAGCAGCTTCTATGATGTCTGATGAAGATCCTAAACCGGTAGATGTTGCAGATTATGTAGATCATATAGATTATTTAGTAAAAAAAATGGGCTTAGACCATGTAGGAATAAGTTCAGATTTTGATGGAGGAGGAGGAATCTACGGATGGAACGATGCTTCTGAAACTTTAAATGTTACTGCAGAATTAGTAAAAAGAGGCTATACAGAAGCTCAAATTGCTCAATTATGGAGTGGTAATTTACTTAGAGTGTTAGACGATGTTGCAGCTACAGCAAAGGAATTACAAGCAGCAGACAAGGTGTAAAAAAATAATAGAATACAGTTTAAAATTCAAAAACCATCTCCAAAGGAGATGGTTTTTTTAAACTAAAACTAATCAAATTACTTTTTAAAAAATCAAATAATAATGCTTGATAAATTACTTTTCAAGTATTGTGCCAAAAAATAGTAAATGGTGTTATTACACTTAAAAAAACATCATTTTCACATTTTTTTAACGTAATTCTAGAAACTTTAAAAAATTTCAAGTTATTGTTCTCAGAAAAAAAGAAATTTCTGAAAGTGTTTTACTCACTTATTTAGCGTGCTTATGCGCTTTATAAGAAGAACGAACCAAGGCACCACTTTCTACATACATAAAGCCCATTTCTAGGCCTAAGGTTTCGTATTTTTTAAACTGATCTGGCGTAATAAACTCTTTTACAGGTAAGTGTTTTTTTGTTGGTTGTAAATATTGTCCAATTGTTAAAACATCCAAGCCTACTCCTTGTAGATCTTTCATAGTTTGAATCACTTCTTCTTCTGTTTCACCAAGACCTAACATTAAGCCAGTTTTAGTTCTCATTCCTTTTTCTTTAAGGTATTGTAAAACCCCTAAACTTCTGTCATATTTTGCTTGAATACGAACTTCTCGGGTAAGTCTACGAACTGTTTCCATATTGTGAGAAACCACTTCAGGGTGTACTTTTATAATTCTATCTATTTGTGAAGTTTTTCCTTGAAAATCAGGAATCAATGTTTCTAGAGTTGTATTAGGGTTTGCTCTTCTAATGGCATCTACAGTTTCTGCCCAGATAATAGACCCTCCATCTTTTAAATCATCTCTATCTACGGAAGTAACTACGGCATGTTTAATGCCCATAATTTTTATTGATCTTGCTACTTTTTCTGGCTCATCCCATTCTACTGTTTCGGGTCTTCCGGTTTTTACACCACAAAAACCACAGGATCTGGTACAGATGTTTCCTAAAATCATAAAGGTAGCAGTTCCTTCACCCCAGCACTCTCCCATGTTAGGGCAGCTACCGCTAGTGCAAATAGTATTTAATTTATACTTATCTACCAAGCCTCTTAGCTCTGTGTATTTTTTACCCACAGGTAATTTTACGCGCAACCAGTCTGGTTTTTTTACTCGCTTAGGAAGTACAGCAGTATCGTTTGCCATTTTTGTGATAATTTATAATGCAAAGTTACGAAGAAAACTATTATAAATTCAATAAGAACCAAGCACTAAATCCTACTAAAAAAATAATTCCACAGATACTTAATATTTTCAAATATATAGAAGGCCTATGTTCTTTAGGTGTGTGTTTTCCAGTAATTAAAATATAGTTTAAAATAGCATAGAATGGAGCCGTTAAAAAAGAAAGTATGGTCCCTATTTTAACCATCAAGCCCATATTATCACTAAAGTATTTTAGAATTATAAAGGTTCCTAAACTGAGTACTACTATCCAAAACCAGTAGTTCAATTTTATTTTTGCAGGAAACAACAATTCATTGGCTTTAGACATAGCTCTTGGTGATGCATCTAAAGCAGTAATAGTGGTGCTAAACATGGTGGTTAAAGCTGCAATTGCAATAAATACATAAGCAAAATTTCCTAAATTCTTGGTATATAGCTCTATCAATTGTCCAGCAAAAACACCTCCTTTATTAGAAAAACTTTGTTCAGAATTGTGCATTACTAAAGCTCCTAATATTAAAAAACATGCTGCTAAGAATATGGTACCAATATAGCCAACGTTAAAATCGAATATAGCTTGTTTAGGCGTTATTTTTTGATGTGATATTTTCTCTTTTTCTACAGACCAAATAGATTGCCAAATAGAGCTTTTTAACCATGTTTATCATTCAAGCTGCAGTGACAATAGTCACAGCTGGTTTGGCTCTGTCTCTTATACACATCTGACGCTG
>OJFC01000266.1_pt1 | contig 11009 bp, 9 predicted proteins | sample 1594021 | NCBI WGS metagenome assembly OJFC01 (sample SAMN05416739, study PRJEB24817) | seawater metagenome | isolation source: Sea water | place: Canada:Atlantic | collected 2013-07 | reverse complement strand
CGAGATGTAGAGAGGTCTCGTGGGCTCGGAGATGTGTATAAGAGACAGGAATTATATTATTGTTCATATTAAAGGTAATATCACTCTAATAAAAATCCAGTAAAGACATTACTGGATTTATTGATGAAATGTAGTTATAAATTAATCACATTAGGCTATCAAATTCTTTAGTTCTTTAAAATCCAGTCCTCCATAATCCCCACTGCTCATTAGCAATAGTGAAGTGTCATTAAATTCTTGAGAAAATAAAAACGTTTTAAACGCTATTGGGTTGGTATAGATAATTAAATTTTCTCTTTGAAAAGCATTGGCAATTTGCTCACTGCTAATAGCTTTTAGTTTTTTAATTTCTACTGCGTGAGGTGAGTAAAAAACAACAGCTACATCTGCAGCATCCAAAGCACCTTTATATTCTTTTAAAAACTCAGGATTTAAACTACTATAGGTATGCAACTCTAAACAAGCAATCAATTTTCTATTTGGATATTGATTTTTTAAAGCATTAGTTGTTGCCAATACTTTTGATGGAGAATGTGCGAAATCTTTATAAGCAATGCTTTTTTCAGTTTCCGCAATTTTCTCTAATCGTTTACTCGCGCCTTGAAATGTAGAAATTGCTTCATAAAAATCGTTTTCATCAATTCCCATTTGCTGACAAATCCATTTGGCTCCTGCTAAATTATTTAAGTTATGTTTACCAAATATTTCAATGGGCATCGGCCCTTCTTCTGTTTCTAAAAGCGTGGTACCGCCTTGTACTTTATAATTTGGAGTTTGGTATGGGAATTTTCTAATGGTATTTTCTGAACTCTCAACAACTTTTTTCACCTCAGCATCTTCTATATTGTAAGTAATACTGCCTCCTTCTACTATAGAATCTACAAAAATGCTAAACTGTTCAACATAATTTTCCCAAGTAGGAAATACATTAATGTGATCCCAAGCGATTCCACTTAACAAAGCAATATTTGGCTTGTAAAGATGAAATTTTGGCCGTCTATCTATTGGAGAACTCAAATATTCGTCACCTTCTAGAATTATAAAATCATTGTGTTCTGTAAGTTTAACCATCACGTCAAATCCTTCTAATTGGGCACCTACCATATAATCTACCTCTCGATTAAAATAATGCATCACATGAAGAATCATAGAAGTAATCGTAGTTTTTCCATGACTTCCACCAATCACTACACGTGTTTTAAATTTGGATTGTTTATATAAAAATTCTGGATACGAGTAAATTTTCAATCCTAGTTCTTGTGCTTTTAACAATTCTGGATTGTCTGCTTTTGCATGCATTCCTAAAACTATGGCATCTAAATGAGTTGTGATTTTTTCCGGAAACCATCCAAATACTTTTGGTAATATTCCGCTTGCACTTAACCTGCTTTTTGAAGGGTCAAATATTTCATCATCACTTCCGGTAATGGCATCTCCTTTTAAATGTAGTGCCAATGCTAAATTATGCATGGCAGCACCACCAATAGCTATAAAATGTATATTCATAAATATTTTCCTAAAAAGGAGTATTTTTAAATTAGAACTACTTTAAGTAAACGATAGTAAAGATACAGATTGATTTATTTAAATCACATTTTCTATATTAATTTTTCCTCTTTAAGTATATCTAGAAAACTAAGATATTTTCTATAATTGAACTTTAATTTCCTAATAAAATTTGATATTAAAATTAGTATAGAGTGGGAAAATGCAACAATTTCCCTGTAAAAGTTGTTGTTGTCACCATGTGAATAGATTTTCTACCTTGATTCAGATGGAGGTTATATTAACTATTAAATGTTTAGCTATAAAAACATTAATCATTTAACATTCCCCATAGCTTATCTTTAAGTTCCATTAAACCTTGTTGAGCAACTGAAGAGAAAAACAGATAGGGAATTCCTTTAAAATCAACATCCAGTTCTTGCTTCATTTCAGCTTGCAATTCTTCATCCAACATATCACATTTAGAAATAGCTATCAATCGATCCTTATCAAGCATTTCTGGATTGTAACGTCTTAACTCATCCAATAAAATATCGTATTGTTTTTTAATATCATCCGCATCAGCAGGAATTAAAAATAACAGTGTAGAATTACGTTCAATATGTCTTAAAAAATAATGCCCCAAACCTTTTCCTTCTGCTGCTCCTTCAATAATTCCAGGAATATCTGCCATCACAAACGTTTGATGATCACGGTATTTTACAATACCAAGATTAGGTTTTAAAGTTGTAAACTCGTAATTCGCAATTTTTGGTTTTGCTGCAGTAACAACTGAAAGCAAAGTCGATTTTCCTGCATTAGGGAAACCTACTAAGCCAACATCTGCCAACACCTTTAATTCTAAAGTGATATCTACTTCTACTCCATCTAATCCAGGTTGAGCATAACGAGGGGTTTGATTCGTTGAACTTTTAAAATGATCATTTCCTAATCCTCCTTTACCACCTCTAGCAATAATAAATTCTTGACCATCTTCAGTAATTTCAAGAATTATATTTTGAGTTTCGGAGTCTCTAACTACAGTTCCTAATGGTACTTCAACAATCACATCTTCCCCATCGGCACCAGTACTGGTTTGTTTACTTCCAGCCCCTCCATAACCCGCCTTATAATGTCTTTTAAATTTTAAATGATAAAGTGTCCAAAGATTGGGATTGCCCCTTAAAATTATATGACCTCCACGACCTCCATCACCTCCATCAGGCCCGCCTTTTGGAATATATTTTTCACGTCGTAAATGCGCACTACCTTGCCCTCCTTTACCAGAGGTAAGGTGCATTTTTACATAATCTACAAAATTTCCTTCCGTCATAATTAATAACGTAAATTTTACTATAATCTATTTATATTAGTTACTAAAGTTTATCAATAACTTTACATAACCTTTCTGTAATATCTTCAATACTACCTATTCCATCAACTCCAAAATACTTATCTTGCTCTTGGTAATAATCTTTTAATACCGCCGTTTTTGTTTTGTACTCAATAAAACGGTTTCTAATTTTACGCTCGTCTTGATCATCTGATCTCCCACTTGTCTCTCCTCTTTTTAACAAACGAGCAACTAATAAATCTTCAGCTACTTCTAAAGCAACCATTGCATTAACTCCCTCTCCCTTTTCAGCTAAAAAAGTATCTAATGCTGCAGCTTGAGAATGAGTTCTTGGAAATCCATCAAAAACAAAACCTTTAGCATCTGTATTTTTGTCTACCTCAGCTTTAAGCATATCTATTGTTAGCTCATCTGGAACTAAATCGCCTTTATCCATATAAGATTTGGCTAATATTCCCAATTCAGTTTTATTCTTTATATTGTATCTAAATACATCACCAGTAGAAATATGTATCAGATTGTATTTAACTTTTAAATATTCTGCTTGAGTTCCTTTTCCCGCACCTGGAGGACCAAATAAAACGATATTTTTCATTTTTCGAGGTTTTAACTTATAAATAGTATTCAAATTTCTTCCTAAACCATTATAATCCAATCCATATCCAACAATAAAATCATTTTCAATTTCCATACCTATATAATCAACCTTATACGATTTTGTAAAGGCAAGAGGTTTATAAAACATGGTAGCAATTTTATAGCTTCTAACTTCTTCTTTTTCAAGTATTTTTAAAATAGCTGCTATTGTATTACCAGAATCTACAATATCTTCAATAATAATTACATCGCGCCCTTTTAAAGAAGGATCTACTCCCATAACTGTAGATACATTTCCTGTTGATTGTGTACCTACATAGGAAGCAACTTTTATAAAGCTCATTTCACAATCTCCATGGAAATTTTTAATGATATCTGCACCAAAAAAGAAAGCACCATTTAATACAATTAAAAAAACCGGGGTCTTATCTTTATAATCATCATTTATTTTAACCGCGACACCATTAACGGCTTGGCTAATTTGTGTTTTTGAAATAAATTTTTCGAAGAATAAATCGTCTAATTGAATCATTTTAGAATCTAATTTTTATAATAACTAGCCAGAAAAATTAGCACTGGCAAATAAAGATGCAAAGATACATATTAACTTATTATTTCTTGTAAACTTCTCTATCTGATTAGAATGATTTATTTTTGCATTTAATTACAAACCTATGACTCATTATTTCTCTTCAGAATTTACGTTAGGCATTTTAGGTGGCGGTCAATTAGGAAAGATGCTTTTATACGAAACTCGAAAATTTGATATTAAAACCAACGTAATAGATCCAAGTAAGGAAGCGCCTTGTAAGATCGCTTGTGATCATTTTGAGATTGGCGACTTAATGGATTTTGATACTGTTTATAATTTCGGAAAAAAAGTAGATGTTCTTACTTTTGAAATTGAACTTGTAAACATAGAAGCTTTAGAAAAATTAGAAAACAAGGGTATTATTGTTTATCCTTCATCGAAGACCTTAAGAAATATCAATGATAAAATAACCCAAAAACAATTTTATCAAAAGCATCAAATACCTACTTCTTCATTTCAAGTTTTTAATTCAAAGAATAATTTATTACAAGCAATTTCTGATCAAGATTTAGATTTTCCTTTTGTTTGGAAACAAAGTAAAGGTGGATATGATGGTATGGGAGTTAGTATCATCAGAAAGAAAGAAGACCTTAATCAATTAAGAAACGTTCCGTGTATTGCGGAGAAATTAATTACTTTTAAAAACGAATTAGCAGTTATTGTAGCTCGCAATCCAAAAGGTGAAATTAAAACCTATCCGGTGGTAGAAATGGAATTTCATCCTGAAGCTAATCAGGTAGAATATGTTATTTGCCCTGCACGAATAGATGACAAGGTAGCTGAAAAAGCTAGAGCTATTGCGGTAAAAGTTTCAGAAGCATTTGAACACGTGGGGCTTTTGGCGGTTGAGTTATTTCAAACTGAAGACGACGAAATCATTGTAAACGAAGTAGCTCCCAGACCACATAATAGTGGCCATTATAGTATTGAAGGCAGTGTAACCAATCAATTTGAACAGCATTTACGTGCTATTTTAAATCTCCCATTGGGAGAAACCAATAGCAAAATTGCTGCAATAATGGTAAATTTGGTAGGAGAAGAAGGATATACTGGAAATGTTCAATATAAAAACATGGAGAGCATTTTAAGTCTAGAGGGTGTAAGCCCACATATTTATGGTAAAAAACAAACAAGACCTTTTAGAAAAATGGGACATGTTACCATCGTAAATAAAGACATATACAAAGCTCATAAAATTGCTGAAATGGTTAAAAAGACCATTAAAGTTATCAGTAATTAAAAATTAATGTTAAATCCAAAGTTGAATTTAAAATAATAGATTATGAATAAAGTAGGAATAATTATGGGAAGTACCAGTGACCTTCCTGTTATGCAAGAAGCAATAGACATTTTAAAAGGATTTGATATTGAAATTGAGGTGGACATTATTTCTGCTCATCGAACTCCAGAAAAATTATTTGATTATGCTAAAAATGCTCATACTAGAGGGTTTTCTGTAATTATTGCAGGTGCAGGTGGCGCAGCTCACCTTCCTGGAATGGTAGCTTCGCTCTCTCCTTTACCAGTTATTGGAGTACCCGTTAAATCGAGAAACTCAATTGATGGATGGGATTCTGTTTTATCTATTTTACAAATGCCTGGAGGAGTTCCTGTAGCAACAGTAGCTTTAAATGGAGCTAAAAACGCAGGTATTTTAGCTGCTCAAATAATTGGCACAAGCGATGCGTGTGTTTTAGATAAAATAATTGCCTATAAAGAAGGATTAAAAATAAAAGTGGAAGAAAGTGCAAAAAGCATTAAATAACACCTTCTTAAAAAAATCTTTCCCAATAAAATAAAACAAGCCTTTTAATTTTAAGGAATACCTATGAACAACCCTTTATTAGTACCTTTTGATACCGCTCCATTTTCAAAAATTAAAAACGAGCATTTTTCTCCAGCCATAAAGCATTTTATTAAAGTAACTAAATCTGAAATTGATAACATTACTCATAATAATCAAAATCCTACTTTCAACAATACAATCGTAGCATTAGATAATACTGGAAAGGAATTGGATCGAGTTAGCAGCATTTTTTTTAATCTAAATAGTGCTGAAACCAATGATGAAATTCAAAAAATCGCTCAAGAAGTATCTCCATTACTTTCAGATTTTAAAAACGATTTACTCTTAAACGAAAATCTTTTTAAAAGGGTAAAACAAGTTTATGACCATAGAGGTTCACTATTGTTGAATGAAGAGCAAAAAATGTTACTTGAAAAACAGTATAAAGGATTCTCAAGAAATGGTGCTAACTTATCTAATATTGATCAAGAAACTCTTCGTGAAATTGACAGCCAACTTTCGCAACTTAAATTAAAATTTGGAGAAAATGTATTAGCAGAAACCAATAATTTTCAAATGCAAATTACCGATAAAGAAGAGTTATCCGGTTTGCCTGAAGGTAGTATCGAAATGGCTGCTCAGGCTGCTAAAGAAAAAGAATTGGAAGGATGGGTTTTTACATTAGACCATCCAAGTTATGTTCCATTTGTGACCTATGCCGATCATCGTGAACTGCGCAAAAAAATCACCATTGCTTTTGGAAAAAGGGCTTTTAAAAATAATGAATTTGACAATCAAGCAACTATTTTAGAAATAGTAAAACTTCGCTATAAAAGAGCTCAATTACTTGGCTATAAGTCTCACGCTCATTTTGTATTGGAAGAACGAATGGCAAAAACACCCGAAAAAGTATTTGATTTTTTAAATGAATTACTTGAAAAAGCAAAACCTGCTGCTAAAAATGAATTTGATAAACTAGAAGCTTTTGCTTATGAATTAGATGGTTTAAAAAAACTTGAAAAATGGGATGGTGCTTATTATGCAGAAAAATTAAAACAAAAACTTTTTGATTTAGATGCTGAACAATTAAAACCCTATTTTAAATTAGACAATGTTATAGAAGGGGTTTTTAATATTGCTCATCAACTTTACGACCTTAATTTTAAAGAAGTTTTTGATATTGACAAATATCATGAAGATGTTAAAACCTATAGCGTAACAGATAAAGACAACCATTTAATTGCACTCTTTTATGCAGATTTTCATCCTCGTCCTGGTAAACGTGGTGGCGCTTGGATGACTTCTTTTAAGCCTCAATATAAAAATGAAAATTTAAATGTACGCCCGCACATTTCTAATGTTTGTAATTTCACCAAACCAACTACAAGCAAACCTTCCTTATTATCATTTAATGAAGTAACTACTTTATTCCACGAGTTTGGACATGGATTACATGGAATGCTTGCAAATACTACTTATAAAGGTTTGTCAGGAACCAATGTTTCTTGGGATTTTGTAGAATTACCCAGTCAAGTCCTAGAAAACTGGTGTTATGAAAAAGAAGCATTAGAGCTTTTTGCAAAACATTATAAAACAGGTGAAGTAATCCCGATGGAGTTGATTGAAAAAATTAAAGCTTCAGCTACTTTTCATGAAGGAATGCAAACGATGCGTCAATTAAGCTTTAGTTTACTAGACATGGCATGGCATGGCAATAATCCATCAGAAATCAACAATGTCAAAGAATTTGAAAATAAATCCTTTTCAAACACACAACTTTATCCAGATGTGAAAGAAAATTGTATGAGTACCGCTTTTTCTCATATTTTTCAAGGAGGGTATTCTTCTGGATACTACAGTTATAAATGGGCAGAAGTATTAGATGCTGATACGTTCTCATATTTTAAAGAAAATGGTATTTTTAATAAAGATATTGCAAGCAAATTTAAAGACACCGTATTATCTCAGGGAGGAACTTTAGATCCATTAGATTTGTATGTTAAATTTAGAGGAAAAAAGCCAAATCCAGAGGCTTTATTAAAGAGAGCCGGTTTAATGAAATAACAGAAAATTAAGAATTTGAAAATCTTTCCTATTTTTGTATAAAAACCACGATGTCAAATAATCAACTTAATCCTAATTTATGGGTGGATAAATATTCCGATTATTTGTTCAATTTCACTATTGTTAGAGTAAATGATAGCGAAATAGCTAAAGATTTAATTTCTGAAACATTTTTAGCTGGATTAAAATCTAAAGATAATTTTAAAGGAGAAGCCAGTGAGCGTACTTGGTTGATTTCAATTCTTAAAAGAAAAATAATTGATCATTATCGAAAAATAAATTCTAATAAAGGTAAAGCAGAGGTTCGCATTACTTATTCTGACGAGGAATCTGAAGGGGATTGGCTAGAGGAACGTGTAAGTGATCCTTATGATAAAAATGCTGAAGATTTAATTCTAAATTCTGAATTAGGAACTGCTATATATAATTGTTTAGACCATTTAAACGAAAAACATGCACTCATTTTTAAGATGAAAACTATAGATAATTTTGATACAGAAGTAATTTGTAAAGAATTTGATATTTCTCCGTCTAATTTATGGGTAATTATACACCGCGTAAGAAAAGCGATGGCAGATTGTTTAAATAAAAACTGGTTTTAAAAATATAGTATGAAATGTGAAGAAGCTAGTCACGTATGTGACAAAAGTCAATATAAAGAAGCTTCCTTTTGGGAAAGGCTTAAGTTAAACATTCACTTATTATATTGTAGCGCTTGTAGAGCGTACACAAAAAATAATATTAAACTCTCAAACGTTTTTAAAAAATCGAATATTAAAACAATGCCATTAAACGACAAAAAGGATTTAAAAGAAATAATCCATCAAGAAATGTCTAAATAAGTCTTCAATAATAAGAAGATTACAAACCAGAGCATAGGAATACTTTCTACCCAAAAAGAAGAAAAATACTTAGATTGTTTTTTCTTAGAATTCAATAAAAAAATTAATAAAACAATCATAATAATCCATAAGCTTACTAGGTAATTGAGTTTTGTAGAATCTTCAAATAGTTCCATCAATACTACTAAAATCAGAAGAACAACACCTATAATTTTAGTCTTTTTAACACCAACTCTTTGAGGTAAGGTTTCTAAAATTGACTCATCATATTGTAAATCTCGTATTTCAAATGGAAGCGTTAATACAAATACAAAAAGAAACCTTTGTAAAAAAGTTAAGCAAATAGCTGCATCAAATAATACGCCTTCATTTATAATCGGTATTAAAACTGTAACTCCAGCCCACACAAAAGCAACTATTGTAATTTTTATTCCTGTGAAATTTCTTAAATTTTTATTTTTAAGTAGTGGAATTGCATATAAAAAAGTAAGCATTGCAAAACTTCCGAACACCATTAAAATAATCCAAGAAAGCTGAAATGCAAAATAAAACAATGCAATAACAGAAACTAGTTGAATGATTTTTAAAGAAAAGTAAAATTCATGATCTCGTTTTACAATAACAGTGGCATATTTCACAAAATTATATCCTGTAACAGTTCCGAAAAAAACAAATCCTAAAAGGTTGATAGCTATATTAATATCATATTCTAAACAAGTAATTCCTACTAGTGAACAAACAGCAAATGCCACATGCATACTGCTATTAATATAAATGTTAAACAAGAAACTAAGTGTTTTCATCAAACAAAAATAATCAATGTATTATCAATCACAATTTTTCTTTAAAAATCAACTAGTTTTTATAGGAAAAAATACCCGGCTATTGTTAAAAATTGTAAATTTGCATTTTAAATTTTCTAACTAAGAAAGATGAATACAAATTCTTTTGCTCAAAGGCATATTGGTCCTAGAAAAAGTGACCTAAATAAAATGTTGAAAACGATTGGTTTAAACTCTATGGAGGAACTAATAAATCAAACTATTCCAGAAGATATTTTATTAAAAGAAAGACTGTCGCTCAACAAGGCAATGTCTGAACAGGAGTATCAAGACCACAATAATCTTCTTAGTGCAAAAAACAACCTATTTAAAACATACATTGGTTTAGGATATCACCATAGTTTTTTACCACCAGTAATACAAAGAAATATTCTTGAAAATCCAGGCTGGTATTCAGCTTACTCACCATATCAAGCTGAAATTGCCCAAGGGAGATTAGAAGCTTTGATAAATTTTCAAACCATGGTGTGCGATTTAACGGGTATGGAACTAGCCAACGCTTCTTTATTAGATGAAGCTACAGCTGCTGCTGAAGCAATGGCCTTACTTTATGCTTTAAGAGATCGTGCTCAGAAAAAAAATAACATTGGTAAGTTTTTTGTTTCTGAAGAAGTATTACCTCAAACCATATCTTTATTACAAACGAGATCGATTCCTTTAGGAATAGAATTGGTAATAGGTAACCATCAAGAATTTAACTTTTCCTCTGAATATTTTGGAATATTGCTCCAATACCCTGGAAAATTTGGGCAAATTTATAACTATCAATCTTTTGTGGAAAAAGCAAAAGAATCCTTAATTAAAGTAGCAGTCGCTGCAGATATATTGAGTTTAGTAATGTTGGAATCTCCAGGTAATTTTGGAGTAGATGTAGTAGTAGGGAGCACACAACGTTTTGGAATACCATTAGGTTATGGTGGACCCCACGCTGGATACTTTGCTACCAAAAGCGAATACAAACGTAATATTCCAGGACGTATTATCGGTATTACAAAGGACATGGACAATAACATGTCGTATCGCATGGCTCTTCAAACAAGAGAGCAGCACATTAAAAGAGATAGGGCAACATCTAACATTTGTACGGCTCAAGTTTTATTAGCAGTAATGGCTGGTATGTATGCAGTATACCATGGTCCTGAAGGATTAAAGCATATTGCAAATAATGTTCATAACTCTGCAGCAACTTTAGCAGTAGCTCTAGAAAATATTGGGTATTCACAATTAAATGCTTCTTTTTTCGACACCATTGTTATAAAGGCTGACAAAGAAGTTATTAAGCCAATTGCCGAAAAACATGAAATTAACTTTTACTATATAGACAATCATACTATTAGCATTTCCTTAAATGAAACAACTACGCTAAACGATCTAAATGCAATTATTGCTGTTTTTGATGAAGCTGTTAATAGTAATTCTTTATCATTAGATTCTTTATTAGATTCCT
>OJFC01000265.1_pt1 | contig 11013 bp, 10 predicted proteins | sample 1594021 | NCBI WGS metagenome assembly OJFC01 (sample SAMN05416739, study PRJEB24817) | seawater metagenome | isolation source: Sea water | place: Canada:Atlantic | collected 2013-07 | reverse complement strand
ACCATCCCTGCCATCGTGGGGATTGTGGCCTTCTGGACACCTTCGGCCATGGACTTGGCGTCACCACCGCCGGTTACCGCCATGACATTGAACACTTCTATCATCCCCCACACTGTTCCCAGCAGTCCCAGCAACGGGCACAACGCCACCATCGCCTTAATCATGGGCATAAACTGATTAATCTGCATGCTGGCCTGAGAGAGCAGCATGCTGCGGATCTGCTTGGCTTCCCAGGACTTCCTCTCCGCGCGGCCCTCCCACTTGGCGATGACTTTGGTGGCATCTTGCTTCCAAGCAAACTTCAGGTACCACACGCGCTCGAAAATCAGGGTCCACATCACGAACAGCAGGGCAGCAATCAGCCAAAGGACCTCGCCACCCTGTTCCATGAAAGCGAGCAGCACCTGAGCTAAACCGTCCATATCAAGACCTCAGTTTAGCTTCAGTGTGCTCCGCAATCATACCCGTGGTCTGCTCGTCCAGGATGTGAATGATCCGTTGGGCGCGACCGTTCACGATGGTGAACATCAGTACGGTCGGAATCGCCACCAAAAGGCCCAGCACGGTGGTGATCAAGGCGCTAGAAATACCCCCGGCCATAGCCTTGGGATCACCCGCACCAAAGATAGTAATGGCCTGGAAGGTCAGAATCATACCCGTCACCGTGCCCAGCAGGCCCATTAGCGGCGCAATAGCGGCGATAATCTTCAGCAGGGTAAGACCACTCTCCAGCTCCGGCGTTTCCTTCAGCACACCCTCGGACAGCTTCAGCTCCAGGGTCTCAGTGTCCATATTGGGATTGTCCTCGTGTATCTTTAGCACACGACCCAAAGGATTATTGGTGTTCGCCTTGTCTGACCTAAGCTGAGCACTCACCCTCCCGCCCACGGTGGTCAGTACGGAGAAGCGGTAGATGGCCAACAGAAAGGCAAAAATACCCAACGCGGTGATGGCGTAGCCGACGTAACCGCCCTGATGCCAGCGCTCTGCCAGTGTCGGCGTACCAATGATGGCCGCCAGATAGGAGCCGCCAGTAGGGCCGGTAGGATCCACGCCGAAGGGGTTCAGTCCGCCCGAAGCAGAGGCCAAGTCGGCAGCCCAACCGGTGTAGGGACCACTAGGTTGTCGCGCTAGCTCACTGAGCTTTCCGTTCTGAAAGCTGAGATAGTTGCCGTCCATATCGACGATATTGAAAGAGCCCACGCGCAGCACCTGGCGCTCAGTACTCTCCCCTCCGGGCGAAGACACATCCGCTGAGAACGTGGTTACCGCGCCGGTCTCGCGGATTTCGCGCAACAGCTCGTACCACACCCGCTCGATCTCCTCAATACTGGGTAGGCCCGTAGAATTGTTCATCCTTTCTACAAGCTCTTGCAGAAAGACTTCTCGGCCGGGATACTGAGCCGAGGCCAACGAATAATTCTCGAAGTTGGTTATCAGATCTCCGGCAGCCGAAGTGAGATGTCCAAACAGCTCCTTCAGAGTGCCGAGCTTCTCAGTCAATAATTCTTCCTTGGCAGCGATCAGAAGCTCGTTTTCTTCGAAGGCGTTTTCCAGTTCAGTAGAGAGCGCTTCTTGGCGAGCACGCTCATCCTGCGCCCGTTTCAATTCTGCAGCTTGGCCGGCCTTGTCATTAGCAAAGCGCTGTTCCCGCTGTCGATTTTCCCTGGCCTCCGTGGTCTGGCCCTGCTTGACAAAGCCCAACAACTCATCCAGAGATTTAGCCTGCTGCGCAAGGGCGGATCCACCTGAAACTGCCAGTGCGCCGCAGAGTGCGAGGGCAGCACCTTTTACCCATTTAATGCTCATCGGTTAGCCTCCGGTGCTGCTATGGGCATTTTCAACAAATCAGTTGTTGCCTGCTTGTTTACAATTGCAATGCCATCTTTAATGGAGGCGTCGTAGTCACCCGAAGGCAATGTCACCCAGCTCCTGGAGGTATTGTTCCAGGCGCCGTTCAAGGCACCATCCGATGACCGATAGGCAAGTGCGATGCGGCCCACTTGCAGAAAATCCACTTCTCGCTCGCTGCCGTCGGTATCAATCGGCCCCTTATAAGTACTGATTGTGCGGCCGTATTGAAGCTCGATATTGTAGGCTTCGAGTACCGCACGAAATATTTCTGCCGTGTCCAGGTTATCGCGATCAAGACTGCTGCGCAGCATCTGCACGCGCGCTAAGCGTTCTTTTTCTTCAAACGGTATATCCAGTTTTATAAAAGCCTCGAGACCGTCTAGCATACGGGGAACTAGCGGGGGTATCTGCCGGGCAATGACCGTCGACTTATCGATATCTGCCTCAATCCCGGCGATGCGCGCGACTTGGTTATCAATTTGACGCTGCAGGCGAGCGTTGTAAACCTTCAAACCATCGACCTGCTTGGTCACCGTCTTATAGTCAGACAGTAAATCACGGGTTTCATCGGCCAGCCGGTCAATTTTCACCTGCGAATTGCGCGCGGCGTTGTTTTTGGATTTACCCACCGCCAGGATCGAGTCCAATGTGGTGGCTTGCACCGTTGCCACAGAACCACCAAGGGTGCCTGCGGTAATCAGCGTGGCGATCAAGACTACTTTCAATCGGTGCTTAGTCATGGGAATAGTACTTCCTATAATTCAACAGAGTGATTCACAGCTAACGAGGATAGACCGAATTCATCTTCAATACCGATGAAAATTAGTCACAACAAACCGAGCAAGGCAATTTAAACCAAGTCGGGGGGTGTTTTCAATCAATGTCCTAAAGCATTCATTATAATCCATGCGAGTGTGTATTTTAGTTACACTTTTTATGGCCGCTTTATTTCAAAGTAACACTATTTGCGGGGCGGCGCCTGCGAATCAACATCGACGGATTCATAGCACAAAAAGCTGTAATCATAAGGGTTGGGCGCCTCAGCAGCGCGATACTCCCGACTGACCTCCCGCCACCTAGCCCAGTCAATAGGCGGCAGCACAGCATCGCCCTTGACGTTCGCGTGGACCTCTGTCACGTAAAGGCGGTCGGCTGCAGGAATCGCGGCTTGATAGATCTGCGCGCCGCCAATCACGACGGCCTCCTGCGCACCGTCAAGCAACGCGATACTCGCGGCCAGTTCCAGAGCCTCATCGAGGGAATACACCACTTTCACACCCTCAACCTGCAGCCTCATATTGCGTGTAATCACAATATTAGTGCGCCCCGGCAGCGGCCTGCCGATAGACTCAAAGGTCTTGCGGCCCATGATGATGGGCTTGCCCATGGTGACACGCTTGAAATAGCGCAAGTCTTCTGGGAGATACCAGGGCAGAGCATTATTGTTGCCAATAACGCCGTTTTCAGCAGCGGCCACCATAACGGCCAGCCTGATCACGCCGCTAACCCAAACATCACACCGCTACCGGTGCTGCGATATGAGCGTGAGGGTTGTAGTCCTGTAAGTCGAAATCTTCGAATCGATAATCATAGATGCTGTCCGGTCGACGCAGAATATTGATGCGAGGAAGCGGAAGCGGCTCTCGGGTCAACTGCTTTTGCACCTGCGCCAGATGATTATTGTAGATATGGGAGTCGCCGGTACAAATGATAATTTCTCCTGGCACCAGATCACACTGCTGCGCCAACATCAGGGTAAGCAACGCCAGGCTGGCAGTATTATAAGGCAAGCCCAGAAAGGAGTCGCTGGAGCGAATCATCAGCTGCGCAGACAGCCGTCCGTCTGCCACATAAAACTGATACAGCAGATGGCAGGGCGGCAGCGCCATACGACCGGCCTTCACATTCTCCTGCGGACTCATGCGCTCATCGGGCAAGAATTCGACATTCCAAGCGTGAAACAGAATGCGACGACTGTCCGGATTATTGCGCAAGCAATCGATCACATAGTCGATTTGATTGATTGTACTGCCATCACGAGTAGGCCACGCGGTCCATTGGGCACCATAGATAGGCCCAAGCTCACCCTCCTCGGTGGCCCACGCGTTCCAGATAGACACGCCATTCTCCTTTAACCAACGGGTATTCGTATCCCCGCTCAGAAACCAAAGAAGCTCGTTAACGATGCTCTTAAAGTGCAGTTTCTTGGTTGTCAGTAGCGGAAATCCGGTGGCCAGATCGTGACGATACTGGCGTCCGAAGACAGACAGAGTACCGGTACCCGTTCGATCTCCCTTGCACACACCGTGGTCGAGAACATCCTGCAGCAGCTCCAGATATTGTTTCATTTAGCGCCTTTCGCCTTCCGTTGCGGAGCCGCCCCGCTCGCATTGCGATAAGCCATAGCAATCAGGTAGAGCCCCAACACCACCATGGGCAGTGAAAGTAGCTGTCCACGGGTCATCCATCCCATCGCCTCGAAACCAATGTGTCGGTCTGGCTCCCGGAAAAACTCTGCAATAAATCGCAGGCAACCATAGCCTAGGGCAAAAACTCCAGCAACAGACCAAGTCGGCCTTTCACGAGACGAAAACCACAGCATGATGACAAACAATAGCACCCCCTCTAGGGCAAACTGATACAGCTGTGAGGGATGTCGGGCGAGTTGCAGCGGGTCACGCGGAAAAATCATTGCCCAGGGCGCGTCAGTGGGCCGCCCCCACAGTTCCTGACCGATAAAGTTTCCCAGACGTCCGAGCGCCAGGCCCACTGGCGCGAGCGGCGCGACAAAGTCCATCAGTGACCCAAACCCTATTTTGTGGCGACGGGCAAAAAGGTACATGGCAAACAGTACACCTAATAAACCGCCATGAAACGACATGCCACCTTGCCAAACGCGTAGTATCCAGGTGGGGTCTTGCAGCAGCTTTTCACCCCCATAAAAGAGGGCGTAACCTACCCGACCGCCAAGGACGACGCCCAGCGCGGCATAAAAAATGAGGTCGTCGACCTGATCACGCTGAACCGCCGTCCAGGGCAATCGGCTGCGCCGTGCCGCCAGCCACCAGGCAAAGGCCAATCCGGCCAGATAGGTTAGGCCATACCAATGTACCGTTAATGGCCCCAAGGACAGGGCGACAGGGTCTAATTCAGGATATGGCAGCATGGTTTCACTTCAATGAGTAGCCAACGAATAAGCCGGACAACCGTCGCCCGTATGAGTAATCAAGATCGAAAAAACGTATTATCATCCAGCGCGCAGGGATTCACAATTATTTCGCCCCGACTAATGGTTACAATTTATGTGCTTGTTGATTTTGGCCCACCAGGTTTCATCAGACTATCCCCTTTTAGTGGCGGCCAACCGGGATGAGTTTCACGCCAGGCCTACCGCTGCATCCCATTTCTGGCCTGAATACCCGGAGCTGCTGGCTGGCAAGGACCTCCTGCAGGGCGGAACTTGGATGGGTATGACCCGCAGTGGACGCTTTGCAGCAGTGACTAACTACCGCGACCCGTCACACACACCTGAGGCTCCCCGCTCCCGCGGAGAACTCCCGCTGCAGTACCTGACGGGCTCGCAGACCCCCGAGGACTTCCTCAGCGACATTGCAGCACAGGCGCAGGACTATGCGGGTTTTAATCTTCTGGTGGGCGGTCACGACAACCTGTGGCATTACACCAACAGCGATACAAAGGGTCCGCAGAACCTGCCCCCTGGCATCTATGGGCTCAGCAACGCCACCCTCGACACACCCTGGCCCAAGGTCGTGCTTGGCAAAGCCAAACTGCTGGCGCTGCTAGAGACCGGCCCGATGTCCCACCGCGCACTGGCCGACGTCGTTTCCAGCCAGCAACTGGCGGACCAAAACAGCCTCATTGCGCAAGGCCTCGACAGCACCATGGAGTCCACATTATCACCTCAGTTTATTGTGACGGACACCTACGGCACGCGCTCCAGCACCACTTTGTGGTTCGATGCCAAGGCCCAGGCCAGCTGGCTGGAACTGAGCTTCAATGCACAGGGGGTATTGCGCGAGGTGCAACACAAAGAAATGAGTTTGGCCGACAGGTAAAAACAGTGCCGGCAACAAAGACGGGCAAAAATAGTGGCAGTGCCGCCCTATTCCACCGGACTGTGAATGAACTTTTCCATTCCGTGCTCGGCAAGAAAGCGCTCCAGGCGACGGCTTATCTCATCGGCATAATCCATTGCCATCACTTCTTCCAGCAATTCGCGCGCCTCACTGCCTCGAATATGCCGTAGTGCGTTCTTGACTTTAGGAAGACTTGTCGCGTTCATCGACAAGACGTCGTATCCCATTGCCAGCAAGAGCACAGCCGCGCCCGGGTACCCGGCCAACTCCCCGCAGATTCCAACGGGAACGTTCTCCGCCACACCGGCCACCGCAACTTCTTGAAGCGCCATTAGTACGGCCGGGTGCAGAGATTGGTAAAGTCGCGCCACCCGCGCATTATTGCGATCCACTGCCAACAGATACTGAGTAAGATCGTTACTGCCGACCGACAAGAAATCGACGCGTTTGGCCATTGCCCGCGCCTGGTAAACCGCCGACGGCACCTCAACCATGACGCCAATGGGCGGCAGCTTTCCTGCTAAACCGCCTCGGCTGAGCTCACGGTGACAGCGCTTGATCAGATCGAGCGCCTCATCCAGCTCCGGAATATTGCAGACCATGGGCAACATAATACGCAGATTGCCTAGGCCCTCATTGGCCTTGAGCATAGCGCGAACCTGAGCCAGGAATATCTCCGGGTGATCCAGTGTCACGCGAATGCCGCGCCAACCCAAAAAAGGGTTGTCTTCTTCGATAGGAAAATACGACAGCGCTTTGTCGCCGCCGATATCCAGCGTGCGCATGGTCACAGGTTTGGGCGCAAAGGCCTCTAATTGCTGGCGATAGATTTGTCGCTGCTCCTCCTCAGTGGGAAAACGATCCCTGAGTAGAAACGGCACCTCAGTGCGGTAAAGGCCGACACCCTCAGCACCTTGTTCCAGCGAGCGGGTGACATCCGCCATCAAACCGGTATTCACCCACAGCGGCATGCGATGGCCGTCGAGCGTCACACAGGGCTCGTCTCGCAGCGATTCGAGATCCCGCGAGAGTGCACTGTCTTCATCAACGATTTGCTGGAAGCGCTGCTTGATCTCGGGCAGGGGGTTGATATGCACCGTGCCGTTATACCCATCGATAATCAACTCGCGGTCTTGCAGCCTGGCATAGGGCAAATCGATCGCACCCATCACCGTAGGCACCCCCATCGCTCGAGCGAGAATGGCAACATGTGAATTGCCCGAGCCACGCACGGATATCAGGCCCACGAGCTTCTCGCGAGGAATCTCTCCGAGGGAGGTCGCCGTCAGCTCCTCACCCACAAGAATCGTCTGGCTCGGGTAGGTCTTCACTTCGTGACTGGCCGCCTGCAGGTAAGCGAGCACTCGCGTACCCAAATCCTTAACATCCACCGCACGTTCTTTCAGGTAACTGTGTTCCATACGCTCAAAATGACGAATGTGCTCTATCATCACTTGGCTCAACGCGCCCTGCGCCCACTGCCCAGCTTTGATCAGGCCAACCACTTCCGCGCCAATGGTAGAGTCGTCCAGAATGCTGAGATAGACATCAAACAGCGCATGGTCCTCAGGGCTGAGCTCTGAACCCAGATTGTCAGCAACTCGTTGAATATCTTCCTGCACGCTTTGCAGAGCCTCACGGAAGGCACGAACTTCCGCGCGCCTATTTTTCGCTTGACGCGCTGGAACGGCGTAAAGGTCTGCGCCCGGCGAAACCACTACAGCAGTGCCAATTGCGATCCCCGCAGCACCGGGCACACCCACAATCTTGGCAGGGGCCGCTCCGTCTAATGCCTGCGACTCGACAACACCGGTCGCCTGGGCATGCGCAATAACACCTGCCAGCTGTGCCGACAGCGTCACCAGAAAAGCTTCTTCACTCTCATCAAAACGACGGCGCTCAGCCTGTTGCACCACCAATACACCCAGCAGACGCCGCTGGTGAATGATGGGCACGCCCAAAAATGCGTGAAAGTGCTCCTCCCCAATACCGGGAAGGAATTGAAAGTTGGGATGATTCTCGGCTTCTTCAAGGTTGACCGGCTCTCCTCGCTCTGCGACCAGACCGATCAGGCCCTCGCCCTCCGCAAGGCTGGCCATACCCACCAACTCTTGGTTTAGTCCTTGGGTCGCCTGAAACACATAGCGCCCGCCCGCCAAATCTCGCATGTACACACTGCACACCTGAGTATTCATGGCTTCACGAACACGGCGCACAGTAATCTGAAGAGCCTCATTCAGCCCACGGGCTGCATTGACCTCCTGAACAATGTGGCGCAGAGTTTCGAGCATAGTGGCTTACGCCCCCTCACGTTTGTCAGTGTAGCGTCCCAACGGCAGGGCCAATTCTTTCATTGCCCTGCGGTAAACCTCGCGCTTGAATGAAACCACCTGATTCAGCGGATACCAATAGCTGACCCATTGCCAATGATCAAACTCAGGCTTGTCATCAAGATCCAGCTGCACCGCCGCGTCATCCTTCAGCAGCCGCAGTAAAAACCATTTTTGTTTCTGCCCGATACACAAAGGCTTTTGACCCTCACGAACGAATCGCCGCGGCAGCCGATAACGCAACCAGCCTTTGGTAATGCCTAAAACCTCCACCGCGTCGGGCGACAAGCCCAACTCTTCATGTAATTCGCGATACAACGCCTGCTCTGGAGACTCTCCCTTGCTAATACCCCCCTGGGGGAACTGCCAGTTATTCTGGCCACCAACCCGCCGAGCCCACAACAACTGAGCCTGGTCGTTGACCAGCATTATTCCAACATTCGGCCGAAAACCGTCTGAATCAATCACTTAAAAAGCTCACCTATTCGTAGAGTAGGGTATTGTTCCACAATTTGCAGGCCCTGAGAAATTTACTATAGCTGACTCTAGGACTATGATATCAATCCTTTTTTCGAGACCCCCACTGTGACACTGGCTATTTTTGACCTCGACAATACCCTAATCGGCGGCGACAGCGACAATCTATGGGGACAATTCCTCTGCGAGCAGCACCTCGTAGAGACTACCGATTACGCCCAGCGCAATGATCAGTTCTATGCTGACTATCAGGCCGGCCAGCTAGATATAGACGCCTATCTTCGCTTCGCCCTCAGTGCATTGAAGGGGCACTCTCCGCGACAACTTGAGGATTGGCATCTAGCCTTCATGGCCAGCAAAATCACACCCATCATGCTACCTAAAGCTGCGGCCCTCATTGACGACCACCGGCAGCGCGGACACGAACTGCTGGTCATTACCGCGACCAATCGCTTCATCACTGAACCTATCGTCCAATCACTGGGCATTCAAAACCTGATTGCCAGTGAAGGAGAAATCATTGACGGCCGCTATACCGGAGAGCCAAGCGGTGTACCCTCCTACCACAGAGGCAAGGTCACCCGGCTCTATGAATGGCTGCATAAGCGCCAGGCCAGCCTCGATGGGGCATGGTTTTATAGCGATTCACGCAATGATCTGCCGCTGTTAGAGCTGATTGATCATCCGGTGGCCGTTGATCCCGATGATGTCTTACGGGCTAGAGCTATTGAGCTCGAATGGCCAGTGATTTCACTGCGCTGACAGGTCTCGCCACGGCGTCGAGCTTTCGGTTCAGTATTGAGAGGTCGCGCCGCAGTGCGTAAAAAAATTCTACACCTTACGCGCAAATACCGCCTTCAAATACTCTGTCTCAGGGATTGCCGGATGAATCGGATGATCTGGCCCCTGAGCGCCCTGCTCAACCACGCGTATACCACAATCAGCCCGCACCGCCGCCTGTTGCATTGCTGTCATCAAATCTGCGCGAGACAGATGCATAGAGCATGATGCGGAAACCAACAGGCCGCCGGGTTGTAATAGCTGCAAGCCCAGGTCATTGATGCGGCGATAGGCCGCTATGCCTTTTTTGAGGTCTTTTTTACGCTGGATAAAGGCGGGCGGATCGAGAATAACCACCTCAAACCGACTGCCCTGCGCAACCATCGCAGCCATCGTCTCGGGCGCAGAACCACGGCGAGTCACGACGCGGGACTCCACTTGATTCAGACGGGCGTTGGCATCAACACCTTCCAGCGCCTGAGCGGAGCTATCCAGACAACATACCTCGGTTGCACCAAAAGCGGCAGCCTGAACACCCCATCCGCCAATATAGCTGTAGACATCCAGTACGCTTTTGTCTTTGACCCAGTTCGCTAGGCGCGCCCTAGACATGCGGTGGTCGTAAAACCAACCGGTCTTCTGGCCATCAAAGACCGGCGCTAGAAATTGCACACCATTCTCTTCTAGGGCAACGTGCTGAGGCACTTCGCCATAAACGACCGCACTGTCAGTGGAAAGCCCCTGCTCCCGACGGCTGCGACTGTCGGCCCGCAACAAAATGCCTCGCGGTTGCAGCGTCGCAATCAGCGCCGCCAGTAATGGCTCGCAATAGCGCTCCAGGCCGCTATTGTTGAGCTGCATCACCAAATAGTCGCCGAAACGGTCTATGATCATTCCAGGCAGCGTATCGCTGTCGCCATAAACTAATCGATAAAAGGGTTTTTCAAAAGCCGCCTGCCGCATGGCCAGAGCCGCCTCCAATCTCGACGTAAAGAAGGGGGTATCCATGGCACGCTGCTCGCCGGGCGCGTACATCCTGGCGCAAATAAGTGCGCTAGGCTCCATGTAGGCACTGCCGAGCAGCTTGCCATTGGCATTTCTGACCGCCACTAGATCGCCGGCAGAATAACCACTCAGGTGTGAGCGCTGGCTATCAACTTCATTGGAATAGACCCAAAGGTGACCGCCACGCAAACGGTGATCGGCGCCTTTGCGCAAGAAGAGATCAATCACGGGGTATCCAATCGAGGCTTGAATGCCTATTCGTCTTCACATTGCTGCTGATAATCCTCAGCAGACAACAGTGCATCCAGATCACTGGTGTCAGCAGGCTGCAACTTATAAAACCACCCGTCATTATAGGGGTCGGAGTTGACGATCTCGGGCTCATCTTCAAGCATCGAGTTGATGGCGATCACCTCACCACCCATCGGCGCATAGACATCCGACGCCGCCTTAACCGACTCTACAACGCC
>OJFC01000263.1_pt1 | contig 11051 bp, 12 predicted proteins | sample 1594021 | NCBI WGS metagenome assembly OJFC01 (sample SAMN05416739, study PRJEB24817) | seawater metagenome | isolation source: Sea water | place: Canada:Atlantic | collected 2013-07 | reverse complement strand
AGAGAGGTCTCGTGGGCTCGGAGATGTGTATAAGAGACAGCTTACCAACTTTCCTCACAAACCACTCACCACCGCGATCCCGAGAATCGTCTCTTCGGTCGTGCGCCTCGCAAGCGCCTCGAAGCCGAGCTCATCCGCGACACTGCCCTTTTCGTCAGCGGGCAATTTAACCCCGCCCGCGGCGGACCCACCATCCGCAAGGCTGGACAATACGACCTCAACTACACTTTCGACTCCACCCGCCGCAGTGTCTATGTTCCTTGGTTCCGCAACTCCATGCTGGATCTCTTTGAAGTCTTCGATGCGCCCAATCCCAACCTCGTCGTCGGAAAACGCACCGTCACCAACCTCCCTACTCAGGCCCTCTTCCTGATGAATAGCTCCTTCATCCGCGAACAAGCCAATCTCACCGCCCAACGCCTCCTGAGCGAAAAAGCCACCATCACCCGGGCCTATCAACTCATTCTCTCCCGTCCGCCGACCGGGAGCGAACATGCCTCCACCCAATCCTTTCTTGACCGGTTTAATCCCGATCAAAAGGAAGAAGCCTGGACTCAAGTATGCCAAACCCTCTTCGCCTGCCTCGACTTCCGCTTTCTCGATTAAAAAGCCATGAGCCACCATCGCCGCCAATTTCTCAAGTCCGCCGGATGCGGCTTCGGTTCCCTTGCGCTCTCCTCCCTCCTTGGGCAAGCCGCGCAAAACAATCCGCTCTCTCCGAAGCTTCCCGTCCTTCCCGGCCGCGCCAAGCGCATCATCTTCCTCTTCATGGCGGGCGGCCCCAGCCATGTCGATTCCTTCGACTACAAACCCGAACTCATCAAAAGCGACGGACAGACCTTCGACTTCGTCGGCGTCCGCAAAGACACCTTCGGAAAAAAGAGCCAACGCAAGCTCCTTAAGCCCCTCTGGGATTTCAAACAACACGGCCAATCCGGGCGTTGGGTCAGCAGCCTCTTTCCTCACATTGCCAAGCACGTCGATGACCTTTGCTTCATCCACTCCATGCACACCGAGGGAGTGGCCCACGGTCCTTCGACTCTCTTTCTCCACACCGGCGCCACCAATCTCGTCCGCCCGTCGATGGGAAGCTGGGTCACTTACGGACTCGGCTCCGAAAACGAAAACCTCCCTGGCTTTGTCACCATCATGCCCTCCGCCAGCAAAGGCGGACCGCGCAACTACTCCAACGCCTTCCTTCCCGCCATCCATCAAGGCACCTGCGTCGGCCGCGCCGGACTCCCGGCGTCCCAAGCCACCATCCGCAATCTCAAAAATCCCCACCTTCCCATCAATTCACAGAAGGAACAATTCGACTTCCTCCAACAACTCAACCGGCAACAAGCGCAAAGCAAAGGCGACCAAAATCTCAACGCTGCTATCGACTCCTTCGACCTCGCCTTTCGGATGCAGATGAATGCGCCCGACATTCTTGATCTCTCCGGTGAATCCGAAACCACCAAGACGATGTATGGCATCGGCGAAAAAGCAACTGAGGACTACGGCCGCCAATGCCTCATGGCCCGCCGCCTTGCCGAGCGCGGCGTCCGCTTCATCCAGGTCAACTACTCCGACGAATCCGTCAACCCGCGCTGGGATCAACATTCCGACATGCCCAAGCACGAGGATCACGCCCGCGCCACCGACCAACCCGTGGCCGCTCTTCTACAGGATCTCAAACAACGCGGTCTACTTGAAGACACCCTCGTTTGGTGGGGCGGCGAATTTGGGCGCACTCCCTTTTCTCAAGGAAAGGACGGCCGCGACCACAATCCGCGCGGCTTCACCACCTGGCTCGCCGGCGGTGGCACCAAACCCGGCTACGCCCATGGCGCGACCGATGAAGTCGGCGACACCGCCGTCACCGACCGCCTCCACATGCACGACCTCCACGCCACCATGCTCCACCTCCTCGGCCTCGACCACGAACGCCTCACCTATAACTACGCTGGCCGCGACTTCCGACTCACCGACATCGCCGGAAACGTCGAGAAAGCCATCATCGCCTAGTTGGCGCGTCCCCCCATAGAGGTGGACAAATAATAATGGGACATTCTCTTTTGGGATTTGGAGTGGTATTATCCTGAAAGCTGGAAGGAAATCTTCCCGTAGTCCTATTTCTTCATCTTATGAAAAAGCCACTCTTTCTTACCCTCCTTTGCGTCCTCTCCATTGGCCTCTATGCGGCTTCGAATGAGAAGCCGAGTGAACGTGAACTGGTAACTCAAAACATGCCGGAGATCGAAGCTCCTTCGAAAAAATACAAGGTGCTCTGTTTTTCAAAGCCCTATGGATTTAGGCATTCTTCGATTGAGATTGGAAAAACGATGATGGAAGTCATGGCGGAAAAGACCGGCTTATTTGATGTCACCTTTTCCGATGATCTCACCGAATTCGCTCCCGATAAGATTAAGCAGTATGATGCGATCTGTTTGAACAATAACACGCACCTTGAAAACGGGATGAAGGATCCCAAAATGCGCGAGACCTTCATCAACTATGTCAAGAAGGGTGGCGGAATTTTCGCCATTCATTCCGCAACCGACGGTGGGTGGCCTGAGTATGTTGATATGATTGGCGGCAACTTCGCCGGCCATCCCTGGGGAGCCGGCGGCACTTGGGGGATCGCTAACGAAGATTCCAAGCATCCCGTGGTGAAGGACGTTTTTGGGGGGAAGAATTTCACGATCAAAGATGAACTCTATCAGTATAAGGATTTTGATCGTGCCAAGAACCGCGTCCTTCTGGCGCTCGACATGTCCCACGAGGAAAACCTCAAGCGAAAGGGCAATCGCGCCGACAATGATTACGCGCTCGCCTGGTTGAAAAAATACGGCAAAGGCCGAGTCTTCGTGAGCTCGTTTGGTCACAATAAGGAGGTCTTTTATAACCCGGAGATTCTTAAAATGTGGACTGAAGGGTTTCGATATGTGCTGGGCGAAGTGGACGTTGATACTGTGTCCGTTCCCAAGCCAGCGGCGCAATAGTCGGGCTTGCCTGCGTGTCATTCGCCCTCCTACATTGTCAATACTTGTGTTGCTTGCCACACCGACAATGGTCGCGCTCTGACTCCGGCACTCAATGCGGACTTATTCCTCAGCGATTACGGTGAGCATTTGTCCGGCTTCGTTAAGGGCGCTTCCTTTGCTGTGAAGAAAGGCAGAGAAGACGAGGAGCTGGTTTCCTTGGGCGTCTTTTACTCGAGAGATTGCGGGGTTGGAAAATGCTGAGGATTTTTTGGGCGTGCTCGGGCGGATTCTTCCAAGGGGAAGGCCGTTTTCATCACAGAGAAAAATCCCCCAGGAGCCCCAGTCAAGGCGGGTGCTTTGCACTTCCTGCAGGTAGTAGGTTTTTCCCTTCCATGAGAACTTGCTGCGATCTCCGAGATTGCCATTGCCACCGAGTTTTTTGATGGCGGTGTTGATCGTTGTCGCAGGTGCGGCTTTCCATTCCTTGAAGTCGGTCAAGGTGGCGTGGGCGAGTTGATCGACCCGGACGTTTTGGAAGTAATGGAAGCGCAGTTTGATTTCAGAATTGGAAAAATCCTTGGTGCTCGTTTTGACTTCTTCAAAGCTTGGCGTACCTTCTGCGGTTGGGGCAAGGGTTCGGGGAATGTCGATTTCACGAGAGAATTGTCCCGTTTTTAAGTCGTTGAGACTTTGATAGAGGCGGAGCCGAATCCAGCAGGAATTGGGCGCGTCTTTTTCATAGGCGAGAAGGAAGGCGCCATCACCCGTTTCATGGATCGTAGCTTGCGAAGCATGTTGGTCGAGTTCCTTCAAATGGCGCCATTTTTCGAAATCAGGCGAGTGAGTCAAGTGGATGGCGAAAACGCCATTTTTCAAGGAATGCGAGACTCCGTAGTAGCCTTCCTTGTCTTTGTTTCTTGGCTGAAAAACTTCCAGGCAATCCATGCCCCGACCTTCGTGATCGCGGAGCTTGAAGACTCGGATCTGGGCTTTGTCGGTGTTTTCGAGTGTGTTGCTAAGAGACTCCCATGGCTTGTTTTTTCCTACCGCGGGAGCGATTACGAGGATCAGAAATGAGAGAAGTTTTTTTGAGAATGAAGAGATCAATTTGACGAGGGAGTAAACTTCTTTGAACCTTAACTTGCCTCTGATCAAGACGCAAGGAGTAGGTCATTGGTGCCCTCGAGGAGCTGATTGGAGTATCTTAGAGCAAGCTGACTATTTCGGCTGTTCACCCCGCAAACTCCCTGGGGTGATTCCTAGCTGCTTCTTGAAGACATGGCCCAAGTAACTTTGACGGTTAAATCCTACGATTTCGGAGATTTCGGAGAGGCTTAAGTTGGAATTTTGAAGCAGGACTTTTGCCCTGGCGAGTCGGACTTCGATTAAAAAATCTCGAATGGTCATTCCTGTTTCCATCCGAAATCGCCGTTGAAAGAGGCTGCGCGAAATTCCAGCCTCACGCGCTATGTCGTCGTTGCCCAGTTTGCTGTCAGAAAGATTCTCGTAGATAAGATGGACCCCCAGGGCAACTGCGGGATCGGTGATCGCGCGGGTGTTTGAAGACCGCCTCGTGACCAACTTGATGGGCTGGACGAGCAACGGTCGGCTTGGCGGCTTGGAGCCTGCCATCATCTGATCGAGCAAGCGCGCCGCTTCGTAGCCTATCTTATGATGATCTAAGCGCACACTGCTCAGAGGCGGCATTGAAAGGTCACAGAGAGGGCGATCATCATCCACCCCGACAACTGCCACTTGCTCAGGAACGACCATGTTCTCTTCGCGACAAGCGTCTAAAACCATCAATCCACCATCATCGCGCGCTAGCATAATTCCCACTGGTTTCGGTAAGGCGCTGATCCAAGTGCGCACTGCGTGACGCGCTGCCTTTGAACCGGGTGCTTGATTCACTGGTGGCTCGAAAACGTGAAAAGTGGTATGCTGCTCGCATTTTTTTCGCAAAAATTGGCATCGCCTTTGAGACCAACCTTGGGTTCCATTCTCGTGGGGATAGAAGCCGATATGATTGAACCCGCGATCAAAGAAATGCTCGGCTATGAGGTCAGTGATTCCCCGATCATTAGCGTCTACCTGAGGGATTCCGAAGTTTTCCACGGACCTGTTTACATCGATTATTGGTAGCCCACTGGCCCGCAGAGTCTGCGCCATTGCACCATCGCCTACGCGGGCAATAATGCCGTCCACTTCTGATTCCCGTAACCACTCTGAAATCGCAACATGATTACCCTGCGGGACACGAAGCAAGCGCCAATTGTCGAATTCATGAGCAAATTTGGCGATTCCCCGCAGTGTTTCGCGTCCCGGTTCGAATGAAGTGTAAACAAGAAGGGCAATTCGTTTACGAGAACTTGAAGCAGTGATATTCATGCGCTTTGCTAGAAATCAGAAAAGTATGAAAGGACTTGCTAGTCCACTTACCCGATTTCGTAAAAAAAATATCCAATTTCGTAAGAGTTGACGAGGATTACCCTCGATTATTTGCTCTTTTTTAGGAACGTCTTCACTTGAATTGGTGCGCCTAGAGCGCAAAAACACTCACCTCATCCCTCATCCCTCTAGCTTCTGTAATCATATGAACCTCCGATATAAAATACCGAAGCATTTAGCCCCCACTGCTGCCATCTTGGCCGGTGTGAGCAATCTTAGTGCTGATGTCCCCGCTGCCATCCTTGCTGCAATACCCGATTAATCCTTTATAACTATGAAATTTTCCTCAAGCCTCTCATCCATCACATTGGTAGCCTGCTGTTTCTTGCTCCAACAGACCACAGCCCGCGCCCAAAGCGACGTCACCCAACCCGGCGATCCCCTGATCGCCAGTTCTGGAAATACTCCCGGATCTGAAGGAGTCGCCAACGCGATCGACAATCAGCCCACTAAGTATCTCAACTTCGACACCCTGGGCATCGAGGGAATTCCTTCCGGATTTGTCGTCACGCCCGGGGTTGGTAAGACGGTTCTTTCCGGTTTGACCATGCAATCGGCCAATGATGCGGTGGAAAGAGATCCAAAATGGGTGCGTCTGGAAGGTTCCAATGACGAGGCCCCCACATGGGAGACCGGAAGCTGGACCGTCATTTACGAAAATGAGGAAGTGCCTGCTTGGACGGGCCAGTTCCCCGATGGTGATCGGTTCCAGACTCAAACCTTCATTTTTGGAAATCAAGCTCCCTACACGCATTACCGATGGACGGTCGTAACGGTGCAGGGAGAAAACGCCAACAGCATGCAGATTGCCGAAGTTGAATTACTCGGCAGGTCGATGCCGGTGGACGTGACGCAACCTGGAGATCCGTTGATCACCAGTTCGGGTAACACCCCAGGTTCCGAAGCCGCACCTAACGCGATTGACAATCAACCCACCAAGTATCTCAATTTTGATACTCTTGGTATCGACGGCTTTCCCTCGGGGTTCGTGGTTTCTCCTGCAGTGGGCGAGACCAACGTAGTTGGCCTCAGTTTGCAATCGGCAAACGACGCTCCCGAGCGCGACCCTTTCCGGATCCGATTGGAAGGATCAAACGACGAGACTCCCACCTGGGAGGCCGGGACCTGGGAGCTGATCTATGAGAATGAAGAAATTCCCGCATGGATCGATGTTTTCCCGGGCGGCGATCGTTTTCAAACGCAGGAATTTTTCTTTTTCGATAACGAGGCTTCCTTCCTGCATTACCGCTGGACGGTCCTTCAGGTCCAAGGCGAAACCGCGAATAGCATGCAGATCGCGGAAGTCGAATTGCTAGCCTTCAGCCGAGCCGCTGATTGTGACAAAGCTCTCTTCCTGACCAAGCCAGTCGACACTCCGGTGCTGCAGGGGGAAAGCGCCGAGTTCTTCACCAAAGTTAACGGCCCCTGGCCGGTGCAGTGGCACAAGAACGGCGAACCTATCGCTGGCGCCATTCAGACGGTTTACACGACGGAGCCGATCACGGCGGCCAATGCCGGAGATCTGTATTCCGTAGAGATCGTGGGATGCGAAACCAGTGAGGCGGTTCAAGCGGTGATTTTTGAGCCCGCATCCCAGCCGCTTAGTATCGGTGTAAACTTCGCCGGTGCCGGTGCCAACGGCGCTCCAACCAGCGTCGAACCTACTGAAATTGGTGGCGCCTCTCTCCAGGCTTACTGGAACAACCTGCCGCCTGAAGGTGACGGTTTCCCGAACGGTATTCAAGAAAACCTGTTGAACAGCAGAAATGAAAACTCCGAAATCTCAGTGGAATGGATATCCAGCAACACCTGGGGCGCAGGAACCGGAACGGATAATACCAACGCCAAGCTACTCAATGGATTGATCGAAGGTGGAGACAACAAGGACGCTCCCACAACGATCATTTTCTCGAATGTTCCCGATGGATCGTATTCGATGCTGATTTACGCGGTTGCGCGGCCTCTCGAATTGCCCACTGCAGATTTTGAACAGCTCGAATCCGAGCAGAGCATTTTCATGACCATGGAAAACGCGGACACTTATAACGAAAGTCCGGAGTTCAGGCAAGTAACGAGCACCGATATCGCGGCCCGCGGCACGGGCAACTACGTCCGCTTCGACGACATTGCGCCTGACAATGATGGCAACGTCACCTTGAACTTCTGGGATGAGGGGATCGAGGCGGCCAACTCAACGGTCAATGCACTTCAACTGATCGAGACAGCGAAAAAAGTTCTTCGCTTCACCAGCATTCAGCTTGATCCTTCGACCCGCAATGCCACGCTCACGTGGGCGTCCGGGAAAAACCGCTCATACATCATGGAGCGTTCTACCGACCTTCTCGATTGGGAAGAACTGACGGACAGCATCGCGTCGGAAGGCGATTCAACCTCCTACGTTGATGTGGCTGTTCCGGCAGATCTCGCCAAAGCTTACTACCGCGTGACCGAAGAATAGCTGAAATCAAACTCGCGCTTCCGGCGCACGAACTCCCTCGATTTCGGAGATGGTGGAGCGGCTACTGATGTTGGCTATGGATCCATGCAGGTTCATAACCACGATGCGAGCCAGGTGATCTTCGCATTCAATCGCTGGGGCGGTGCCTTTTCGGGTGGAAGTGAAGTTGGCATCGGAACTAATAGCGCGGGTGAACCGGACTACACCTTCTCTGAAAACGGCGGAAACCACACCACAAGGAATCTCTACGTGCTCGTGCGTGAATGGGCACCTACCTTCCCACCACCAGAAGTGACTGCGGCCAATGGGTCAATCGCTGGAGATAAGATTCTCCTGACCTTCAGCGAAGAAATAAGCAGTGCTTCCGTGGATGTTGCCAATTTTTTCAATTCAAGGCGGACCCGCTATTACGGCTGCAGAAGCTTCCGGAACCAATGTCATCTTGACTTCTTCAGGACTGGTGGGAGGCACGGCTTACACTGTAACTTACACTGGCGTTTCTGGAATATTACCAGGCGGCGGTGAGCCAATTGCCGATACACTCACGGTAGGATTTACCTCTCCGGTCATTCCCGCTCTTCTAAGCACAATTCAAAACGCTCACTCTCGGCATGCGCTACGACGACGGCTACGTCGCCTACCTGAATGGAACTGAAATCGTAAGACGCAATGCTCCATCAGTCGTCGGGTGGGATGCCATAGCGACAAAATCCCATCCCGATCTCGAGGCAGTTGAGTTTGAAAATATCGATCTTTCCGAGTTTCTCGGATTGTTGCAACTCGGAGAAAACGTGCTGGCCATCCACGGCATGAACAGGACTAAGGGAGGGTCGGATCTTTTGATTGAGCCTTTGTTAACGAGCGACTTCGAGCAAGCTCCCTGACGGCTCCCTTGGAAGAGCTGTGTCTTTGTTGTGAGCTCTAAAATTTGCCCACCCTGGACTTGATGAAACGTCATCACAAATCTGTGATAATAACTGTATCTAAGGGGGTTAGAGCGCTCGTTCTAAAAAAGAAGCCTGACATTTCATTTCGAAGAATTTATCACTTCACAGTGAGTAGATTCCCGATAGCTTATCCACCTATGTCTACATATATTCCTAAATTCCGTCGTTCTATTCTCGTTCTCACTGGTATCGCTGCGCTTGCGTTCGCTGGGCTTACCACCCCCGCCCAAGGGACGGATCTGGGAGAGGCTCTTGCTCATGTTAACTGGAAGGGGATTGTTGGATCCTGGGTGGATTCCGAGACCAAGGGCGAGCGTGTCAAGATTGTGTATGCCTGGAAGTTTGAAAATAAGCTCATCGAAGTGAATTCCACAATGGGCGATACTAAGGGGATTTCGCTCATGGGTTACAATCCGGATTCTGAAGAGGTCTTCATGATGGGCGGAAATAGTGAGGGTGGGGGAAACCTTGGCAAGTGGAGTATGGATGATGACGATGCTGTTCTTGAGCTTTCCTACGTTCGGGCGGATGGTGAGAAGGGTGAGATGAGCCTCAAGCATCACTGGGTGAACGCTGACACCATCGAGGTATCTGGAACCGCCGAAGAAGGTGGTGAGAGCTTCACCTTGACTCTGGTGCGTTCCAAGTAGTCAAACCGGATCAATTTTTCATCGGCCTTCTCTCTTTTATGGGGAGAAGGTCTTTTTTAGATGGTTTTGTCTGATTGACGGCCATCGCAGTGCCAGACAGACTGCTTCGCTCGCAATAGGGCCCGCCGATGAAACGCCGTCTTAATTCCGCCCTCACGCTCCTCCTTCTTTTGACCGCAAATCATGGCATCGCTCAAAATCTGAGATCCGACATTCCCTACGTTGAGTCAGGGCACGAGCGTCAAGTTCTCGACATCTACTCTCCTGAATCCGCGGGAGGGAAGAATCTGCCCGTGATGTTTTGGATCCATGGAGGAGGGTGGCAGGTTGGGGATAAAACCGATGTCGGACTGAAGCCCGGGGTGCTGTGCAAGCGGGGCTTTGTTTTTGTCTCGATCAATTATCGCCTCCTCCCCGAGGTAGAGATTGGAGCCCTGGTCGGAGACGTCGCCAAGTCGCTCGGCTGGGTGCATCGTCATATCGCGAAGTATAGTGGGGACCCTAAAAAGATCTTTGTCGGCGGACACTCGGCTGGAGCCCAACTCGCGGCTTTGATCTGTACCGATGATCGATACCTCCAAAAAGAAGGCGTGTCCTTTGAGGTCCTCAAGGGCTGTGTGCCGGTGGATGGTGACACCTACGATATTCCCAAGATTATCATGACGGCGGAATATCGGCAGACGCTCTATGGAGGAAAAATGCATACCTTCGGTCACCGGCAGAAGTTTGGAAACAGTCCTAAGAAACATCTCGATTTTTCAGCGGTCACGCATGTCGCCCAGGGGAAGGGGATTCCTCCCTTTCTCCTCCTCTATTTTCCCGGGAACCCGGATACACATGCGCAGGCGCTACGCCTTGAAGAGGTGCTCCAGGAGGCCGAAATTTCCGTCAGATCCTATGGCAAGCGGGACAGTAATCATAGCGCCTTGAACAACGATCTCGGCAAACCCGAAGATCCGGCGACGGAGGAGCTTTTCAAGTTTCTCGATCCGCTGGTTGGCAAGTGAATGAAGCGTGTTTTCTAAAAAGTGAATTTCTGGCAGCGCTTCTCTGTTTGAGACCTGCCCTTGCTGGGGCAAGTCCAAAGAACGCGACGCTCAGTAGCACTCCATTGTAAAAGACTTTAAGTCCCTCTCTGATCCCCCGCAAGGGAGTCACGCTTCTCCCGCTCGACAAGTCTTTCCCACTTCTCTAGCCTCCGGAAATGAAGATTTTCTTATTCCTTCTAATTCCTCTCATCGCGATCAGCCACGCGAAGAAACCCAACATTGTCTTCTTCTTCACCGACGATCACGCCCCCCACGCCATCGGAGCCTACAACGGCTGGCTCAAACCCGTCAACCCCACCCCGGAGATCGACAAGCTCGCCGCCGATGGCATGCTCTTCGAAAACTCCTTCTGCACCAATTCGATCTGCGGTCCTTCGCGCGCCGTCATCATGAGTGGCAAGCACAGCCACATCAACGGCTTCATGAACAACGGGAACAGCTTCGATTGGAACCAACAAATCTTTCCCAAAATCCTTCGAGCGGCCGGTTACCACACCGCTCTCTGTCTCTTATACACATCTCCGAGCCCA
>OJFC01000257.1_pt1 | contig 11120 bp, 15 predicted proteins | sample 1594021 | NCBI WGS metagenome assembly OJFC01 (sample SAMN05416739, study PRJEB24817) | seawater metagenome | isolation source: Sea water | place: Canada:Atlantic | collected 2013-07 | reverse complement strand
CAACAAGGAAGTTGCGCCAAGTTCCATCGCCTTTACGCATACCTCTTCCGCTATTTTTTGTTAGTTTAGCACCCATGCGTTTGGCTTCGCCTGCTTCTCTTTTATTGTAATCCATCTATTTGGTTTCCCCGCATTTTTCACAGATCTCGTAAGACCTCCACACAGACCAGTCATGCTCGCAGTCCTTCATCAGTAACCACGACCACTAAGACTAACAACAGAAACCTCTTCACACTCTTTGCACTTCCAAGACAACTCAACTTCTTGCTTCCAATAGCGAGCCGTCAACACCTCGTTCTTACATGAGTGACAAAAGAACCTGCCCTCATAGATAGAGAATTTTTTAGACATTGATAACACCTGCTTGGATCTTAGCGAACAACTCAGAGTCTGCTCGCAAGCCATCAATCAATCTATCTCTGCCTTGGTAACGCTCTTCGCCTGCTGTATACCACGAGCCACCTTTTTCAATGATGCCCAGAGTAACTGCAAGGTCGGCAAGGTCTCCAACTGTGTCAATGCCTATGTTGTCTCCACGGAAGTAGAAGTCATACTCACCCTTCTGAAAGGGAGGTGAAGTCTTGCTGAACTGAATGTCCCACAAGATCTTACGACCAATGATTTCGTTAATCAACTTGTCACCAACCTGTAACTTCTTTTCAATCGCTTGCTTCTGTGACTCAGAAGAGAACAACTTAATAATTACTGAAGAGTAGAACTTGGTAGCCTGTCCTCCAGTAGGTTGCAGTTGAGTGTACATTGCAGAGATCTGATTACGTTGCTGAGAGATAAGAATAAGTAAAGTCTTCTTATTAGCAAAGTTAAGCATCTTCACTGCACCACCCATATCTTTTGAGTCAGCACCGATCTGCTTAGTGTTCTCAAGGTTCTTGAGTTCTGTGCTGTCCTTCTCAAAATAGATAGCAGGTAGCAGAGCAGAGATAGAGTCAACGACCAACACATCAATGCCTGCGTCCATAAGACTTGTGCCTGCATTAGCCATGTCATTAGTTGTCTTTGCTTCTGAGTAGATTAACTCATTTGTCTTTACCCCCAAACTTTCAGCCCAGTTGTAATCGAAAGACTGCTCAGCATCAATCCACGCTGCCGTCTTACCTTCCGCCTGAGCCATAGCAACTATCTGTAGGCATAGAGAGGACTTTGCGGCGCTCTTAGCGCCCCATATTAATGATTGTCTACCGTAGGGTAGCCCTCCATTTAGCGCCCTTGTGAGGGTCGCAGAGGGAAGCGGTTGTCTAAAGTACTCAACATCACTTCCAAGGTTTACTGACTTGCGTAACGCCGGACTCAATTGAGCCAACACTTCATCTGTTGCGTTCACGCCAACACCCCATGCATATTAGGTCGGTTCTTGTTTCCGTCTGACTTGCTATTGATCATATCAGACAAACTATAATTAGTGTAACCTGATGTTGAAAGGTGTGCCCAGAAGTCCATGACACGAATCATAATGTCTGCTAACTCCAGCACGACTTTATCGTCACCCTGCTCCTTACGCATTGCCTCTAGCACCTCAGACACCTCACTATGAATCATAGCAAGTTGCTTCAGATGAAAGACAATCTTATCTTCTTCTCTCATCTCATCAAAGGCATCATAGAAACCTTTGCGTTTAGCATTAAAATGCAGAGTGAAAGCATAGTCATCCAAATCACTCAGTCTTTTGTTTTCCATTACACCATCTCCTTCTTCGGTAGTGGGACATCTTTAAGTACAAGATCTCCTGTTTTATTTTTGCCTATTTCTAAGTCAAAACCTTTGCCTTCTTCAAGGCGAGTGTATGCCTGAGCGAAAGTATCCGGCCAAACAACCATAGAACGCAACTCCCTGCTAGAGTTTGCTACAGTCAAGGTTGCCATATTCTTACCAGCCTTAGTCTTGCGAGCCTTCCACTTGAGAACAAAGAACTGATCGTCATTCATAGGTATCTTCTTTAAGTTAAGAAACCTTACAAATGCTGAGGTAGAGGAACCTATCTCATCAATAGGCACATACTCCATGATCCTATTATTACCAACTAAGATAAGATAACTCTTACCCTTCTCAATCTCAGTATGCTCATCATCAAACATAGAGTTAGTTCCGCTGTTATCCATAAGGTCAACACGACTCCAACCCTTACCACGGTTGATACTCTTTACGAAAGCAATAAATATGAATACACCATTCTCGTCAAAGTCATCAACGTCATCAGAGAAAGCAATCATATGCTGTGGGATATCCGCAGCAATCTCTGGCAAGTTTAGATACTCGTAGAGGTTAATGCGGATACGCTCTTCATCCACAGGGTTATCATCAAAGGTAAGAGCACCAATATTATCCATAGCCTTAAGAGCACGAGAGTTTAGTCCTGCCCCCTTGGTGTATGTTAGTTCTTCTACTTCTTTGTAACTCTTGAATGGACGATGCTTCAAGTATCTACCGCCGATTAATTCAGACACATACTTGATAGAGTCAAGACCGAAACGAATACCTTTGCCCTCAATAGAGAAACCAAGTTCGCTGTCGTTGATGTGAGGTAGTTTTAGGGGGATGCCCATACGCCTACACTCCAACAGATACTCTGTGCGCTGATCGTTGCTCGCCTCATTCTTCAACACAGAATACATAAACTCCAAAGGATAGTGAGCCTTCAACCACGCAGTCCGGTAAGAGAGCATAGAGTAAGCAACAGCGTGAGACTTGTTGAACGAGTAGCCTGCGTGTTTCTCAAAGTCGCTCCACATCTCCTTCGCATAAGTCTCTCCAATGTGCTTACTAGCACCAGTTACAAACTCTTTCTTGTACTTGTCTAGACCGGCAGCATCTTGCTTCTTACCAATAACCTTACGAACCTTATTGGCCTTACCCATACTCATTCCTCCAAGAACAACACAAGCCTGCATGACCTGCTCCTGATAAACAATAAGACCATAGGTGTCGCTAGTGAAGTCCTTCATCAAAGGTGAGATGTACTCAACAGCCTTCTTACCAGACTTACGATCCAGATAGACCTTACCAATAGACTTCATAGCACCCGGACGAATCAAAGCGTTAGAAGCAGTCAGTTCCTCAAAGTTAGCGACCTGCATCTTGATGAGAAGGTTTGTAAAAGGTGAAGTCTCACATTGGAACACACCTTTAGTCCTACCCTCAGCAAGCATGGCATAAACCTTTTTATCGTCAAGAGATAAGTTGCTAAGGTCGGGACGGTTACCAGTTCGCTCCTCAATAATATCCAACACATCTTTAATAACTGATAAAGTCTTTAGACCCAGAGCATCAATCTTAATAAGACCAATGTCTGCTGCCTCATCCATGTCCACTGCGATCACTGGGATACGCTGCTTAGAAGCAGGATCTACTCGTGTCTCAATAGGAGCAACCTGAGAGATTGGCTTAGAAGAAGTCACAACACCCGCAGCGTGAATACCAGTACCACGGATACGACCACGCAACTTCTCACCAATAGGAATAATATCTGGATACTTATCACGGAACTCTGCTGAGTCTCGTGAAGTACAGAACTCGTCCCAAGTGTCAACCTTCTTAAGAACACGGTTCACATCAGAAAGCGGAACGTGTAAGGCACGAGAAACGTCACGCACAACACCCTTATCCTTGAAGGTAAGCATTGTAGCGATAGAAGCAACGTGGCGATACTGATCCTCTAAGTACTGCTTCACCTCTTCACGGCGAGAGTCCATAATGTCGGTATCAATATCAGGCCAGTCATCACGCTCAATATCAATAAAGCGGAAGAACAATAGGCCATGAACTATGGGGTCAACCTCAGTAATCCCCAACGCATAGCAAAGCAGGGAGCCAGCAGATGATCCACGACCCGGCCCAACAACAATGTCATTCTTCTTTGCCCACTGAATCATGTTACGCACAACAATAAAGTAAGGAGCAAACTTCTTATCTTTAATAACAGACAACTCCTCCTCCATGCGAACCATGTACTCTGGGTTATCCAGACCCTTCTCTTCCAAGAAAGCGTATGCTGCTTCAGAAATCTCTTTGTCAGGATCACGATGCGTCTTGGGAAGTAAGTTAAGGTTACTTTTGATTGTGTATTCCTCAACCTTCTCCGCTGCCTTCAAGGAATTCTCAGCCATGTCCTCACGCCAATCGTCACCCATGCCGACAACCATCTCGTCATAGGAGAGCAAGTGAATGTCAAACTTATTGAACGACATCATCCTGTCCTCACCATAGAGGTAGTCCAGACGATCCATAACGTTGTCAAACTTCTCAGACTTTGCGTAAGTAACATCCTTGTCTAACTTAGCGTGAGTATTGTTAAGTAACATTACCTCTTGGATAACCTTCTGGTCAAGAGTAGCGTGGTGGCAGTCAGGTGTGACAACGAGTTGATAGCCACCCTCATCAGCCAGTTCTACCAGAGCCTTGTTGATGCCCGGTTGATTGTGAGGCATAACCTCAACATAAAAGTCATCACCGAATCGTTCGCCGAACCACTTAAGGTGCTGCTTAGCAACGGCAAACTCTTCGTTCTCAATAGCCTTGTTGAGCAGACCAGACATGCAACCAGAAGTAATGATTAGATCATCACCGTACTTGTCTAGGATCTCAAAGTCAAAGCGAGGTTTACGATAGAACCCCTCTGTCCAAGAGATCTCGCTTATCTTGTTTAGGTTAGCCAGACCCTTGTCGTTCTTAGCAATAACAATAAGGTGATTGTAGTTTACATCTAATGGGCCTTCTCTGTCCTTATTGTCTCTCTTATCAAACCTGTCTTTGGTGAAGTATGCTTCTACTCCTAGTATTGGTTTGATACCTGCTGCTTTGGCTACCCGGTAAAAATCACGGTGACCCGAAAGAGTCCCGTGATCTGTTATAGCACAGGAAGTCATACCGACCTCAACTGCTCTATTTATGTATTCCTCTGGAGTGGCAACGCCATCCATAGGGCTGTAGTGCGTGTGAACGTGTAATGGTGAATAGTTATTCATACTTCCTTCTGTCGTAGTTTAGGGGTTGAGAGCGAGGGGCTTTTTGCCCCTCGCAAACAATTACCAGTTTATGTTAGTTGTGCTGCTTGATGCAGATGTCGCTGCCGTGGGCAACTCGAAACCTAAGTAGAAGGCTTCTTGCTCTGCGTAAGGAACTTCCCGAACAACTTTTTCAAGTGCGAATAGTTCGTGACCTGTCCAGTTGAATGGCTCAGCATCAGGAGCAGTTGGGAGCAACACATAAGTGGTGTCCGTTCCTGTGCCTTGACGCTTGCACTTCCAAGTCAAGTTAGAGATGCTTCCTGTGTCGGAAGTGTACTCCAATAGAGTATGGACAGCAGACTGCTTGCCCAAGCCCTGTGACCAAACTGCAACGTATGGCGATTCCATGCCGTCATCTACAATAAGGTTAGTGTAGAAACGATTCCGTGCTCGCCATCCTGCCTTTGGCTCTTTCTGTGCCATCTCGCAACCGAAGCAACGACCCTGATCTTCTTGCGTACAAACTGCTTTACGCTTGTAGTCCTGTGGGTTAGTGTGCTCTGCTACAACAATAGCAAGGTCACGAGCAGCGTCATAGTTGGGAGAATCCTCGTCCAACTCATTAGCGAACCGAATGCGAACGCTTTGCCCTTCGTCTAGCCGAAGCCAGCGAGTGCGTGGGCCATCTGACATATCAAATGTCTTTTTGTTCATTACTGCCTCAATAGTTTTGAGACCTTTTACTATACTCATTTGTTATCCTCCTAGTAGTGTGATAGGGTCTTTGACCCTGATATGTAGTTTTTCGATATCTTCTGTTGTTAGTTCCCCGATGTCTTTGAATCTATCGGGCAATACTACTATTATACCACGACTTCCTACCTTTGTCAAAACCTTGCTGCTCATCATCTTACCTGCCTCATCATTGTCTCCAATTACAACAACTTGATTAAAGTATTTTAATAGTAAGTCGCACTGCTTTATTGAAACGTTAGCACCTAGAGTAGCAACGGCAGAGATGCCCTGTTGATGCAAGCGTATCGCATCAAAAGAAGACTCCACCACATATGCTGTACTAGACTGCTTAACTCTATGTAAGTTAAATAAAATTTTAGATTTAGGAAGTTTAGGAGTATTCTTAAACTCTTTACCCTCAACACTACGACCAACGAAACCAACACAAATAGTTCCTGATGGATCATATTGTGGAATGGTTACCATGTCTTGTGCTTCTGAGTATCCTAACTTGTAAGTATCGTGATCTACTATTCCTCTACCCTTCAAATATTGCTGGGCACGAGGAGAGTTCAAACATTGATCGTGCAGACGATCAATAACTTCGTCACCAAAAGAAACATACTCTTGTTTAACCTCAAGTTGTTTATCTAAGTGAGCGAGGAAGTCAACCTCAGTAGCGTTGCTCTTGATAACACGGAGTGCTTGGAACAAAGTGCTTCCAGTCATCTTCATGTAATACTCCTCAAGAGATGCAACCTGTCGGCAAGCAAAGCAAAAGAAAGTTCCTTTTTCTTTGTCTACTTCTGCTGCTGGAGTATTGTAGTTAGGGTGAAACGGGCAGAACACTATGAAGTCTGTATCTACTTCTCCTTGGATTGTGGCTCCACTACTTTGGATGACACGTTCGACTTGTTCGGATGAATAGAGACTGGCCTGCCCTGATCTATACCTTCTATTGACCATGCCGACTTCTTCCCGACATAACTCCCATAGAGAGAAATCTCAAACTCATAGTGCTCCTTCGTCCTTACGGTAGACCATTCCATACCTAACTCTAATCGGGGAACATAACCTTGCTCCCTCATCTGTTCTTCCAAGATTTTCATATACATACTTTGGACACGAGAAAACGCCGTAGAGGACATCACTTTGCCGTCCAGTCCGAATCGCTTTATCGGCTTGTGTACTGTATTCATACATACATTATACCATAAATCTTACTCAAAGTCCCTGTAAATAAACTGGCCCCTGTCGAAGTCAACTGTAAGTAGAAACTCACCTAAGTAACCATTTCGGTTCTTTCTGAACGCCAACTCCATCGTGTCACTATTAGCAGCACGACCCAAAGCAAGCAGCCAGTCAGCGTCATAAGCGATCTGACGAGACCAAGAAGTCTGCCCCAAAGTAGGAACGGTATTCATATTAGTTACATCATCTGGCGTAGCAGAAGAGATAGCAACAATAGGAACATGAGCAGAAAGAGCAAGCAACTTCAACTCTCTAGACAAGTTCTTCATCTTAACAACTTCACTATCGCCCTTAGCGTTAGAAGTCATAAGGTTTAGATAGTCTAAGAATACTATGTCTGGTTTGTGTTGATCAATCTTACCTCTGACTACCGCCGGATTTACCTCGCCAATGCCCTCATTAGAAATGATGTGAATAGGAGGCTTACCAGTAAAGGTTTTATCCATCCACTTCTTCATCATATCCAACTCAACCTGACCAGCCGACAACTTCCTGTGAGACCAAATACCATCACCCAGAATAGCAAACACACGGTTACGAACCTCTTGCTCCGTCATCTCAAGAGAGATAATCATAGGAGAGCGACCCGAACGCCACGCCTGCACAGCCATGTAGACAACAAACCAAGACTTACCAATAGCAGGATAAGCAAGGACAACACCCAACTGACCCGGAGTAATACCGGCAGGGAGATAATTATCAAAGCCCGGAAGCCCAGTGCGAATACCATGAGCACCAGACTCATGCAAGTCCTTTACCTTCTGGAAATAAGCAAGAGCATCATCAACATCAGAAACATTTAGATCCTTAACATTGCTAGTGATACGCTTCAGTTCTGATGCGTCTAACATCAACTGATCCAGTGCCTCTAGGCTATCGCCCTCTTGGACTGCCGTTGCTGCTGCACGAAGAGCATTACGAAGATTGTCCTGTAGATACTCTGCTCGCAACTCATCAAGATGATGCCTAGTCGCACCTACATCTACCTGAGGCTCAAAGTCTAAGAACTTCTCCTTGACCAAACGCACCGATGGAACAATCTGGTTCTGGTCATAATAACCTTTGACGAAATCCCAAACGTCTCCATGCGTCCTGAACAACTTACCTGCGTCTGCCTGAAGCAACACATGGATCTGTGCGTCATTCAATACTGCCGTTAGTAGTTTATCTTCTAATCCTGTAGCCACAACTTTGCCTTCCTCCTATTTTCTGCTCGAATAATAGCGTCCTCTTCTTCCATTCTTTTTCTATCAAGAAGAAGATCTGCCTTGTATCTAAAGGTCTCCCATTTCGGGGTATCCTCTGCAATCATAACATAATAATCTATTAACTCTAGAACAACAGGTAGCGTGTAAGAATCTACAAGATCTCTGGCTGCCCACTGCTCTACGTTTCTATTTAATTGTGGATAGAAACCATGCTTCTGAAACACAGCATCTCGCCATGTGTCAAGAACTTTATACTTTGGCTGTTGCTTTGTTGCCATTAATTAAGTTCCTCTTTGGCTTCTTTAAGTTTATTCACCAACTGCTCCTCAACAAAAGTATACACCCTATTTGATGCGTCCTGAGTTGTCTCGCCTTCACGAACATAATCCTCAACAGAACAATCAAGTCTTAGTGACTGAAAGTTACCTGTATTGAGAGTGTATCCAAGGTTCCAAGATATCTTACTTGTTTCCATAGTTGTCTCCTCTAGTAGTTATCTCTATTATACCATCGTTCGCTACCCTTGTCAAATCCTAGCCATACATATTTTCAACAAAGACAGGAACGAAGTTTCCATCAGCATCCCTTTGATACAGCAAAGCACTATCTCCCAAGGAGACTGCCAACTCTGCTGCTGTTGGAGTTTTGTTATTTGTAATAAGTCCATCGTTGCGAGGTCTACCCATATGTATTCCTGCTAGGATGTCTCTCATGTCTCTTATGTTATCTTCAGAGTAATATGCCTTCTTTCCAAATCTGGCTACCCCGCCTTCAACCGCCCCAGTAGGGGCAGTGAGAATCCCTCTGTGAACCAAACGAGGCAAAGACTTTCTATGTAGATTAAGTAACTTTGCTGTCTCGCTTACCAGATAAGACCTTCTCCTTTTCTTCTTAAACTCTGCTAGAGGAACCAACATTCTCTGCCTAGTGTTTATATTAAACAAAGTAATCATTCCTGCTGCCCTAGAAATATGAACCTTCTTTACTAACTCACCATTGAGAAACCACAGCGTCTTTGTTCGCTTGGCTTTATAAATAAGGGTATTGTCAGACATTAGTTAGGAAGACCAATCGCCATAATATTAACAGATAAACTTACGTTTCCTGTGGCATTATAACGAACGTCATAAACAACTTTGCTAGTGGTAACTTCCCTAATAGTAACGTTTACATTTGAACCCGGAGTGTTCTGACCGACATTCACAGGAGTGATAGTAACAACAGGAATGTACTTGAAAGAAGAACCAAAGTCAAAAGAATAATCCTTGATGTCTCCTGCCTTTGCATCCTCACCACTAACAACTTGCTGCGTAGAAGCAACAAACCTAGTCTCCGAAGTTCGCACAGTCTGAGCAGGCATACCCGGAGAAGAAATAGTTGACTCGTTATTGGAACCTGAGTTAACGGCAACAGCAATATCATTGATTGCTTGTGCTAATGAATAGATGTAAGAAACATCTAGTGGTTGCCCACGCTCTGGTAACGGTACTCTAGCCATAGTCTCTATTATACCACACTTGGATCTACCTTGTAGTAGATCCAGTATGAACTCCTATTTTGGTCATTTGAAACAATTCTTATTCTAACAACATATTCTTCACCCGGATCAATAGGTGGCAACTCTCCAGCGTCAATAGTAACGGTAGCCATCAGACACTCAACCCAAATCTAAACTCAGCATAAGCGTTAGTGTTAGCACGTTTGATAATCATTCCAGTTGCTAAAGAAACAACGGCATAGCCAGACATTACATAAAGAGGATTAGGAGTGCTAATGTTATCAAACCTGATAGCGTCAACACCTGCATACCAATCCGATCCAAAATCATTAAACTCTATCTCTGTGTAGCGGATGCCTGCCCAGTTGAAAGAATCACTTGTTTTAATATCCTTTAGTTCAGTCTCAAAGACGTTGAACTCACTTGTTGGTTGGTTAGTCATCTTCCACACTGCCGTTCCCGCTGGAGGATTATTGTCATCAGGAATAGGAATGTTGGGGTCTGCCCGAAACCTAATCGTAACATCAACGTTAGGGCTTCCAGTCCAAGCAGTGTCTTTAGGGTACATAGCAAAAGCCAACTTCATCAAATCGTTACCAGTATTCAGACTAAGATCTACACTACGACCATCAAGGAATATTCTTTGACCACCTGTGTTACCTCTAATCATAATAGTTCTATTTAGGAATCTCGCTCCCTGCCCCGGCCTATTGCTAACAAGAGAAAGGTTATCTGCGTCACAAGAAAAAATCAAATCTGTCACCGTTATGTTTCCAGCAACACCAGAAGGTGTGAGTGGCCCAAGAGGTTGAGAAATAAAAGGCATAGGATTAGCGTCAGCACCATCACGAATCTGCCAGTTCTCGTCAGCAGTAAAAGCAAACAAAACACGACTATCTGATTGTGCTGCTGCATTAGAAGCATCACTCCAAATGCCCACCTCTGTTATTTCATACTGTTGCTCCAGAGGAATGTCACCGGCAAAAGAAATCTTGTCCAAGGCTCCCTCAGCCAAAGTAGAACGAGAAGAAATAGGGACACGCAACATCTCAAACTTCATGCACTGCTCAGTACCAGTAACGGTGTCACCCGGCTCAGCACCACAACCAAAAGAAATAAAAGATGCGTAAGAAGGTGCTTGACCCAATAGGTACTTAGAAATCAACTCTCTGCCTTTGTCTGTAATCATTTGTCCTCACTCCTATTATACCACATAGTGCCCAGACCAAACTCTTCTTCGCCAACACGCTTAGCAATTTGCACCTGAACATACTCATCTCTATTTACATTAAACACTTGGATGTCAATACCACCGTCAACATTCATAGAGAAGGTCTCATCCAATGCCCCGATCTTTGTACCAATATCCACACCATATTCACTAAACAAAGAGTTAATATTAGTAGTCATCAAGATATTTCTGTCTCTTATACACATCTCCGAGCCCACGAGACCTCTCTACATCTC
>OJFC01000247.1_pt1 | contig 11255 bp, 16 predicted proteins | sample 1594021 | NCBI WGS metagenome assembly OJFC01 (sample SAMN05416739, study PRJEB24817) | seawater metagenome | isolation source: Sea water | place: Canada:Atlantic | collected 2013-07 | reverse complement strand
TACGAGATGTAGAGAGGTCTCGTGGGCTCGGAGATGTGTATAAGAGACAGACCAACTACAGCAATGTTAATAATATTCTTCATCTATTGGTTAATATCTGGGTATTCTGCATTATTTGAATAATCTTTAAGAAAAAGGTTAAATTCATCAAAAGTCATAGATTTATAATCACCAGTTTTTTCTAATATTTTTGATAGTTTTTTATCATCAGCTGATTTTTTTATGGGATCTTCATTCCAATAATCAGAGTCTTTACTTAATGAACAGGAGGTTAAAAGTAGAATTAAAGATAAAAAAAAATATTTCAAATTAATCCTTTTGTTTCATTAAAACCATATTTGATATTCATATTTTGTATTGCTTGACCTGCTCCACCTTTAATTAAATTATCAATAACAGATAAAATAATAACTCTATTTTTATACTTAGTTTTACAAATTACTATAGAGCAATTATTTGTGTTAATTACGTCGTTTGTACTTAACAATGAATTTGTTTTTAAAATTTTAACGAATCTGTTTTTTGAATATTCGCTATTTAAAGTATTTTCTAATTTTTTAATACTTACACCTTTATTAAGATCTAGATAAATAGTGCTAAGTATACCTCTAAACATTGGACTTAGATGAGGTGTGAAAGTAAAAGAAAATTTCTTTTTAGTATGGTTATTAACTTCCTGCTGAATTTCCGAGTTATGTCTATGAAAACCTACACCATAAGCACTTAAGGACTCATAAAGGTTTTTATCTTTATATTTATTATGTACACCTCTACCAGCTCCAGAGTAACCAGATTTTGAATCTATAATAACATTATCTGATTTTATTAAATTTTTCTTAACTAAAGGAATAAGTGGTAAAAGTATAGAAGTTGGATAGCAACCTGGACAACCAATAATATTAAATTTCTTTACTATGTCACCATTGATTTCCGGTAATGAATAAATTGATTTTTTAATATTTTTGACAGATCTGTGTTTTTGTTTGTACCATTTTAGATAATCAGAAGCTTTATTAAGTCTAAAGTCTGCAGCTAAATCAATTAATACATTATGTTTTAATAAATCATTTGAAATATCTTGTGCCTCACCATTAGGTAGAGCTGTAAAAACAAGATCTATGTTTTTTAAAAGGGATCTGTTGTATTTGATTATTTTAGGTAACTTGTTTGAGCTTAGTGATTTTTCATAACTAGAGATATTTTTTCCAACAGAGGAATTTCCACAAAGATATTTAATCTTAACATCGCTGTGTTTAACTAATAATTTAATTAATTGAACACCGATATAACCAGTAGATCCAGCAACTAAAACATTAAGCTTAGGCATTTTTTTATTATAGCAGTTTAGAGTTAAAAAAGAATTATCTTTTCGAGAATTGGAAGCTTCTTCTAGCTTTTCTACGACCAGGTTTTTTTCTCTCAACTGATCTAGAGTCTCTAGTATTAAGCTTTTCTGTCTTAAGTACCGCTCTATTCTCTGAATCAAATAAGATTAATGCTTTAGCAATACCATGAACCATTGCACCAGCTTGACCTGTGTGACCACCACCTGCAACACTACATCTTACATCATAATCAGTTGCTTGGTTTATAATTTCAAATGGTCTTGTAATTTGCATTTTATGACTTCCACTAGTGAAATATTCATCCATAGTTCTGCCATTAACATAAATCTTGCCAGTACCTTTTTTCACCCAAATTTTTGCAATAGATTTTTTTCTTCTACCAGTTGCGTATTTACTATCTTTAAAATCTAATTTAATTTTAGGTTTTTTTGTAGATACTTTAGTTGGTGCAGCTGCTGTTTCCATATTAATTTCTTATTAAATTTTTACTGTTTAATTTACCCAGGTCTAAAAGTTTAGGGTTTTGTGCTGCATGAGGGTGTTCTTCACCAGCATAAATTTTTACTTTAGTTAACTGTTTTCTACCAAGAACTCCTCCAGGTAACATTCTTTTAACAGCTAATTTTAGTGTCTCACCAGGTTTGTTTTTTTCTAATAATTTTTCAGGAGTAATTTCTTTAATTCCACCAGGGTGACCAGTATGTCTATAATATTTTTTATCTTTGAATTTTTTTCCTGTGAACTTTGCTTGTTCAACATTTTTAACTACAACAAAATCACCATCATCCATGTGAGGTGTAAAAGTAGTTTTGTTTTTTCCTCTAACAATCATAGCTATGATTGAAGCTAATCTACCGACTACAGCATTTTTTGCATCGATTTCAAACCAGTTGCTAGTTAATTCACTTTGTTTTAGAAATTTTGTCATTGTGCGAGGATTAATACTATTATTAGATATAATGTCAATTTTATATTTCCCTTGTAATATCATACTTAAATGATAGTTTGATTAAGCCGATTTGTTCCTATTGCAGGCTAGTTAATGCTAAAAAGGATTTTTTACACACATTATCGGTAGGCGCATTTGAACTGTATTGTACGCCTTGCATTAAGCAAAAGTACTAAAAAAGGAGTATTAAGATGAGCACAAAAAGACAAAACCCTGAGACTATAGCCATACATGGTGGTGATTACAGAAGTGATCCAACAACAAAAGCAGTAGCTGTTCCAATTTATAGAACAACATCATATCAATTTGATAGTACTGAACATGCTGCAAACTTATTTGCTTTAAAAGAGTTTGGTAATATCTACACAAGAATAATGAATCCTACTAATGATGCCCTAGAAAAAAGGCTTGCTGCATTAGAGGGGGGCTTAGCTTGTTTAACGGTATCATCTGGTCAAACGGCATCAACTTTTTCAATTTTAAACGTTGCAAAAGCTGGAGACAATATTGTTAGCTCTACCGATCTTTATGGTGGAACAGTTTCTTTATTTACACACACTTTAAGTAAACTTGGAATAGAAGTTAGATATGCAGACCCTGCTGATCCTAAAAACTTTGAAAAAGTCATAGATGATAAAACTAGAGCATTTTATGGAGAAACTTTACCGAATCCTTATTTGAGAGTTTTTCCAATTAAAGAAGTATCTGACATAGGTAGAAAGTATAACATACCACTAATAATGGATAATACGGCCTCTCCCGTTCTATGTAAACCCTTAGAGCACGGTGCTGCTATAGTTGTTTATTCACTTACTAAATATATAGGTGGACATGGTACAGTTGTAGGTGGAGCTTTAATCGATGGTGGTAATTTTGATTGGACAGCAGATCCTAAAAGGCAGCCCCTATTTAATGAACCTGATGCAAGTTATGGTGGTGCGGTATGGGGTAAAGTAGTACCCGAGTTAACTGGTGCGAACGTTTCTTTTGCAGTTAGAGCTAGAGTTGTTTTGTTAAGAGATTTGGGTGCAGCATTATCTCCTGATAATGCATTTGGATTAATCCAAGGACTTGAAACTGTAGCTTTAAGAATGAAACAACATTGCTCAAATGCTGAAAAAGTTGTCGACTATTTAGTTAAACATACTGAAGTTTCCAGAGTTATTTATCCAAATCAATACAAGGGTGAAATTGGAAATAGAGCTAAAAAATACCTAAATGGTGGAAATGGTGCTTTAGTTGGTATCGAGTTAAAGGGTGGTATTGAAGCTGGTAAAAAATTTATAGAAGCTTTAAAAATGTTTTATCATGTAGCAAATATTGGTGATGCTAGAAGTCTAGCAATACATCCCGCAACAACAACACACAGTCAATTAAATGAAGAAGAACTTTTAGCTTCAGGTGTAACACCAGGATATGTAAGGCTGTGTATTGGTCTTGAACATATTGACGACATTATTGAAGATTTAGAACAAGCTCTAAAAAGAACAGATAATGTTGAAGACATTAATAAAGCTAAAGCTGTTGGTTAGAGTTTTTATATATAATTGCAAGATAAGTAGTTAATACAAAAATTGAACCTAACTGGTGTAGTGATGCATATTTAATCTCTACACCAGATAGTAACGTTATAATTCCCAAAAAAATCTGAACCAATATTGCAATATCAAATAGTATAATATTTTTAGTTCCATAATTATTTTTTATATAGAGATAATTTAAAATAATAATAAAAAATAAAAGTAAATAAGCTGTAACTCTATGTAGAAATTGAACAATTGATGGGTTGTTAAATAATTGAGTATTAATTACATCGTTATAACCAACGTCATTTGGGAAAAAGCTACCGTTCATATCAGGCCACGAATTATAGATTAGACCCCCATCTAAGCCCGATAAAAAAGCACCCAATACAATCTGTAAAACTATCAACTTGAGTATGAATAATAAAAGTAAATTTGAAATTCTTTTATGAAATTTCTTAGTTTTATAAATATCTAAAATATACCAGAAAATTAAACATAGGATGAATAAAGCTAAAGATAAATGAATGCTAAGTCTAAAGTGACTAACGTCATTATTTTCAATTAATCCACTAGAGACCATATACCAACCTATGAATCCTTGAAAACACACAAGAAAAAATATCCAATAATATTTATTTGAATAATGTTGGATATTTTTAAAATATAGACTAAAGAAAAGTAAAGGTACCAATGTAAACAATCCAACAAATCTTGCTAATAATCTATGAGCATATTCCCAATAGAAAATTATTTTAAACTCATCTAAAGACATGCCGTAATTAATATTTTGATATTCAGGTATTTTTTTGTACTCAGAAAAATAAAAGTTCCATTCGATAATATTGATTGGTGGTAATATTCCAGTAAAAAGCTCCCATGCAGTAATGGACAAACCAGAATCTGTTAATCTAGTAAGACCACCAACTGCTACCATGAGAACAATTAATGAAAATAAAGTTATTAACCACAATTTTAAATATTTTATATAGTTGTCGCTATTTACAAACATAAATTATACTTATAATAATTATCTTAATAACCAATTGAATAAATGTCGCCTACTAATAAAAAAAAACTAAATCAGATTAGAATAAAGCTTGATAAACTTGATAATGATTTACTTAAATTAATCAAAAAAAGATCATCACTAGTTAATGAAGTATTAAAAGTAAAAATACATAAGAAAGAAATAATTGATCAAAAAAGGATCAATTTTATTCTTAAAAAGATTAAAAAAAAATCAATACAAACTAACATAGACCCAAAAATTACAAATAGAATATGGAAAAATATGATTTGGTCTTTTATTGATTACGAAAAAAGAAATTTTAGAAAAAAGTAATACTATTTACTGTGTGGAGGTAATTTTTTTTCCACAAACATTTCATGTTTTCTTGTAGAAGGATTATATTTCTTAGCAGATAATTTAACTTTAGCTTTTTCACCACCTGCAGGTTTTTTAACATAATAAAAAAATGGACTATCTGGTTTAGCCTCTGGTACTAATCTAACTTTAACGTGTGTTTTTTTTGCCATATTATTTTAAGCTTTTTATCTTTTTTATTAATTCAGAAATCTTCTTAAGTTTATTTTTTATACTATAATCAGCATTTATAGAATTATTTGGTAATTCGTCAAGTTTTAATGATTTATCAGAATTAAGAACTTTTTTAACACCAATAATTGTCATTCCCTGATCTTTAAGGAGATATTTAACTTTTTTTAAAACCTCTATTGTATCATTGTTATAATATCTTCTATTACCATTTAAAATTTTTGGCTTAATTTGCTTAAATTCCTTCTCCCAAAAACGAATGGTATGAGTATTTAGGGTTCCTTTTTTTTTATTTACAAGATCAAGAATTTTAGCAACCTCGCCTATTGATTTATAAGCATCATTATTTTTATGAATCATTCTTAGAATTTACCAAATCTTTAAATTCCTTAGAAGCTTTAAATAAAACAACATCTCTATTAGATATGGTTGTTTGCTCTTTTGTTTTAGGATTTCGTCCAATTCTACTTTTTTTGGCCCTTATAGAAAAAGTACCAAATTTTGAGAGCTTTAATTTTTTTTCTTTTTTTAAATTTTCCACTATTGTGATTAGAAAATCATCAATCAAATTTTCAGATATATTTTTTGAAAAACCAATCTGCATATAAATTGAGTTTATAAGGTCTTTTTTTGTTAAGTTAGTTCTTTGCATTAACTTATGTTGTTTCTTATCTTTTCTATTAAATTACCACTAACAATTCTAGTACAAACACTTAAAGAGTTTGAAAAGCCTATATAATCTGTTCCACCATGGCTTTTAATAACAGGAGAATCTAAACCTATAAAAATTGCACCATTATAAAGTCTTGGATCTAGTCTTGCTTTAAATTTTTTTAAATTTGAAATATTTAACAAAGATGAAATTTTACCAATAATACTACCTGTCATGGCTTTCTTTAATTCACTTGTAATAAAGTTCGCAGTACCCTCAGCTGTTTTTAAAGCAACATTTCCAGTAAATCCATCTGCAACAATAACATTTACATCACCATTCATTAACTGATTACCTTCGATATAACCTTTAAATTCAAAACCAGTATTATTTCTTTGATTAAGTTGCTGATAAGTTTCTTTTATTATTTCATTTCCTTTAAGTTCTTCTGATCCAATATTTAATAAGGCAACTTTTGCTGTGTCATCTGGATATAGAGATTTAAATAATGAAGATCCCATAATAGAAAAGTCAATTAAGTTTTTTGGGCTGCATTCAATATTTGCCCCCAAATCTAGTACAACACTCATGTTATTTTTATTTGGCCATAAAGCTGAGAGTGCTGGTTTATCAATATTTTCAATCATCTTAAGGTTAAGTTTTGAAATGACAAGTAACGCCCCAGTATTACCAGCAGAAATAACTATATCAGATTTTTTTTCTTTAACACTTTGTATGGCTAACCACATGCTAGTATTTTTTCCTCTTTTGGCTCCCTCTAAAGGACTATCGGTTCCTTTAACTATATCTTTAGTATGAATTATTTCAAATGAAGATGGGGGTAACTGGTCATTGATATAATTTTGGATTTTTTCCTTATCACCAAAAATTTGATAAAAAGTATTAGTGTTACTTTTATAGTGATGATTAATTCCATCTATAATTTTTTTTGGTGAATTATCTCCACCCATTGCATCAACTGCAATTTTTATTATTTTACTCATTTAATTTTGGACTTTTATTCCTTAGGATCTAAAACTTGTCTACCTCTGTACATGCCAGTCTTTAGATCTAAGTGATGAGGTAATCTGTATTCTCCAGATTTTTTATCTTCAACAATATTGGTAGATTTGAACTTCATATTCTGAGCTCTTCTCATTCCAGTTCTTGACGGTGATTGTTTTCGTTTAGGTACAGCCATAATAAAATTAGTGCTTAACTACACCTTTTATATAAGAATTTAAAGTATTATTTTTTAAATTTAACCTATAATTTTCAAAATATTTAACCAAATACTCAATATTAGATGAATTATCTAAAAAATTTACCAAAATAGAGTTTCTAGATTCTATATCTAATTCATCCCAACTGTGAATTTTATCAATCATTCCATAGAATAAGTTTAGGTAGTCTTTCATTTTTTTATTAATTGATTGGTCACCATAACCAATTTCCCTGATGCTTAATTCAACTTGCCTGAAGGTAAAATCATAAATTTCTTGAAGTAGTTTTTTATCATTATTTTCCTTATAAACTTTTAAAAAGAAAGCGAAATGTAGTAAAAAGAATATCAATCTATCAGAAAAAGTATCTTGATTTTTAAAATCTTTATACAAATCTTTATTTCTAGTTAATTTAACTAAATTGTTGTAAATATTTATGTAGTTTTTATCCATGAGAAAATTATTTATATTTATTATAATATCATTATTTATTTCAGCTTGTACTTTAAAAAAAGTTGAAAAGCACCACGGTGTTCATTTTTTAAATAAAAAACAAGAAAAGCTTACTGTTAATCAGTCAAATAAAAATGATATTTTAAAATTATTAGGTTCACCATCAACAAAAAGTACTTTTGACAATGATTTATGGATTTATATTGAAAGAAAAACAGACAATTCATCTCTTACAAAATTTGGTAGTGAAAGAATTATAGTTAATAACGTTCTATTATTAGAGATCAATAATATGGGTCTTCTAGAAAAGAAAGAGTTTCTAGATCTCACTAATATGCAGGAATTAAAATTTGTAGAACAAACTACTGAAAATCAATACAAGAAAAATACATTTGTATACGACTTTCTATCTAGTATGAGACAGAAAATTAATGACCCTTTAGGTAAAAGAAAAAGATAAACTTAATCTTTTTATCCAGCAATTACAGCCAACAATAATAAAGCTACAATATTAGTAATCTTAATCATTGGGTTTACAGCAGGACCAGCAGTATCTTTGTACGGGTCTCCAACAGTGTCACCAGTTACTGCAGCTTTATGAGCTTCAGAACCTTTTCCACCATGATTTCCATCTTCAATATATTTCTTAGCATTATCCCAAGCTCCGCCACCTGCAGTCATTGAAACAGCAACAAACAGACCTGTTATGATCACACCAAGTAACATTGCACCAACAGCAGCTAACGCTTCAGCTTGACCACCGATAGGTAGAATTACAAAATATAAAACTATTGGGGATAGAACTGGTAGTAAAGATGGTATTACCATCTCTTTAATTGCAGCTTGAGTTAATAAATCAACAAGTTTGGCGTAATCTGGTTTTTGAGTACCCTTCATAATTCCTGGGAACTTTTTAAATTGCCTTCTAACTTCTACAACTACAGCTCCACCTGCTCTGCCAACGGCTTGCATGCCCATTGATCCAAATAAATATGGAAGCATTCCACCAATTAATAAACCAACAACAACATAAGGATTAGTTAAATCAAAGGTTACAACTATTCCCTCTAATTTAGATCCTGCCGTTCCAGAAAAATGTTTAATATCTTCAACGTAAGCTGCAAATAAAACTAATGCACCTAAACCAGCTGAACCAATTGCGTAACCTTTGGTAACAGCTTTAGTTGTGTTACCTACTGCATCCAATGCATCTGTGGTCTTTCTCACATTATTAGGTAATTTAGCCATTTCAGCAATACCACCAGCATTATCAGTTACAGGACCATAAGCGTCAAGAGCAACAACCATTCCAGCTAAAGCTAACATTGTAGTAACAGATATTGCAATACCATAAAGACCAGCAATTGAGTTTGTAGCTAAAATCCCAGCAACAATAATTAATGCAGGTATTGCTGTAGCTTCCATAGAAACAGCTAATCCTTGAATAACATTTGTTCCATGTCCTGTTGTTGAAGATTTTGCAATACTTCTTACTGGTCTATATTCTGTTCCAGTGTAGTATTCTGTGATCCAAATTAATAAACCAGTAATAACTAAACCAATTATTCCACAATAATATAAGCTCATACCAGTAAAGCTTTTACCATTAACAGTATACTCGCTCGCAAAACCAATTACATAATCAGTTACAGGGTATAAAATTACCAATGAAGAAACGGCAGAGACAACAAATCCTTTATATAAAGCATTCATAACATTCTTGCTTCTTCCAAGTTTAACAAAGAAAGTTCCTAAAATTGAAGTTAAAATACAGGCTCCACCAATTGTTAAAGGGTAGATCATCATATTCATATCACCTACAAAAAATATTGAAGATAAAACCATTGTTGCAACAATAGTTACAGCATAAGTTTCAAATAAATCTGCCGCCATTCCAGCACAGTCACCAACATTGTCTCCAACGTTATCTGCTATAACCGCTGGGTTTCTAGGATCATCCTCAGGTATTCCAGCTTCAACTTTACCAACTAAGTCAGCACCAACATCAGCACCTTTAGTAAAAATTCCACCACCTAATCTAGCAAAAATTGATATTAATGAAGCACCAAAACCTAATGCAACCAATGCATTAACTACTTCTCTATCGGCAACGCCCATTCTTAATAAAATATAATAATAAACTGCTATAGCTAATAAAGCTAAACCAGCAACAAGCATTCCTGTGACAGCACCTGATTTAAAAGCTACGGCAAGACCACTCGCTAAACCTTTTCTTGAAGCTTCAGCAGTTCTAACATTAGCTTGAACCGAAACTAACATTCCAACATATCCAGCTATTCCAGATAGTGTTGCACCAATAAAATAACCAAGACCAACTAAAGGGCTAAACACTGCACAAATAATAACTAAAACAACAACTCCAACCACGGCTATCGTTTTATATTGTCTTGTTAGATAAGCTTTAGCTCCAATCTGAATTGCAGATGCAATTTCTTGCATTTTTGCATTTCCAGCACTTAGATTAAGAATATTTAAACCAGTAAAAAACCCATAAACGATTGCAAGTGATCCTGCTGCTATGGTGTAAAGTAATATTGTTTCTATAAGTGAGTTCATGATGCCTTTTTAGTTGTTTGGTTGTTAAAATTTTATTATTTAAAGTCCGGACAATACAAAAAAAGCAATAAAAGGCAATATTTAACTTACTAAAACTTATGAAAATAACCTTTGTTTTTAAGGGATATTTGAAGATTTTTGCCATCAATAATGGATGATTTTTTAATATGACTTTGGATTGAGCCAATTTTTGTAAGCTTAACTCTACAATTAGAAGCTATTTTCTTTATGATTCCCATCTTGTTTTTTGAGGCCGTAAATAAAATCTGATAATCATCACCATTAGAAATATAGTTGATCTTAGATAGTTTCTTAAAATCAAGTACTTTTTTAAGATTATCTGAAATTGGAATATCTTTTAAAAAAAGTTTGTATGACAATTTTTGACTATTAATCATTTTATCAAGATCCGCTAATAATCCATCAGAGATATCAATTGACGTGTTGGCAAATTTCTTAATTTTGTCTGTTAATTGTAATTGAATATTTGGCATAAAATACTGATTAATAAAATATTTTTTTAATCGCTGATTAAGTTTAATTTTATTTTTTAAAACTAATAAACCCAAATAACTATCACCTAGATTGCCAGATACATAAATATCATCATTAATTTTAGCTTTATTTCTATAGATAATATTATTAGCAAAACCAATTGAGGTAATTGTAAAACTTAACTTATTTGAAAAAACTGTATCTCCACCACTTAAAAATATCTTATATTTATTTTGTTCTTGGTTAAGTGCTTTGCTAATTTTTGATAAATTTGATTTAGAAAAACTTTTTTTATTACCTGACCCCGAAATAAAATAATATTTTGGCTTAACACCTTTACAAATAAGATCTGATATGGACGATCTAATTATCTTTTTAATAACTAATTCTGGCTTTTTAAAATCTATAAAGTGATTACCTTCAGTATATGCTGTCTCTTATACACATCTCCGAGCCCACGAGACCTCTCTACATCTCGT
>OJFC01000246.1_pt1 | contig 11296 bp, 14 predicted proteins | sample 1594021 | NCBI WGS metagenome assembly OJFC01 (sample SAMN05416739, study PRJEB24817) | seawater metagenome | isolation source: Sea water | place: Canada:Atlantic | collected 2013-07 | reverse complement strand
AGATGTGTATAAGAGACAGGTCTCACAGCGTTGAACAAATTGTTGCTCCCTGGTTTGAAAACTTTTCTGGATTAACTTTGGTACCCAATCGAAGCTAAGACATACAGCTTTCAGAATCTCTAAAAAAAATTGGGGTTTGCAATGATAGTTTTTCCGTCAGACAGCTTTAAGTCCTTAAAAATGACAAAATTTGGGTCTTTTTGACTGAAGTGAAATAGGTTTCCTTAACTTTGCCATAATATAAAATGAGTTTCCCTTTTGGTTTCCGGCTGTGCTAAAAGGCTGGCAAGGCGGTGATCCTGTCCAAACAGGTTTATTGTCTGGCCAACCGGCAAGTCTAAGAGCAACTGACCACCCTCCAATTCCAGCGAAAAAGTGGCATTGGGTAAACTCGTTAAGATCACTTGGTGATACTTCTGTAATGCTGCGGTCATCAACTACTCCGTCTGCAATCAACCCATCTTTAATTAGTTCCTTCAGCCATGATGCAGCGAAGGGGTCAAACTCATTGTAGTAAGCGGCCATTAGTTCACTTCCATAATCTCGATAGCACGTTTCTAGGCGTGATATTCCCTGCGGTAATCGGGCCTTTCTTACGAGCTTCTTTGCGCTTGAGGTTCCTCTCCATTCGGCAAGCGTTGCACTCCTTTGGGCCAACACTCACTCTGTTTAGATCGACCTGAAACCACTGGCTTTCGTCGCCGCACTCACATTCAATATCGTACAAATGCTGTAAGCCAGGTGCGCCAGTCGGATTATGTTCTCGTCCGACATAGTTCGTGACGGTTAGCCGGTCAAGGGTGTTACCTTCAGAAAACTTTGGGTATGCAGGGGTGGGCTTATTCTTCTTAATCATGGTCAAGTTCATAGCTTATGCCCCTGTGCTTCGTTCTCGATCATCCAGTCTATGTATACCTTCGCCTTATTCAGATCTTGGATGCCGTCTTTGCGGGTCCACCGGCTTGTGTACTTGATAACGTTTGCCCAGCAGTAACCACGCATCTCGTCTTTGGAGAGGCAGTCACGTATGTAGTCGATGGTTTCGATGTCACCAGATGCGTAGTGAGCTGGCGCATTTACCATGTCGGCGCTTTTTAATGTGGGTTCGATCTTTGTCATAAGTTCCATCTCTATTATCCTTTGGTGGGTTAGTCTATTGTTTCGCCGATGACGCCATTCTTACGACGACGCCAGTTCTGGGTTAATGCTCGGTACTGCTCACGAAACCATTCGATGATTGCTTTCATAACTACTCCGGTATTTAAGTGCGTCTTTAAGCGCGTCTTGAACTGTCTTCTTATTGATTAAACGGTCGATCACAATCTCATCAACGCTGTTAGGCACGACAAGGTGATGGACCGTCACGGGTTTAGTTTGTCCTTGGCGATAAAGCCGAGCATTGAATTGCTCATAGAGTTCGAGAGACCAGTTAAGGCCGAACCAAACGATCCGGCTCCCACCAGCTTGCAAGTTCAGGCCATGCCCTGCGGATGCAGGATGGGCTAGTAGGATGTCGATCTCACCTTTGTTCCAGCGGTCAACAGCTTCACCTTTACTGTCCACTTGGACGGCGTTAGGGAAGCGCTCCTTCAATCGGGCAAGGTCACTCTGGAAGTTATAAGCAACCAGCACTGGCTCACACGCCAGATCGATGATCTCTTCTAAGGCGTCCAGCTTGGCGTCATGGATCTGCTCCCATGTACCGTCTTGTTCGTCCAAGTAGAGAGCGCCATTAGTAAGCTGCATACATTTACTGGATAGCACGGCGGCGTTAACTGCGGTGACATCACCTTGGGCCAGTTGGATGAACAGGTCAGTCTGCAATGTGTCGTAACGGGCCATGACTGCTTTAGGTAGCTGCACTGGCTCTGTTACTGACAGGTATTCGGGTAACGTAAGGTAGTCTTCTGAACTCATACTAATGACGATGTCATTAATAGCATTGTGGATCTGAGTATCAGCCGCCGCTTTAGGTGTCCACTTGTGTCCGAAGTAATCAACATCAAACCACCGGCTCTTAAACGAAGAGAAGGTCTTGCCTAGACGTAAGCCTTGGTCGATCAAATAGGTCTGACTCCACAGATCAATTAACCCGTTGCTGGCTGGTGTACCCGTAAGGCCAATGACTTGTGCGATCTTTGGGCGTAATCGTTTGAGTGCTTTGAATCGCTTTGAGCCTGGCGCTTTAAGTTTAGACAGCTCATCAAATACGACAGTCTCATAGGGCCACTTCTTACCATAGGCAGTAATCAGCCATACAAGGTTCTCGTAGTTAATGATGTGGATGTCTTCAGTACCTTGTGCAGCACTGGCTCTCTTCGCGGCTGGCCCAGTCAACAACGCACTGGTCAGGTGAAGGTGATCCCACTTCTCAATCTCCTGCTGCCAAACTAAGTTGGCAACGCGAAGTGGAGCAACAATCAGAATCCGGTTCGCTTCGTAATCACGGTGAAGGTCTTGGATAGCAGTCAACGTTGTTACCGTCTTGCCCAGTCCCATCTCAAGAAAGAGTGCGCAGTTGCGCTTCTCTTTAATAAAGTCGATGGCGGCTAACTGGTAGTCGTGCGCGATGAAAATCATAACCCATCCACGATGTCGTCGATCAACTCTTTGGAGTCAACTACAAACACCTGCTGGCCAAGGTTACGCAGTCGCTCAATCTCATGGGCCTGAAGCACGGTTGGCTTCTTCTTCGGAGCCTTGCATTCAATGAATACAGAGCTGCCGTCAGGGAATACGCATAGACGGTCAGGTACACCACGGCGCGAGGGCGAAGTGAACTTATACGCAACGCCTCCAACGTCCTTTACTCGCTTAACTAAGTACCTTTCGATGTCTCGTTCTAAGATCATTTTGAATACCTCATGCCTTCAAAGCCTTTGGCGTCTAGGGGTAGGCCGTCGGCCCAACTGGGTGATGTGGAAAGTAATGCCGATAATGCGGGAGCGCTGTACTGCTCTTCGTCAGGACAAAGCGTCACCACTTCGTCGTGAACAGTAGCGACAATCTCGTAGCCAGCGTCTTCAATAACACTTAGGTTCGCTGCGAGTACGTCACGGGCCACCGCCTGGGTGGCGTTCTCGACAATCTTGCCGCCGTAGGTATCAATGCGCATGTACTTGCGAGTGAATCCAACGCCCATGAAAGTGGTCTTCATATTCCCACTGTTGTCATGGTTCTCGTTCAGTGGCTTGTAGTAAGCCAACTTGCGACCAGAGGGTAGGCGTACTGTTAGCCAGTCGCCTTCAACGTTAATCAGTAACTTGCCTACGGTTTTGCGCATCTGACTGCGATCAACAACATCCATAACGCCGTTGTTCATGTCATGCCACAGTTTGACAATTCGCTTGTTAGCTCTGCGGTAGTTGCGCACTGTCTCAGTCGCTAGAGTTTCGTCAATGTCTACGCCATAGTTCTTACCCATGCTCATAAACGCATTGACGCCACCTTGGAACCCTAGTGCTAGGACGGCTACCTTGCCAATGAAACGCATGTCGCCATCAATCTCAGAATAGTCTTTGTTGTATATCCCAGCCGCCATGTGTTTATAAATGTCTTTACCGGAGCGGAACACATCTAGTGTTTTCTCATCGCCAGCTAACCAGGGTAGGACACGGGCCTCAATACTGGCTAAGTCAGTCACAACAAGCTTCATGCCTTTAGGTGCGCAGATCATTGCGCGAACGCAGCTTGATAGTGCTTCCATTGGGTGGTCGTATGCTAGGTCAAGCGTGTTGTTGCAGATGTGTTCAACACCAACGTCAAGGTCGCTGATCGTAGGACGGGCTAAGTTCTGAGGTTGGAATAGACGGCCAGCCCAGCGGCCAGTGCGGTTGGCGCCATAGAACTGTAAGGTTCCACGAAGACGCCCATCTACGCACGTACCCATCGCCAGTGTGGAATACTTCTTAACACTGGTCTTGTCGGCTTGCTGTCGGATTTGCAGTACACGTCGAGCGCGAGGTGAGATGTCATCTCGCAATAGAACGGCAGCAACATCGGCCTTGGCTAGTGAAGGCATAGCTAAACCTTCATGCTCTTCAAGGTAGTCAACAAGCTTGGTAACGGCTGCGCTGTTCGCCAGTAGGCCGTTGGTTAGTGTTACCAGTTCAGCAGTTAGCTGTTTCTTTTCCGCTGCCACACGCTCAATCGCAAGTGCGACTGTGTCTAAATCGATTGGCATTCCACGGTCATTTATCTCTTGATCCAAATGCCATAGGTCTATCTCATGGTCCAGATCATTGATGTCAGGCATGAGCTTCCAGATGGTGCGCATCGCCTCAACGTCTTGGCCGCAATATTCAATAAATCGTAGCCACTCGGCGGGGTGTGTTGTCGCGTCGTATTTGAATGCCTTGTGGTTAGAGGGTGCTGGCTTGCAGAACTTCATTACCAATTTGTGGCCGTCGGACATCTTCGCTTGGTCGTCGGATAGTCCCAGCGCTTGGCCCAGTTGGGCGAGCGAGCCTGGCAGTCCCAGCGTATAAGCTTTGACCATGCTGTCGCGCCAGCGGTGCATAGGCAGTTTAATATTTAGGGTGTGTTGAATGACTGGTCTGTCAAACATAGAGTTATGTGCTAAAACAAGTTGGTCGTCATCGTCTAGCGCATCTTTTAAATCTTGAGGCATCGCTATGCCGGTAGTAACGTCCCAAACCTTGGCGGGGGCGTCGTCGATAGCGTAACCAAACAAGGTTACACGGGTCGTACAGTCTTGGGCGTAACGAAAGCCGCCGCACTTCTTTAACTCACATTCACTATATGTTTCAACGTCTAGATATAACATTTGTTAATCTCTGGATAGCTAAGGGTGGGGCGCTCACCCCATGAAAAATGAGCGCCCCGTGTTGGGCGCGGGAAAGGAATTAAACCCGCGCCCGAACTCGGTCTTAACTAAACATTGAGTCGTCGTCTTCGATGGCATCAAAGTCATTAGCGTCTGCTACACCAGCAGCTCCACCAAAGGCATCGCCGTCACGAACAAACTGAATACCTTCAAGGCTGAAGTTAATCCGTTTGCCGTACTGGTTGTCCTGCGCCCAAGGCTTCACAATCGCATTAACGTAGCAGCCAGCGTATGGCTTGCCGTCATCTTCGATGAGCGGTGAGCGGTCCTTGTTAACAAGGGTAGGGCGTTTGGTGTTAGTCGCATTGAAGAAGAACGTGCCTTCGCCAAAGCCATCCAAATCCTTCTCGTCACCATTTCGTAGTGGTAACTTCAGGGAGGAAGGGATCTTTTTATCCCACTTAGCCTTCGCTGTCTTTTCAACAGCGTCCTTCAGCGCTGCCATCTGTGGATGATCTTCATCCATAATGAAGGTAGCGCTAAACTTCTTGGTTTGCCCTTCGGCAAATGCTGAAGCTTGAAAGATATTCGGAAAGCTTATTCTTACGTTTTGTACTTGCATGGTCGGTACTCCTGATTCGTTTTTAAAAACGGTGGGTTAACTACTTAATTGCATCGAACTCTAAAGCTGGGCTAAGCGCAGGGCGCTTGTCCGACTCTGGTGCGATGGTGGGTTTACCTGTCGGCCTGCTCACGTCATCCGCAAACAACTCAACAAATGCTTTCTTGCCAATCAACTTCTCGGCTTGCGCCACAGTGACTAGCTTGCGCTGCCAAACATCATCCTCGTCCAATGATGCTGACAGTTTGTCTGATACTTCTTTTTCATTAGCCCAGCGGCGCACTGAACGCCCCTCGACCATCTTATAACCTGGCACGTCATGACCTAGTTCAAGAGCTTCATACGCTCTGTGCTGAACAGCCTTAGTCCACTGTTCAAGCAACTTGAGGTTAGGCAGGATCTTCTCGCCAATCTCAGCAAGCGTTAGCGTGTCAACCTTCTCGATGATGTCGAGATTGTCGAACTGACTACCAATCACTTGATGCTGGTAGTCTGCCAAGGCGCGGCAGTTACCTTTGTTCAAGCACCAGCTGCATTGCTTCTCACCGGCGTTAAACGCAGCGCCAGGCTTTAATGCAGCAGCAGATGCGATCTTAACTGTCTCGCCAAATGCCAGTAGCTCATCACGGGTAATGATCCATTCAGGAAAGTGATTTAAACGTGGCTGGTAAATACCAATCACAATCTCATCAATCTCTGTGTAGATCGCATACTCCGCTAGTGCGCCAAGGGCGTACATCATTGCCTGTTCATTGCCTTCTGCTTCTACCTTCACGCCTTTGCCGTATTTCAAGTCGCCTACATACAGGCGCTTGTTCTTAGCATCGAGCGTGACAGCGTCAGCAGTACCGAAGCTATCCTTCGCATACTCACGAAGATCCAGACGTACTTCTATATCCAGATTGCCTTCCAGCGAGTGGATGCGATCAACGTATTGCTGTACAAAGCCAGCCATGTCGTCATCGACTGTAAAGCCGTTGAAGACATTGCCGATGTAATCGGATGACGTAGTTGTAGGGTTGCGTAGAACAGTCTCAGCCAGCTCATGTGCAGCCGTACCTTCTTCTGCATGAATGCTTGAGGTGTCTTTAATGTCACGGCAAGCTTCTATCGAAGCAGGGCATCGCAGCCATCTGTGTGCAGATGACGGTGATAGCCTGGCATGAGCGCGTTGCTCATGGGTTTCAACTAACTTTAGCTGGTTCATGCCGCCCCCTTCTGAAGCTCCAACTGGAGGGCTTCAATAAAGGCTGAGCGTTTGTCTGCTGGGATGTCACTCGCACGAATACTACCGAATGACTTCATTAAGCCAGACAAAATAGATCGGTCTGTGATGTTCCGCATCTCGTCGATGACATCTTCCAAAGATGGGAAGTTATCGTCGGCTTTAACATCAGCGACTGGGGCGGTTGGTTCAGCCTTTTTAGCAGGCGCAGGTTTAGTTGCTTTAACTGCTTTAGGCTTAGCGATAGGGGCGTCTAAGCCACTAATTACTTTAATCAGCGTCTGTACGGACGTGTTAAGTTCAGTTATACTCGATTCCAGTGTCATAATCTTGTTATCCTTTGGTGGGTTAGCTACGTGTTGTCACTAAGCCCCAGTACGCCTTGTCCGCGTTTCTGGGGCAACCACTCCTTCTATTCCAACTGTCCAGATTCAGCCGCAGCCACTAATACGGCAGTGCTTTCGTCCATGTGATCCTGAAATAAATTCTTGAGGTTTGTGATGCTGCGCATAAGATCAACCATCTTGTCGTTTGAAAAGACTTCGTACATCTCTGACAAAATAGATTCATCTTTTAATGATTTAGCGATTACGGTATCAATATCAATCGATACGCCGCGAGCCATAAAGCCCTCACCGTTAAACAACTTGTATTGAAATGCTGAAGCCAAAGCTTCAGACGCATCATCTGCGTCAATATTGCTTTGGGTTAGATCAATGATGGGCGGGTTAGCTGTCATCTCATTCTCCTATTATCCTATTTAATACAAGCCCTTGTCCGGCTTGCAATCCGACAGATTGCCTGCCGGTGAATAACAATATAGTCGGGTTGACATTGCATGTCAACTAAATAAACAGTTATTTGTAAATTAAATGTTGCGCATAAAAAAACCCGCCAATGAGCGGGTTATGTTTTGAGCAATTAAAAATTGCAGTTAAGTCGTTCTAAAGCTCGCTTGATAGTCGAGTAATTCTTTTGGCCAGCGCTTCTCACCGTCCTCAAATCGCGGATCGATGATTAGGTTGGCGATGCTTTTCACGTCCTCCTCATCCCGAATAGCAACCTCTATACCTAACATTCTAGCCTGGTGAGCAAATGATTTACTGCACTCCCGCTCTTTAGCTTCGGCTGTTGGGTTGATAAGCAGTAGCTGGTATCGTCGCTTCTCTTTACCATTAACTTCGTCCATTCGCTTTGCCATAAGCAAGGGCCATAGTAGTGGGGGCAACGTCTCGAACACCCTTGGTGTTTTATTACGGTAGATGTCAACGCATAGCGCAATCTTGTCTCCAAGAAAGTCAAAGTCAAACTTTATCGGTTCGTAGTCATGGCCCAGTGTAGTGATGAAAGGGAACTCAAACCCTTCCTTAAACTCAGGCCGCTCTTCGAGGACGACCCCCCTAACGCTACTCATAAATGTGAGGACGCTGGGGGTTTGCGGGGTTGTTAGGGCATCTGCAATGGTGCCCTCTATAGGTATCCCGCCCTCTAGGCTATCGCCCATGATCCATTCTGGTGTTACTTTTAATATATCAGACATTCTGTATAGTGAAGAATCCCCTATTGGCGATCTTCGCTCAGCATCTCGGTTCAGCCAAGAGGAGACCGCAGCACGAGTCACCCCCATCTCTTCTGCAAACTGGGATTGATTCATGCCCTTTGTTTTCATTACATACTTGACTCGTAAATACGGTTCAAGCGCTTTTACTTGTTGTGTTTCCATAGTTGTCTTTGTCTTATTCATTTGGGGGCCCCATCGGACGATTCCACTGCCCTAAGCTAATTGTAGGACGTTTAAATCGGTACATTTCTAAAGTGCCAAACACAGGCTTTGTATTTACATAGGTATCGGTGTGAACTAAGTGCCACAGCCAAGATTCCTCGCGCATCCATGCCAGCTTTCGGCTTCTATTATTGTTCAATTCGATCACTAACATACATGTTACCTGCGTGATGGCTTGCCCATCAATCTTATTTATACATAAGGACTTTTACCGAGGTCATTCTAACGATAGTTGTCCACCCAAGGTTATCAACATGATTCCTTGCTATCTCAATTTCAGTATGCAACTTTTACTTGACAACGTCAAACTTTAATTGAAGATACCTAATTGACAGTCGTAACTTTAACTTGACAAAAGTTTATGTCAATCTCAGAATCCTTGGTTGACAACCCACCAAAACTTTTAATATCAAGGAATTGATGTGAACACTAATCAAAAGAACCTAAGTATCGCAACATTACAGTTAGCAATTGAACAAGCTGGTGGCATTTCAGCGCTTGCCAGGTTGATGCCTGACAACCCATCACGACAGGCAGTAGACAACTGGACGAAGAACGGACTCCCAGCAAAACGCGCGGTGCATATAGAAGTAGCATTGAAAGGACGGGTTCGCCGTCAGGAGCTTCGCCCAGATCTATACGTTTAATCACTCAGGGGATAAGACTGTGATGACAGATTTTATGGCCGACTTCGGCCCAATGTTAAATGATAATGGCTATAACATAATCCCTGTGGCCAAGGGAACCAAGCGACCAGCACTATCTAATTGGTCAAGAATCAAATCCACACAGGAATTAATCAAGTCGTGGGACGCTGATGCCTCAATCGGTATAACAACTGGCGAAGTAGTGGCTATAGACATTGACGTATACGACAAGCACGTCACGAACGCCATTGTTAAATACTGCAATAAGAATATAGGTAAAGGGTTAGGCCGTATCGGTAAAGCGCCTAAAGCCTTACTGCTCTTCCGCACAGATACCCCTATGTCTAAGTCAGTCTCGGCAAAGTTTAGTGATGCAGATGGCAACACTAATTGCATTGAAATACTGGGCAAAGGGCAGCAGCTTGTAGCCTATGGCATCCACCCCGACACGCAACAAGAATACCGCTGGCCTAAAGCCTGCCCTTATACAGTGCCTGTTCATAGTCTTCCAACGATCAGCGCAGAGCAGATCACTGAGCTGTTCAGCTTCTTCGATGAATCCGCACCCTCAAAGTGGGAACGGAGTTCAACCAGCGCAGCGCTTCAACAACCCGCAGCAAATCAGGACAACGTCCTAAACTTCGAGAACATGAAGCAGCCCACCGGCATCTCGACCAAAGAGTTGAAGCGTCACCTATCTCACATGGACCCAGAACCTTACGACGAATGGCTCTTAGTTGGCCAAGCGTTACACCATGAGTTCGATGGCGGTTACGATGGCTTAACGCACTGGGTAGACTGGTCGTCACACGCCTCTTCTTGGGATGGGCATGAATTACTTGAATCGAAGTGGGAGTCCTTCTCTACACTAAGAGATGACGCAGTCGTCACAATGCGCACGGTTATCGCTACCGCGCAAACCCGCACTAAAGAGGTGAAGCAACAAGTCGCAGTAAAGCAAGCCACCTCACTTGAAGCGTCAACACTCCCCGAATTAAACGCTGACAACTTTTCAGTAGCACCAAGAGACTGGGTTATCGGCAACCGTCTACTCGCAGGCTACATTACAGCCATGTTCGCACCAGGTGGCGTGTCGAAGTCTATGTTTTCTATGGTAACTGCTGTCTCTGTCGCTACTGGGCTACCCCTCACTAATGAGGCCGTACACAAGCAGGGCAAAGTCTGGCTCATCAATAACGAGGATGACACAGACGAACAGCTTCGTCGTCTCATGGGTATCTCTCAGCATCACGGCATCCCTTGGAAGACTCTCAAGGAAAACCTTTTCATTACCTGCGGCTATGGAAACCCGTACATCGTCGCGCACGAAGGCCCAGAAGGCGTCATCGCGCACCCGAACGCTGAGAAGATAATAGAAGAGGCCAAAGCTAAAGGCATCACCTATATAGTCTTCGACCCGTTCATCACCATGCACGACACCGAAGAGAACGACAACGGCGCAATTCAACAAGTAACGAATGTCCTGAAGCACATCGCTAAAGAGGCAAACGTGGCTATCGAGATCATACATCATACAAAGAAGGGCGGTGCTAAGACCGATTCAGAAGGACATGCAGGTGATGTTGAAGCAGGCCGTGGCGCCTCTTCTCTTAAAGACGCATGTCGAATAGCGACTACCCTGGCTCGTATGGCTCCCAAAACTGCCGACAAGTTGGGGATTAACTATGAGGATGAGGGAAGGTTCTTAGTCCGGTTAGATCACGGCAAGGGCAACTTCTCAGGACCACCAGAAGGCGCATCATGGTTCAAGCAAGTCTCAGTCCCACTATCTAACGGCGATACTGTAGGCGTCCATGAAGTTTTCGACATCACTGAGCTGGTAGACGAAGCCAAGCAACGAAGCGCAGAGCATTCAAGAGAGCAGATCAACCAGTATCGCCAAGACATCTGCGAAACCATTCCAGTGGGATCAACTGAACTGCCTGTGATGCTGGCCAATTTACAAGCCGTTTGGGGTAAGTCGTCAGATACTCGTCGTCGATATGCGATGGATTCGCTCCTTTTGGATGAATCTGTACGTGTAAATGGGGTCGATGGTAAGGATTATTTGATCACTTTAGTCAGTCGTTTATCCAAGAATGACAAGTTTATTATTGCCAAGGAACTGGCATGATTTCGTTTTGCATGGTTTTGCAAACCCGTTTTGTACAAAACCAAATAGCTTGCAAAACCAGATCTCGTTTCTCGTTTTGCATGGTTTTGCAAAAGGGGC
>OJFC01000245.1_pt1 | contig 11360 bp, 7 predicted proteins | sample 1594021 | NCBI WGS metagenome assembly OJFC01 (sample SAMN05416739, study PRJEB24817) | seawater metagenome | isolation source: Sea water | place: Canada:Atlantic | collected 2013-07 | reverse complement strand
AATGAAACTCCATCGTCTGAAAACACTAAATCTTGAACAGTATCTAAACCAGTAGCTCCTCCACCAAATGCTCCAAGTAGATGTGAATCTCCATTTTCATTTTGAATGTAATAAGTAATTAGATCAGAGGAATTTGGCGCTACTAGAGTTAAAGTTAATTTACTCAATTCATATTCACCATCACCACCAGGTCCAAATACATGTGTATCTCCCGGATTAGTAGTAGAAGAAAGTTCAGTAGATATAAAGGTATTAGGATTATTGCCTCCACCAAAAGTTGCTGGGACCGCTTCACCTGAAGCACAAAAATCTGTTGTTGTCTGTGGCCCAGGAGGAACAAATTCTGTAACTTTTATGTTATCAATTCCAGCTCCCCATGCCCAAGCACCACCATCATCGTATTCAAACCTAAGTTGGAAATTTGCATTACTAAATGCTGTTATATCTATTATAGGTGAAGCAGAATTATCACCCGTATCCGTGTGAAGCCTTATCCAGCTAGTTCCATCATAACCTTCTACAGCAAATTCTCCTCCAGAATTATTTACACTATAGTCAAACGTTAGTTCATCTCCACCCGCGCCTGATAAATCAATCTTTTTAGTGGTAAGACGTCCTGTACCTACTTGACCAGGTCCTGCATCATCATCATTGATAGATGCAATATTACCTACCCAGTTAGCGTTAGTAGGTGCATTATAAGTAGTACCGTTTTGACAAGTAAAACTAAATAAGGATGTACCACAATTCCCAATAATCGCATAAGCATTATTTGGGAGTGCTTCTACTGCCCAATCTGTAGGTAGAACCCCATCGTCAAAGCCTTCCTCAAGCAGCACGTTTTGAGCATTTACTTGCCAAAAAGTTACTGTGAGAAGGAATACTAATAAATTTAAAGTAATTTTTTTCATGAATAATAATTTAAGTTAATAATAATAATAGCCACAAACATACTACAATTTAAAAAATAACCAAAAAATAATAAGTTGTTTTTATAAAATAAAATAAAACTACAGCAAAAATTAAAAATCAAACCTTTAAATAATTAAGCTAGACTATTGTCAAAATTGCAGTTGGCAACATAAATAATGATGGGTTTTAAATAAATCACTATCAAAATTTACCTAGACTATAACAAGGAACCTATTGATTTATTTTCTTGTTAATGGTGATAAATAAAAAAACCACTTTCATTGAAAGTGGTTTTTATTTATTTAAAGATTTAATTAAGCTTTTACTTCTTCCTCTTCTTCTTTTTTATCTGACAAATCAATTCCTTTTTTCTTAACTGAATCAAAGAATACAGGAGTTGCTATAAATAATGACGAATAGGTACCTACTAAAACACCAACTATTAATGCAAAGATCAATCCTCTAATAGATTCTGCTCCAAATATAAAGATAGAGGTTAATACTATTAAGGTAGTTAATGAAGTATTTAACGTACGACTTAATGTACTATTTAAGGCACTATCAATTACTTTAGACATTTTCCAAGATGGATGTTCGTTAAAGTATTCCCGAATTCTATCGAATACTACCACGGTATCATTCAACGAATAACCAATTACAGTAAGTATCGCAGCGATAAATGATTGTCCAATCTCCATATTAAAAGGCATAAACCTATAGGTTAATGAAAAGATTCCCAACACAATTAATACATCATGGAAAACCGCAACTACGGCACCTAAACTAAATTGCCATCTTCTAAAACGCAATAATATATAAAGGAATACAACTACTAAAGATCCTAATACTACCCAGAAAGATGCTTTTTTAATATCATCGGCAATAGTTGGACTTACTTTATAAGATTCCATTCTACCAGCAACTTTATTATCAGCATCTCCAATATATTGATCATAGGTAAATCCATCAGGAAGGTTAGGTTTTAAACCTAAAAACAACATTTGTTCAATTTCTTCATCAACGGCCGACCCTGCTTCATCTACTTTATATTTAGTCGTAATCTTTAACTGATTACTACCTCCATATGTTTTTGCTTCTGCAGAACCAAATACTTCAATTAAATCCGCTTCAACTTGTGTTGAATTTACATCTCTATCAAAACGTACTGTATAAGTTCTGCCACCTACAAAATCAACACCTTGATTTAAACCAACTGTTACTAATGAAACTAAACTAATAACAATTAACACACCTGAAAATACATAAGAAATTTTTCTTCTTCTTAAAAAATCAAAATTGTTTTTTGTTAGAATATTTTTAGTTAATGACGTTGTACAAGTTAATGGCTTGCCATTTCTCATATAACTATCAATAAATAATCTTGTGATAAAAATTGCAGTAAATAATGACGTTGCAATACCTATTAATAAGGTAGTTGCGAAACCTTGGATGGGTCCTGTTCCAAACATTAACAATATAAAACCAGTTAAACCTGTTGTAATGTTCGCATCTAAAATTGATGACAATGCATTATTAAATCCATCGCTAATCGCATCTTTTTGAGCTTTCCCTTTTGCAAGTTCTTCTTTAATACGCTCGAAAATAAGAACGTTCGCATCAACCGAAATACCAATCGTTAATATAATACCCGCAATTCCAGGAAGTGTCAATACCGCTCCTAATCCAGCTAGGATTCCAAAAATAAATATAATATTAACTACTAAGGCAACATCTGCAAAAGCACCTGCTTTACCATAATAGAATACCATCCAAATCAATACAAAGATAAGTGCTAACACAAATGAGAAGACCCCACTATCAATAGCTTCTTGACCTAATGTTGGTCCAACTATCTCTCCTTGAATAATCTCAGCAGAAGCTGGTAATTTGCCAGCTCTTAAAACATTGGCTAAATCTTGACCTTCCGTAATATTAAAATCACCAGAAATCTGACTCCTACCACCTGCAATTGGTCCACTTGTTACCCCTGGTGCAGAATAAACAATATCATCTAATACAATAGCGATTTGCGTTTGATTGTTAAAAGCTTCCCCCGTCATTTGCTCCCAAACTCTTGCTCCTCTAGCATTCATTTGCATACTAACAACAACTCTACCTAATTGATCGTATGTTTGAATCGCATCTACCACAACTCCTCCAGCCAATGGCGGTGTTTTATCTCTATTCGATTTTATAGCGTAAAGCGTAATAACTTCCTCTCCTAATTCTTTGTTATCAGTTGCAATTCCCCATACAAAATTTGCATAACGTTGATCTTCGCTAAGCAATGACCTTACTTGAGGTATTTTTAAATAGCCATTTATTGCAGCAGTATCTTTAAGCATAAAGGTTCCTAATTCTGGTCTTCCAGTTTGCCCAGGATACAGCATTTTACTTAATAATGGTCTTTCTTTTAATGCATCAGCAATAGAATCATTTACATCTTCTCCTCCAATTAAATCATCAACAACACTAGCTTCTGCGTCTGTAGAACCTTTAACACCTTCTTCTATTTCTGGCTCATCAGTTTTATAAATTTCAGCTAATTTCGAATCTGCTGTAACTAAAAAACCTTGTAATTCGTCAATTTTATAAACTCCCCAAAACTCTAACTGAGCAGTACTTTGTAATAATTTTTTTACACGCTCTACATCTTTAGCTCCTGGTAATTCTACTAAAATACGTGCAGATTTTCCAATTCGCTGAATGTTTGGCTGAGCAACACCAAACTTATCGATACGCTTTCTTAATACTTCAAAAGCAGCTGTAATAGATTCGTCAATTTTACGTTCGATTACAGGATAAACATCACTGTTTGTCATTGATGCGTTGATATCATCTTCTAAATTTTTGTTAAAGAAAATATCTGGAGAAGCTAATAAATTTTCTCCTGGGAGTGCATCAAAAGCAATAAAGAAAGACTCTAAATAGGTATCTTGAGATTCTTTTTGAAGAATAAATGCATTATCTAATGCTTGATTAAAAGCAGCATCTTTTGTATTGTTCGCTAATCCTTTTAAGATATCTTTTACCGATACTTGAAGAATTACATTAATACCTCCTTTTAAATCTAAACCTTTATTAAGTTCTTTTCCTTTAGCCGTGTTATAATCTATTATAATTGGACCTACGGATACCACTGGAATAGTTCCAATAGAATCTAAATAACTAGCTTCCGCTACATTTCTTTTTTCTGGCTCATTAGCAGGAAATTTTGCGTTAGCAAACGTTTTTGCTTCATCCTCTACACTATTTGCGATATAGGTGAATGATAGTTGGTATAAACTTACCAAACCAAACACTATTGCAAATACTTTAATTAGTCCTTTGTTTTGCATTCTTTTATTTTTTTGTGTCAAATTTTTTTAAAACGAGCAAATATAGAATTTACCGCATAATCTGACAATTATTTTTAATGATATTAAATCTGATTAATTTTTAAGCTTTATTAATTTAATAAAAGCTCTTCGAGTCATTAAATAAGAACTGGACCCGCTCTAACTTCTGGAGTGTTATAGGAAGAATTATCAATTTCAATGGATCTATTGCTATATATAATATAGGCTACTTTTTCAATTTTGTTTTTAAACCGAAGCTCATATACTAGAGTAGAATAATAAACATCAGGATTAAAATAGCGATCATGCTCAGGTAATAACTCTACGACTAAACCATTTGAATCTCCTTCATTTCCATTACTCTTTTGAATTTCAAATACATCAAGTTGATAGGTATTTGATTTATTTTTAGAAGGCATTTTGGAAGATCCTTCTCCAAAATCTAATAAGGAATAACTCAGCTTTAAAGCTTTTTCTTTTGAAAATATTTTTTTTATGGAAACAACATCAATTTCACTAAAATAAGAAATCTTTAAAACTCCGTTAGCTCCTTTATAAACTTGTATCTTTTCAACTCCAATGTCCTGCAGTTGTTTTTTTATATTCGCAATTGCATTTTCAGTTTCAACTAAAGAGATCGCTTTATCTTCAAACTGCAATACGATTTCTTGATTAGGTGCAGAAAACTGTTGAAGACCAGCTCCTAAAAAAGCGACAATTAATATAAATGTACTTAAGTACCATTTCGGTTTCATTCGCCAAATATAAAAAATAAAGACTGCATCTCTGCAGTCTTTATTAATAATCTTATTTAAGAGTTGAATATTAGAACGCTAATAAACCATTCGTTTTTCTAACTCCTTCCGCACTTCTTGACATGTGTTCTTTTTCGGCATCGGTTAAATCTAATTCAACAACGCTTTCAATACCATTACGTCCAAGAATAACAGGTACACCAATACAAATATCATTTAATCCATATTCTCCTTCTAGCAAAATAGAACAGGGAAACATTTTCTTTTGGTCACAAGCAATGGCTTGCACCAATCCTGAAACTGCAGCTCCTGGAGCATACCAAGCTGAAGTTCCTAATAGTTTAGTTAAGGTACCACCACCAACTTTAGTATCCTCCATAACCTGATTTAATCTTTCTTCAGAAATAAATTTTGATACTGGCACACTGTTTCTAGTTGCCATTCTAGTTAAAGGCACCATACCTACATCACTATGACCGCCAATTACCATACCATCTACATCACTAATAGGTGCTTCTAAAGCTTCAGCCAATCTGTATTTAAAACGCGCACTATCTAAAGCTCCACCCATTCCAATAATTCGATGCTTTGGCAAACCTGAAGTTTTATGAACTAAATACGTCATTGTATCCATAGGATTACTAACTACTATAATAATGGTATTTGGTGAATGTTCAATTAAATTAGAAGAAACCGACTTTACAATACCGGCATTAATACCTATTAATTCTTCGCGTGTCATTCCTGGTTTTCTAGGAATACCACTTGTAATAACTACGATATCACTTCCTGCAGTTTTCGAATAATCGTTAGAAACACCAACAATTTTTGTATCAAATCCATTTAATGATGCTGTTTGCATCAAATCCATCGCTTTTCCTTCCGCAAATCCTTCTTTGATATCTAAAATAACAACTTCGCTTGCAAAATCTTTGATAGCAATATACTCAGCACAACTTGCACCAACCGCACCTGCTCCTACAATAGTAATTTTCATATTTTTTTTATTTTTTTTAATAATTATTTAACCGGTTCTACCTTTATTTCTAAAAATACAAAGGTACAATAATTGGAATTATTACTCAAAATAAAATAACAAAAGGAAGTTGTTTTAATTATAAAAAATTATAATGAAGCCCTAGGTTAACATTTGGAAATTTCCCTATAGTAAGCATGGAAGATATATGAAATTTATTGAAATAATAATTCACCCCTAGGTCCCCTTTAAATTCCGTTTTACGTTCATCTAATAAATTCAATAAGTCGTTGAATAAGTTTAAAAAAGCCCCTTCTTTACCTCCAAGGCTGTAATTAAATTTATTTTCAGAATAACCGAAAGATCCTGTGAATTCAAAACTGTTCACTTTTTTTGAAGCAATCAATTGAAATAACCATGAATTTGCATCAATTATTATGGCGTTAATTAAAGTTAAAGGTTCGCTCCCAGTTTCTGGATCTATGGGCTCTATGGAAACTTCATCAAACAATAAATCTAAATTAAAAACAGAGTAAGATACCAAAACAGCTAATTCTATGGACTGTGAACTATCCAAATCTTTTCTAAAATATTGTGTAATCGTGTGTTTTATTGCAGCTCCAAAAATATCATAACTAGACGTATTAATAGTTGCTTTTGGCGAGTACCTTAAAGTAAGGTCGGTTTCTTTCCACAAACCTACACTGGCTTGCAAATAAGGATGAGTTACTATATTTTGTTTGATTCCTTCAAAGGCTTGCCATTCATAGGCTTCATCATCGATATAAAAATCAAAAAAAGTATCCGTATCTCCACCCAAAGCAGTTGGTATTTCCGCCGATGTAGCACCCCTAATTTCCATTGTTAATAACTCGTCATTAGTAATAACAAATAATTTTTGCTTTTTTGGAATGGGAAGCATGTTCAAATGTACGGAAACATCAAGTTTAAATTTACCTATGGTTTCAGCAGAGCTATACCAAGATGACGAGGCCTGATAAACAGATGCACTTGCTGCAGGGGAAACAAATTCGCTTGAGATATAGAGCATATCTTGTACTGCAAGGGTAAGGTCTGAATTATTAATTTGTGAAAAACTAAAAAAGGACGATATCAATGCAGTACAAAAAATACTAATTTTTGAACCATTGTTAGGCATCAATATTTGCGTATTTTGCATTTTTTTCAATAAACTCTCTACGAGGCGGCACCTCATCTCCCATTAACATAGAAAATACACGATCTGCTTCTGCACCATTTTCAATAACTATTTGCCTGAGTGTTCTAGATTCTGGTTTCATAGTAGTATCCCAAAGTTGAATAGCATTCATTTCTCCAAGACCTTTATAACGCTGTATTTTACAACCATCTCCAAAATCTTTTTGTATTTCTTCTCGTTCTTCATCACTCCAGGCATACTTTTTCTTTGCTCCTTTTCTAACTAAGTACAAGGGGGGAGTCGCTATATAAATATGACCATTTTCAATTAATTCTTTCATATACCTAAAGAAAAAAGTAAGAATTAAAGTTTCAATATGACTACCATCTACATCGGCATCACACATGATAACTACTTTATGATATCTTAATTTCTCTATATTTAATGCTTTGCTATCTTCTTCTGTCCCAATTGTCACTCCTAAGGCTGTGAATATATTTCGAATCTCTTCGTTTTCAAAAACCTTATGTTGCATTGCTTTTTCAACATTTAAAATCTTACCTCTTAAAGGTAAAATTGCTTGAAAATTACGGTCACGACCTTGCTTTGCTGTACCACCCGCTGAATCTCCCTCAACAAGAAACACTTCACAAATAGCTGGATCTTGCTCAGAACAATCAGATAATTTTCCTGGCAAACCTCCAATACTCATAACGGTTTTACGCTGTACCATATCTCGAGCTTTATTGGCGGCATGTCTAGCCTGTGCTGCAAGAATTACTTTCTGTACAATAGTTTTGGCATCGTTAGGGTTTTCTTCAAGGTAATTTTCTAACATTTCGGAAACCGATTGACTTACCGCAGCAGAAACCTCTCTATTTCCTAACTTGGTTTTTGTTTGTCCTTCAAATTGAGGTTCCCCAACTTTTACTGAAATAATAGCTGTTAAGCCTTCTCTAAAATCATCACCGGCAATATCAAACTTTAGCTTAGTTAACATTCCTGAGGCATCGGCATACTTTTTAAGTGTATGGGTTAGCCCTCGTCTAAACCCAGAAAGATGTGTCCCTCCTTCATGGGTATTAATGTTATTTACATAAGAATGTAAATTTTCGCTGTAAGAAGTATTGTATATCATGGCAACTTCAACAGGGATACCATTTTTTTCTCCTTCCATATGAATTACATTACCAATTACTGGCTCACGTGTTTCGTCTAAAAAGCGAATAAATTCTTTAAGACCTTCTTCACTTTTAAATGTATCTGCAACAAATTCTCCTTTTTCATCTTTCTCTCTTTTATCGATTATCGTAAGCGTAACCCCTTTGTTAAGAAATGATAATTCTCGCAATCTATTAGATAGGGTTTCATAACTATACGCTGTAGTTTGCTTAAATATATCTGGATCTGCACTAAAGGTGACAATCGTTCCTCTAAAATCTGATTCGCCAACATGCTTAACAGGATACATCGTTTTTCCACGTTCATATTCCTGCTCATAAATTTTTCCATCTCTGTGAACTACTGCTTTTAAATGTACAGAAAGTGCATTTACCACCGAAACACCTACTCCGTGAAGACCACCAGAAACTTTATATGAATCTTTATCAAACTTTCCACCTGCACCAATTTTAGTCATTACTACCTCTAAGGCAGAAACTCCCTCTTTTTTATGAATATCAACAGGGATACCACGACCATTATCTTTTACTGAAATGGAATTATCTTCATTAATGATAACATCTATTTCATCACAATAACCTCCCATAGCTTCATCAATGGAGTTATCTACTACTTCATACACCAAATGATGCAAACCTCGTACTCCAATGTCACCAATATACATGGAAGGACGCATGCGCACATGCTCCATTCCTTCTAAAGCCTGAATACTATCAGCACCATAGCTACTTTTCTTCTGTTCTTCGCTCATAAATATTAATTCAATAATGTTAATTTTAAAAATCAATTAGAACATAAAACCCTGATTGATTACAAACAAATATACTCTTTCCGCTTCTTTATTTAAAGCTTCTAAAGCCATTTTATAGGTACTTATTAACTTTTTGTTAATTTCCCAAAACCCGCTTAAAACGCTTAAAAAAGGTCTTAAATAACATTTTGTGATTTTTAAAAGTGTTGTGATTTTTAAAAACCAAAAAGAGTGCTCTAAAACGAAATTTCAAGCTCCACCTTTTAGAGATTTTCTTATAAAAAACGTACGTTTTAAATTTATTTGCGACTTAGCCATCATTATTTTAACAAATAATTTTCAAAATTTAAAAAAATGAAAAGTATTTTTAACGACAAAACAAAAACATATCACATGAAAAAAAGTAACACAATCTCTATTTTCTTATTTGCATTATTAATGGCAATAGGAAGTGCAGTAAACGCACAAGAATTTAGCAAATTAGACAAAAGTCCTATGGATATAGCTGCTTTTCCAGCTAGTTACAAAGATGCTAACAAACAAATGAAGGTAATTTATAGTAGACCTCAGCTAAAAGATAGAAAGTTAAGCAAACTAGCTCCAAATGGAGAAGTTTGGAGAACAGGTGCCAATGAAGCTCCTGAATTAGTTTTATACAAAGACTTTAACTTAAACGGAACCAAGATAAAAGCAGGTAGCTATGCCTTACTAACAATACCAGGTGAAAAAGAATGGACAATTATTTTAAATTCTGACTTAAATACTTGGGGATCTTATTATTATAATGAGGAAAACGATGTAGCTCGCATTATAGTTCCTACTACTTATGCAAGTGATTCTTTAGAAGCTTTTTCTATTGTTCTTGACGGTGAAGACGGTAACGTCACTTTATATATGGGATGGGACACCCTTAGAGTTGCTGTACCATTCACAAAATAACATATCTTTTTAGAACTAAATAAAAGCCTTGATTTCTCAAGGCTTTTATTTTATGGTATATTTAGGTATTTATGAGTTTGTAATGAAACTTTCCATTTAGGGTTCTTCATTACATACTCAACAATTATAGGAATCATCTGATCTCTTTTACTCCACTCTGGCTGCAAATACAATATACAATCGCCATTTACTTTAGCCGCTTGTTCTTCGGCAAATTTAAAATCTGCTTTATTATAAACAATCATTTTTAGCTCATTAGCAACTTGATAGATTTCTTCTTTTGGAAGTTTTATTCTTTTAGGAGATAAGCAAATCCAATCCCAAGTACCTGATAATTTATAAGCTCCAGAAGTTTCAATATGCACTTGCATTTCCTTTTCCTTAAACAAGGAAGTTAAATGATTCATATTCCAAGTTAAAGGCTCTCCTCCAGTTACTACTACTGTATTAGAATAAATCGCTGCATTATCTGCAATCAGTTGTGTAGTTGTTGGTGGATGTAAATCTGCATTCCAGCTTTCTTTAACATCACACCAATGACAACCCACATCGCAACCGCCAATTCTTACAAAATAAGCTGCAGTACCTTTATGATATCCTTCTCCTTGTATGGTATAAAACTCTTCCATTAAAGGAAGCATTTCACCTTTTCGAACTAAATCTTTAATTTCTTTTTGCATTGGGGCAAAGGTAGAAATTAAAAGCTAGATTTTTAATGGTATTTTTTTTATTGCTAGCGCAACGAGAATAAGAGGTGTTTTAGAAACCTTAGGGAAATTGACACCAAAATATTTTAACTGATAATTGATAAAATACAATTGCAATTTTAGTAGTTTTAAAATCCAAATAAAACAACAATTTAAAATGATTAAAAAAATATTTTTTATAGGAATAGCAGCTTTTTTATTGGTTCAATGTGCTAAACAAAAAGATCCATTTTTAATATCAAATACTTCTGTAGGTGAATTGACCATTGGAATGAAAATAAAGCAAGTAGATTCGATCTTTGCGAAAGACTCTATAGTAAAACTGTATGCTAGAAATAATGCTTTTCCTGCTCAAGGTGAAGTTGAGATCTTTGAAAAAGGAGGAGCTAAATTAATGCTGATCTCACCTAGAGGAACTAACGATCCTGATGCATTCATCTCTAATTTTCAATTTTACGATCCTCGTTATAAAACCGATAAGGGGTTAAACTTAAATAGCACTTTTAAAGATGTAAAAGCTAATTATGAAATTACCAACATTGAAACAACATTAAGCACGGTGGTTCTCTTTTTAAAAGACAGTGATATTTTTATCCTGTCTCTTATACACATCTCCGAGCCCACGAGACCTCTCTACATCT
>OJFC01000243.1_pt1 | contig 11371 bp, 10 predicted proteins | sample 1594021 | NCBI WGS metagenome assembly OJFC01 (sample SAMN05416739, study PRJEB24817) | seawater metagenome | isolation source: Sea water | place: Canada:Atlantic | collected 2013-07 | reverse complement strand
GATTAAATTCTCTCGTAAAACTTGGCGGGTTTTGCGGAGGTAGCTTTCGATAAGCTTGAGCCGAGGCGCGCAGTGACTGGCTCGGATCGAACCCGAGTTGGGTCGTAGAGCTAAATCTCAGGGAAACTGTTGCGCCTTGACTGCGCCTGCTCCGAATTTTGGGGGGAATTAAGGGGTTTGCGATTTCTCGTAACCCCTTGAAAAAGAATGGAGCGGGTGAAGAGATTCGAACTCTCGACATCGACCTTGGCAAGGTCGCGCTCTACCACTGAGCTACACCCGCATTACGTTGCTTCGAAAAGCTGCGTTGCGAAGCACTCTTTGCCATTGTGGTCGATTTGTCGCAAGATTTTTTTACGACGTTTTTTCGCCGCGCCTCTAGCAGAAAAGTTCATTTGATTGCATAATTGTTAATTCTCATTAAGTAAGTGGCGATTTGATTTACAGGACCTTATTGTGAGTTCTTGCCGTTTTTTTAAGTCGAAAAAGCATAAGAGACCTCAGGATTGCCTCGTTTTTGATAAAAAATGTCAGTTCTGTGGCAAGAGAGATAAAGAATTATTAAGCGAGAACCTAAGCGCCCTTTTTACTTTTGATCCACTCATGGGGAGGCGAGCTTCGTTGAGATTTCCTAGTAATTTTATGCGATGTATCCAATGCGGCTCACTTGACGACAAGGTCGTGGACTCCCGGAGTTCCAAGGATGGGACCTCGATTCGTCGCCGCCGGGAATGCCTCAATTGTGGCTCTCGATTTACGACATACGAGCAAGTAGAGCGGACCGAGCTTCGGGTCATCAAGGCGGATGGGTCTCGTGAGGTGATCAACCGCGAGAAGCTCTTTCGTGGTCTTGTGAAAGCCTGTGAGAAACGGAAGGTCTCGATGGATCGGATTGGCCGCGCCGTTGATGAAATTCTTTCCGAACTCCATAAGGATCACCAACTTGAGGTTCCTTCCCGCGCGATTGGGGCCAAGGTGATGGACAAGCTTCACGCCATCGATCCGGTGGCCTACGTGCGTTATGTGTCGGTTTATCGCTCCTTCGAGGATGTCGGTGAATTCATTCGGGAAATTCAAGCCCTTGAAAACCGCTCTCGCAGCGATGTCTTCCAGCGGAAGTTCTTTAAATAATCCATGATCTGCCTCGTCGGAAATCTCCCGGTTTTGCAAGTCGGTCGCCATCAGGTGATCGGCTATGGTACCGAGTGGATTGATGAGGCACTGAGCCGGGCGGCGGATCGATGCAATCGCGATGACTTTCCTTTCATCGACGATATTCGCAATGGGGTTTTGCACTACTTGGAGCATCGTTGTCCGCTGCGGGTGCTTCCGCTGAGTGATCTTTTCGAAAGGATGGAAAGCATGCTGCTAAAGATCGGCTGCGATGCGATCGCTCTCCAGCTGAAACCGATTGCGCCGCCGGTGACGATTTCTTTGGTTCGTTTCGCAAGAGAATCGGGGAATGGATTCGAGTTGGCCTTTTTCTGTCTCCTGACTGAGGACCTTCATGACCTTTCTGAGCAGGGGGCTGAGAGCATCACCTTCAAAGATATTGAAGAGAGCGCGATGATTCTTCGTGGGAAGAAAAGCTTTACGAAAGACTGCGAGAAGCTCGCGATCGAAATCCGGGATTTCTTGAAGAATTTTAACAAGGACCACGGCATTGCCGAACGCCAACTTCATTTGAGTGTTGAGAAATGAGTGAGAAGACTCTTTTTGAAAAGATTATCGCCGGTGAGATTCCGTCGGAGGTGGTTTACGAAGACGATCTGTGCTTCTGCTTTCGCGACATCTCGCCACAAGCTCCGGTGCATCTTCTTCTGATTCCAAAGAAGCCGATTCCCCGGATCGCGGAGGCGACAGCAGAGGATCTCGAACTACTGGGTCACATGATGACGAAGGTTGGCGAGATTTCGCGGGCGGAAGGCTTTGCAGAAGAGGGATTCCGGACGGTTATCAATAACGGCACCCATGGGGGAGAGGCGGTGCCTCATCTTCATTTGCATATCTTGGCAGGCCGTCAGCTGCAGTGGCCTCCGGGTTAGGTTAGGGGCGGGTAAGACAGGCAGGATGCCTATCCTACGGTTTTTTGGTCGAGGAAGTAGTCGATGAGCGCTTCCCTTGTGTTGATGGGGAGAAGTTTCGATTTGCTCGCTTTTTCGGACATCATTTCGCGGAGCTTCATGAGTTTACGGCCACCGGACTGGCTGTCGTAGCTATTGAAAAGGATGCGATAGCGCTTGTCGTTTTCTAGTTCCGCTTCTGGAAGGCCGTAGAGGGAGCGGTCGCTGTATCGGTCCTCTTTGGCCTCTGCGATTACTTCCTTGATTTGCGCTCCGGTGAGCGAGGCGTGCACGATCCAGTTTTCGTAAGGCAACCACTTCCATGCGTCTTCGATTGTTTTGATACCGGGTTGGACGTCGCTGGTGCCAAAGGTGCCGTGGAAGATGAGGTCGGCTTCGCCATCGTGTTTCCTGGCCGAGGTGAGGAAGGACTTACAAAGGAGCTCCCAGTAAGGACTCGTTCTTCCGCGGGCGCTGATGGGGGATTTTACTTCTCCGATGACAACCTTGCGACGCTCTTCGGCATTCGTAACCGCTTCCTTGGAGCATTCGAGAATGAGGGGGTCGAGGGCCAGGCGATCGTCCATGAGGACGGTCCAGGCATTTCGTTTTATGAGTTTGCGTGATTCGAGGTCGAAGCTGAGGTCGACGCGGCCGCAGTTGATGCCGTAGTAGTTTGCCTGGGTGCAGAGGACATTCGACGAGTACCACGAAGGCCGGTCTTGATGCGTATGGCCTCCGATGTAGATGTCAACACCAGGCACCTTTTCTAAGAGATCTTGCACGGGGTTGGCGTAGTCATCGGCGCGCTTCCAGCCCATGTGGCCGAGGCAGACGACGGCGTCGACTCTTTCCGCACGGAGTTCTTTGACGCTTTGCTTGAGTGAGTCGAGAGGGGAGGTGACGCTAAATTCCTTGAGGAGTTCGGGGCGGGACCAGTAGGGGATGCCGGGAGTGACAAGCCCGACGAGTCCGACTTTAAATCCACCGACTTCCTTGATGACCCAAGGGGCAAGTTTGGAAAAGGGGTTACCGCTGATCTTGCCGGCGGGCTTTTGATCGATGGTGACGTTTCCGGTGATGACCGGCATCTTGGAGCGTTCGACGGCTCCGGAGAGGACATCGAGGCCCCAGTCGAATTCGTGATTTCCGAGGACCCAGCCGTCGTAGTTGAGCTTATTGAAGGCGTCGATCATGACGGCACCTTTCGTTTGATAGCCCGCGATGGTGCCTTGGTAGACGTCGCCGATATCGAGCAGCAAATTATCCGGGCTATCTTTTCGCCACTTGCGGATCTGGGTGGCGCATCGTGCGAGGCCGCCGAGGTCTCCGATGCCATCGTAAGTCTCGGTCGGAAGGATGTGCCCGTGGAGATCGGTGGTGTGGAAAAGGGAGATCGTCTTGAGTGAGCGATGGTCGGCGCCAAAGACGGGATGGGCCATCCAAGCGGCGGCTCCAGTGAGGAATCCTCGGCGCGTATTCATGTTCATTCGGATAAGTCTACGCGGACTAGTTCTTTATCATTGCGCATGAAGACGCTTTTCTCAGCGAAGGCCGGAGCGCTCCAGACAACGGGACGGCCGAAGGCTTCGTTGGTGGGCTCGAGAATGTGCTGACGACCGAGCTCCTTGTATCCTTCTTTGTTGAGTTTTGCCAAAATGAGATTGCCGCCTTCGTTCACGATCCAGAATTGCTCGTTTCCAGCGTGATGGGTGAGGTAGACCGTGCCGTGTCGACCGCTGGTGCGGTGTTCCTTTTCGACGACTGGCTCCTCTGTTTGCCAGAAACGTTTTCCATCTTCGAGGTTCGCTGCGACGAGACAGTTTGAGGAAATATCGGAGCCATAAATGACGCCATCGACAATGATGGGGGTGCTGTTGCAGCTGTAGAGTGCGGTTTTCGGTTTGCCCTTCCACGCGAATTTTGCGGTAGGTTGATCTTTGCCCAATTCGATGAGGGCTCCGATTCGCCCGATGCCGCTGGCGAACATCTTATTTCCCGACAATTGAGGGGTGATGACGGCCATGCCGTAGTTTGGCTTGAGGGGGAGGGCCCAGTAGAGATCTCCGGTTGAGGGGTTGAGTCCATTGATCGACTTAGTGTGCCAGATGATGAGTTGGTCCGTGCCACCGGCTTGGATGATCGAGGGAGGGCTGTAGCCTTGATTTTCAGCATTGAGAGACTTCCATTTGACCTTGCCAGTCTTGGCATCGAAGGCGACGGCGGTGCTTCCTTCGCCGCCGACGAGGCAGTAGAGGGTGCCGTCTTTTACAAGGGGGTGAGCTGAAAATCCCCAGATGGGAAGGGGGGCGCCGAAGTCTTTCTGGAAGTCCCTTTTCCAAAGGAGCTTTCCTGATTGGGCATCGAGGCAGCTAAGATGGCCCATCGCTCCCAGGAAATAGACACGTCCGTCGGCCACCGTAGGAGTGGAGCGAGGTCCGCCGGGATAGGAGAGAAGATAATCGAGAGGCTGCTCGTAGACCCATTTTTCTTTACCGGTGTTTACGTCGAGTGCCCGGAGACGTTCTGAACCCTTCCAAGCCACTGCCTTGCCGGGGTTGTTGATGAGCTCGCCTTTGGTGCGGACATACTCGGGGAGGAAAACGAGCCCCTCGGCCACCGAAGGTCCACTGTAGCCCCAACCCACTGGGGTGCGCCAAAGGACCTTTGCCCCTTTTTTCGGGAGATCTTTTCGGATTCCAAGTTCCCGCCAGGTGCTATCGGCCTTTTCACCCATCCAGCGTGGCCAGTCGTCAGCCAATGCGGTGGCGATTAATGCAAGAGTCAAAAAGGCAATTTTCCTCATGCCACCAACTTGATTGGCTTCACGGGTTTGTCAAACTTGCACGGAGAGACAAATTCACTATTTTGAAACCAATCAGCCAAAGGCGGACTGCCCGCAACCCGCTTCATCTGACAGCCTTTGTCTTTTCAGCATCTTTGTTGAAGGAATCCTATCTGAATCGGCAGATCATTTATACCTTTGACAGACGTCTCATCGAGAAGTCTGGTGGTATCGGTTACCAACCGGAATAGGGCATCAATCCCGCTCCTTTTTTCGATTCTTTCTTCCCGTTCGACGTCCCAAGGTGAGAAAAAGACAAAAATTAGGGGGATTTCGTTAAAAACATGACTCTTTCTGCTATTGAGAGAGCCAAAATTCCAAAATTGGCGATTTATTTTGTCAGACAGGCAATTTCCATACGTATTAATTCCAGACACACTATGAAGCGAATTCTAGCCCTGGCTCTCCTAGCCTCACCTCTTCACGCTGCTCACCCCGGCGAAATCCACTACAAAACTCTTTGCATTGCCTGTCATGGCCCTGACGGAAAGGGAGTTGGCGAAGGTGCCAATAAATTTCCCCCGGTTTACAAAAGTGATTGGGTCAAAGGGGACGCTCGCCGCACGATTCAGCTCGTGCTTCACGGGCTTGCCGGAAAAATTGTGGTAAATGGTAAGGGCTACAATCTCGTCATGCCTCCTCACGGAGGATCGATGACGGATCAACAGATCGCCGATGTCACTTCCTACGTCCGTGCGAATTTTGGAAATAAAGAATCGGCTGTTACGCTGGCGATGGTCAAGAAGGAGCGGGCGCAGAAAGACAATCCCAAGCTTCCTTTGATGTGGAATCCCAAGAAGCTGCTTAAAAAATACCCCCTTGCGAAACGGGCCAAGAAGCCTGCGATTAACGATCTTCTTTCCTACATCCACCATGGCGAATTCAAGTCGCTCGCCGATCTCCGCGCTTCCAAACCCAAAAATGCCGAGGAGGAACAAGCCGGGCTTATTTCTCTCAAACACGCGGATCGTAGGGATAAGTTCGGACTCGTTTGGGAAGGCTGGCTCGACGTGCCAAAGGATGGCTCCTACGAGTTCAGCTATGACACTGATGACGGCGGTGCCCTTTCGATCAACGGAAAAGAAATCATCACCCGTGATCGCATTGGGCCTGCGGGCAAGCCCAGTAAGAAGAAGATTGCGCTCAAGAAGGGCCGGGCTCAAATCAAGATCGAGTACTTTGAATATCTTGGTGAGGAAGAGATTTCTCTGATCTGGAATGGCCCGGGAGTGAAAAATGTTGCTCTTTCTGAGGGCGCGAAAAAGCAGAAATCTTCCAATCCCACAATGCTGCTCGCGGCACCGGCTGGCGAGGCCACGATTTACCGGAACTTCATCGAGGGGACTGATCCCCGTGGCATCGGCGTGGGATACTTCGAGGGCGTCAACCTCGCCTTTAGTGGTGACTCCATGAGCGTCGACATGCTCTGGACGGGCAACTTTATCGATGCCGGACGTCACTGGGTCAACCGGGGTCAGGGCTTCCAGCCACCCGCCGGAGACGATGTCGTCACCGTCAATCGCGGATTCGCTTTCGCAAAATTAGGAAGTCAGACCGAACCCTGGCCCTCCAAGGTAAGCGATTCTTTCAAGCCAGTATTTAAGGGCTATCAGCTCAATAAGGCCCAGCAACCTACCTTCGGGTATCAGTTTGGCGACATTGAGATTCAGGATCAGCCCCTTCCTGATGCCTCTGGAACGAGCGTTATCCGCACCATCACGATCGAGGTTCCCGAGTCGGCCAAGAGCGCCGAGGCTTTGTACTTCCGGGCGCTTAGCGGAGCAGCCGTCGCAGTTCAAGGCGAGCGTAAGTTTACCTTTAAGGAGCTTAGCGTAGCGGTTCCCTCCTCAGAGTATCCGCCTTTCGTGAGGGAAAATGAACTTCTCATTCCTATTCCTTTAACCACGGGAACCCACACCATTCAGATCCAATATTCCTGGAACTAATCACACTTACCTTTTTCTCAGAATGAAATCATTTTTGACTCTCTCCCTCCTCGCCGTATCGGCAGCCGTTGCTGACGAACGACAGCCCGAATTCTACCTCCGCGAGGAAATCCCGATGCCCGAGGGCGAAGTCCTCGAACTCGGATCCATCGCGATAATGCCCGATAAAAAAGTTGCCGTGAGTTCACGCCGCGGCGATATCTGGGTCTGCGAAGGTGCCTATGACGCGGACCTTTCCAAAGTGAAGTGGACCCTGTTTGCCCGTGGACTCCACGAGCCTCTCGGAATGTTTTACAAGGACGGTTCGCTGTTCACCACCTCTCGTCCCGAGATCACCAAGATGACCGATACCGATGGTGACGGACGCGCTGACCTCTTCAAAACGGTGACGCAATATTGGGGTATTGATGGCAACTATCACGAATACAACTTCGGCTCTGATCCCGATAAGGACGGCAACGTCTGGGTCGTACAGTGTCTTACTGGTTCCGGCGGCGCGAGTGACAAGTCCCCTTGGCGTGGCTGGTGTTTCCGCTACGGCCTCGACGGCAAGGTCATTCCCACTTGCCCGGGCATCCGCTCTCCTGGTGGCATCGGCTTTAACCAAGCGGGCGACGCCTTTTACACCGATAATCAGGGTCTCTGGAACGGTTCATCTTCACTGAAATGGCTAAAGCCCGGCGGCTTCATGGGAAATCCTACTGGCAATGTTTACGCGCCCATTCTCAATCTCGAAGAACCACCGAACCCCACGACTGGTTCCCGCATGGTCACCGAGAGTGATAAGGATCCCCGCATCATCCCGCCCGCCATCATTCTTCCTCACGGAAAAGTGGGCCAGTCGCCGACCGCTGTTATTTACGATAGCGCTGAAGGGAAATTTGGCCCCTTCAAGGGACAAGTTCTCGTCGGCGAGCAGACTCACTCCCAAGTTCAGCGCGTCTATCTTGAAAAGGTCAAAGGCCTTTACCAAGGTGCCGTTTGGAAATTTTTGGAAGACTTCCGCTGCGGAGTCATTCCCGCCCGCATGGGTGAGGATGCCACTCTCTTTGTGGGAGGATCAAACCGAGGTTGGGCCGCTCGAGGTGGAAAAAACTTCACTTTCGAGCGCGTTCGCTGGACTGGGAAAAAGCCCTTCGAAATGCATGAAATGCATGTCAAGAAAGATGGTTTCGTCATCACCTTCACTGAGCCGGTTGATAAGGCGAGTGCCTCAGATCCCAAATCTTACAAGGCCGCCGCTTGGACCTATATTTATCAAAAGGGCTACGGTAGCCCCGAGGTCGACCCGGCCACTCCTGTTGTGGAAAAGGCCACCGTTTCCTCCGATGGAAAATCGGTTTACCTTAAAGTCTCCGGTCGCGTCCGTGGTCACGTCCACCACTTCAATCTTGCGAAGGTGAAGTCATCCAAAGGCGACAGCCTCTGGCATCCCGACGTCTACTACACTCTCAACGAGATTCCTGACTAGGTCGGTTCTCAGCTTCTTCAGTGTGCGCACTCGGTTCTGCTCTTTTGGATGTCGGGTGGCGCTGTTTTCTTCCATCGGCACTTCTAATGCCAAGTAGTGTTTCAAAAGAGCCGAATACCGGAGTGATTTCTTGAAAGGGGAAGGCGGGACGAAGGCGTGGTGCGGGTGAAATGCCCTTGGGTGCACCACTACTGAGGATCAACGCTGCCATTTCGAGAAAGCGCCCAGCTCTTGATTCTAAGGCGCAGCGCTATTTTCTAACTATTTAAAAACATCTTTCGTCTCTTTTGAAATGCGGAGTGGTAAAGCTCACCACATGACTTTCACCCTAATCTTAATCACCGCATTCGCGACAACAACTGCTGCTAGCATTGGTGAAGACATTGCGACGGACGGCAAGAGTAAGCTTCCCAACGGTGAGGGCATCGCAGCTAAGTTCAAAGCTGATACAGGCATCCACAAGCACGAGTCGGTCATCTACGCGAACGGGTTCGAAGCGCAGGGCGATTGGAAAAAACTCTGGGACGAGACCCGCGACAAGGACGGGCAGGTGCTCTCGCTCGTCTCACCTCCTGGTGGTGACCCGGAGCTTGGTAAGCATTGCCTGCAAGCCAAAGCCACTCTCGGTCACGATACCGGCGGCGGTGCCACGAAGTGGTTCGAGTCCAGCGAGACGCTCTTCATCCGCTTCTACGCGCGCTTTGAAGAAAAATGCGACTACATCCACCACTTCGCCACTCTGCGTGCCAACAAGAACCTCCAAGGCCGCGATCGTTGGAGCGGCTTCGGCGGAGCGGGCCTAAAGCCGAAGGGCGACGAGCGATTTTCGACCGCTCTCGAACCTTGGGGCAACTGGGGAAAAAGCCCGCCCCCGGGGAAGTGGAATTTCTATAGCTATTGGCACGAGATGAAACCCGCGCCCGATCAGAAATACTGGGGCAATCAATTCAAGCCAGAAGGCCATCCGAACATCGCAAAAGGCAAATGGATCTGCTGCGAATTCATGCTCAAGCACAACTCTCCTGGCGTGCGCGACGGCGAGCAAGCATACTGGATCGATGGCCGGCTTCGCGGGCACTGGCGCGGCATCAACTGGCGGAAGACACCCAGCCTCATGGCCAACGCCTTCACTCTGGAGAGCTACATCACCGACCGCTGGACCAAGAATAAGATCAACATCGTCCAGTTCGACAACATCGTCATCGCCAAGGAGTACATCGGGCCGTCCAGGTAATAACAACTCCCGAACTAAGCTGGTAAAATGGGAGATTTTCCTGACTTGATCATGGGAGAGGTGGAGAGGGCCATTCTCGCGGATCAATTTTCCCGATTGCAAGAAGGAGCTCGCCCCTTTTTCAAGAACAACGCCGACGACGTGAACGACGATTTACAAGTGAGCACGAGATGGAACGAAACCGAGCTTGAGACGACGGATAATTGCCTCGATGACTTGCCCTTGGCCCTTGGCCAAAAGAGGGAATTTGACCTTGAAGGATTTCAGCTCCCAGAAATCCGAATGAACACGAGACCGCATTGAGCTGTGAGCCTCAGATCTTCTTCACGAACTGTGATTTCAGTTTCATAGGGCCGATGCCGTCGACTTTGCAGTCGATGTCGTGATCGGCTCCAGGAGAAATGCGGATGTTCTTCACCTTGGTGCCGATCTTGAGAGTGGTGGAGGTGCCTTTGACTTTCAGGTCCTTGGTGAGCTGCACGGAGTCTCCATTTTGAAGTTCGTTTCCGTGGGCATCGCGCATGATGGCCGCTTCTGCTTCAGCGGCCGCTTCCTCGGCGGACCATTCATGGCCACAGTCGGGGCAGGCAAAGAGAGGGCCGTTTTCGTAGGTGTAGTCAGACTGGCACTCGGGGCAGGAAGGGATCTCGCTCATTGCCCTCATCTAAGCGCTAGAATGTTCGAGGAAAAAGGCCTATTTACCCGGATTTAAATTATAGCATCCTGAAAATGAAACACCTCCCGACACCGCAGGCATCGAGGGGTGGTTGAACAGACAACAAACAACATCTGGATAGCTGAGGAATCAGTCATCCACACGCAGGAGCAAGCGCCTCAAAGGAGAGTTTTTGCCAGTAAATTTTCCTTGGGATTTAAAGTTACAAAAAATACACCTATCGAGAGGGACTGAGCGAGTCGCTGATCGCTTAATTTTCTCTCCCAAAGAGAATTGAGAAAAGAACGGGGTCCTTTTTGGTAAGAGAATCATGCGAGGATGTGTTTCACAACTTTTCCGTGCACGTCGGTGAGTCGGAAACGTCGGCCCTGGAACTTGTAGCTCAGGATTTCGTGATCGATTCCGAGCTGATTGAGAATGGTGGCCTGAAGGTCGTGCACATGGATGGCATCCTTATGGTAGTGATGTTTGCTGGCGTGGACCGGGTTGCCATCGGCATCGACGATTTTGGCGCCGTATTTGTTGGTGTGGCCCACGGTGATTCCGCCCTTGATACCACCGCCTGCCATCCACATGGAAAAGCAGTCCTGATGATGATCGCGGCCGTAGTTGGTCTTGGTGAGCGTGCCTTGGGAATAGGCGGTGCGTCCAAATTCTCCGCCCCAGATGACGAGGGTGTCTTCGAGGAGGCCACGCTGTTTCAGGTCCATGACGAGTGCCGCGGAGCTTTGGTCGGTTTTCTTGGTGCGATCCTTCATCGAGCCGGGGAGCCCGCCGTGCGCGTCCCAGCCCTGATGGTAAAGTTGGATAAATTGCACCCCGCGTTCGGTGAGACGACGTGCTTGCAGGCAGTTCGCGGCGTAGGTGCCGGGCTCCTTGGCGTCTTCACCGTAGAGGTCCCAAGTGGATTGAGGCTCGTCTGAAGTGTCGGAGACTTCTGGGACACTGGCCTGCATGCGGTAGGCCATTTCATACTGAGCGATGCGGGATTCGATCTCGGGATCGAGTTCCTTTTCGTAAGCCTCACGGTTGAGCTCGTTGAGTTTGTTAAGCATCGAGCGTCGGCCTTGTCGGCTAACTCCCTCGGGATTCGAGAGATAGAGGACGCGGTCTTTTCCGGACAGGAACTGCATGCC
>OJFC01000234.1_pt1 | contig 11649 bp, 6 predicted proteins | sample 1594021 | NCBI WGS metagenome assembly OJFC01 (sample SAMN05416739, study PRJEB24817) | seawater metagenome | isolation source: Sea water | place: Canada:Atlantic | collected 2013-07 | reverse complement strand
CAGCGTCAGATGTGTATAAGAGACAGGCCTAGACTACTCATCATGCGTGAGATAGCGCTTACCTTACTTATTCCTTTGTCGCTGGGTATGCTCTATTTATACCTATTCCCCAAATCTGCAGTACACCTGTCTAAATGGTGTATTCGGGGCTCGTTGTTGGGTATTGGTTTAATCGTTGTGGGTTCCGGCATGGCTGGCCGGATCGATATAGAAGCATTTGGATTGAATAATGCATTAATTATTGTTTTTCTGACGTTACTCTTTGCGATTATTGGTTGGTTTAGCGGACGCCTGACCGGACTCAATCGAGCCGACTGTTCTGCCATCGAAATGGAGGTAGTGGTGCGCAATGTGAATCTTGGCATCCTTATCAAGGCCACACTATTTCCGGCTGCGGCTATACAAACAGCAGCACTCGGCGACACGGTGCTATTTGCGCTGCTGCTTTACGGTGGTCTGCAAATGCTGATCGCGGCAGGCCTCATCGCGCTGGGCCGTCGCTCGGCAGCGGCGCACAGCGCGTGCTAACAATACACATTGCCGCTTAAATAATGGCAGACTAGAGACGTAACGACGCAGGCGCTGCGCCAGTATTGCGAATAACAGATCACAGCAGCAGAGTTACATACCCATTTGGGTGAGTATTTTCTCCTGAATAAATGAAAGAGGAAAGGCTATGTCAGACTCAGAAGGTTCCATCAGCGTCGAGCAGCGCGGACACATACTGTTGATCGGGCTTAATCGACCCGAAAAATACAATGGCTACACGCCAACCATGGCCAAGGGGCTCCTCGACGCGTTTACGCTTCTAGACGAGAGTAAAGAACTCTTCGTAGGCGTACTCTTCGGACACGGAGAACACTTTACGGCCGGTCTCGATCTTCCCAAGTGGACAGGACGCATGCAACACCGGAGCAATATACAGGAAAGCTCGGAGCAACCAGTCGATCCCATAGCGCTTGGGCGAGCCTGTCGCAAGCCAATCATCACCGCCGTGCAGGGCATCACCTTTACCTTCGGAATCGAACTTGCGTTGGCCGGTGATATTGTGATCGCCGCTGACAATTGCCGTTTCTCTCAGTTGGAGCCGGCACGGGGTATTCATGCTACCGGCGGCGCCACAATCCGCTTCGTACAGCGCGGCGGATGGGGCAATGCCATGTACCATTTGCTAACGAGCGACGAGTTCGACGCTCAGGAAGCGTATCGAATCGGTTTCGTGCAAGAAGTCGTCCCGGTTGGCAAGCAATTGGAGCGTGCGCTGGAAATCGCCGCAGTGATCGCGGCACAAGCTCCTCTTGCTGTTCAAGCCACCAAGGCCTCGTCGAGACGCTTTGTAGAGGAAGGTTTTGCTGCGGCCGTGCGTGAACTCGGCCCGACGCAGCAGCGACTCATGGCCAGCGAGGATGCCAATGAGGGCATCCAATCCTTTATAGAGCGGCGTACGGCAGTCTTTAAGGGCGTATAATGTGCAAGGTATCAGGGCTTACATTGTTGGTTTCACAAAGTCGCACAGCTAAAGCCTGAGCCCAATCATGTTGGATATTTACGGCGGTGACAGAGTTGAATATGGTAGAAGTGGACGCTAGAGGGTTGGCTTGTCCAATGCCTCTGTTGAAGGCCAAACGGGCACTGAATAGCATGCATGTTGGCCAGAGGCTTCGTGTGCTGGCGACTGATCAGGGTTCTGTAAGGGACTTTCATGTCTTTGCAGAGCAGTCGGGCCATCTGCTGCTTGATAGCGATGAGACCGATGGTGTTTACAGCTACCTGATGGAAAAGCAGTGACATTCCGGGACGCTAGGCTCGTTTGGCAGAACGGATAAAGTTGTCAAAATGGCGTTGTTGCTCAAGCAATTATGATGACTTCGACAGTATAATAAGTAGATATCTGACAGAGCGCTCTAGCACGCCAGAGCACTGATAACGTGACGGACAATTTATGCTGGATATTTTCAAGAAATGGTACAAACGCTACCTGTCTGAGGAAGAGTCGGTCCTTGTGTTGGTGTTGCTGGCGATAGCTGTGGCTTTGTTCATGACCATAGGCGACATCCTCAAGCCTGTGGTTGCGGCTATTGTACTGGCCTATCTCGCCCAGGGTGTCTCGGGGCGGCTTCAGCGCTACGGATTGCCCCAGTGGCTTGGTGTCGCCGTATCGTATCTAGCCTTTGTTGGCATCTTTTTCGGTTTTAGCTTTGCTTTGTTACCGTTGGTGTGGCGCCAATTACTGAGTCTGGTGGGTGAAATGCCTCGGATGCTGGACCAGGCACAACAATTTCTGGGTATTCTGTCTGAACGCTATCCCGATATTATTAGCAAAGAGCAATTCATGGAGCTCATTAGTGTCGCGCAAACCGAATTCGCGGGATTAGGTCAGGTCGCCGTCACGCGCACACTGGCATCAATTCCCGGTATTCTAACGGTGCTGGTCTATTTGGTGCTGATACCGATGCTGGTGTTCTTTTTTCTCAAGGACCGAGAAAAACTTCTTGATTGGTTAGGGGGATTTCTTCCTGCCGAACGACCTTTGTTACGGCGTATCTGGACAGAAATGAATGAGCAGTTTTCCAATTATGCTCGCGGCAAGGTGCTCGAAATACTAATAGTGGGTTCTGTCACCTATTTTGCGTTTACCTGGTTGGGAGTGGCCTACGCGGCATTGTTGGGTTTATTGGTGGGACTTTCGGTCATTATCCCTTATATCGGAGCTGCGCTCGTCACTGTGCCGGTAGTCATGGTGGGATTCTTCCAATGGGGATTTACCGGTGAATTTTATTACATGTTTGCGGTCTACATGATTATTCAGCTATTGGATGGCAACGTGCTGGTGCCATTCTTATTCTCAGAGGCGGTGAACCTGCACCCGGTCGCTATCATCCTGGCTGTGCTATTTTTTGGCGGAATTTGGGGCTTATGGGGTGTCTTTTTCGCGATACCGCTGGCGACCCTAGTCAAGGCTATCATTAATGCTTGGCCTACCTCAGAGCAGGTTGTTGCTGAGGCTGACCCGCTCACGTAAATCTCATGGAGTTTCTGATGTCCGCGTTGAATTTCCGTCATAGCTTAAAGGCTCTGGCGTTTCTGTTGAGTGTCTTGTTACTGACGTCCTGTGTCACCACTTCGCCATTAGGGCCACAGCCGGCCAAGAGTCCGAATGACGATTACACCTATCGACTGCTAACGTTAGATAACAGTCTGGAGGTGTTGCTGATTTCTGACCCGGATGCTCCTAAAGCTGCCGCTGCTCTAGATATTTTGGTGGGCAGCGGGGATAACCCGCGCGGTCGTGCAGGCCTCGCTCATTTCCTCGAGCACATGTTGTTTCTGGGCACCGAAAAATACCCTGACGCGGCCGAATATGGGCACTTTATTACTGAGCATGGGGGCAGCCGCAATGCCTATACCAGCTTTGAGAATACCAATTACTTCTTTGACGTCAACAGCGCTGATTTGCCGGTGGCGCTCGACCGTTTTGCTCAGTTCTTTATTGCGCCCCGCTTTGATGCGCAATATGTCGAGCGCGAAAAAAACGCGGTTGAGGCTGAATATCAAATGGGGTTAAAGAGCGATAGTCGTCGCGAGCTCGATGTGTTGCAGGAGGTGTTCAATCAGGACCATCCCTACAGTCAGTTTTCGGTGGGAGCGTTAGACACTCTTGCTGATCGTCCCGAATCTGAAATTCGAGACGACTTGATTCAGTTTTACAACAAGTACTACTCGGCCAATGTGATGCGTCTGGTGGTGCTAGGTTCGCAGTCGCTTGACGAACTAGAGGCGCTGACGAGCCCCTTGTTCAGCCAGATACCGAATCGCTTTTTAGAGCGTGAAACGATTGTTGAGCCCCTATTTGAAGCGGGTAGTTTACCCCTGTTTGTGCAGCTGCAGCCGTTGGCTACCCGGCGGCAATTGAGTGTTTCTTTTCCACTTCGCGATTACCGCGCCCAGTATCATGTGAAGCCAGAGGTGTACCTAGGCAATCTGATCGGTCATGAGGGGGAGGGGAGTTTGTTGTCCGCTCTTAAACAAGCAGGTCTGGCGGAGGGCTTATCTGCAGGTCAGGGTCTGGCGTGGCGCGGTGGGGCGCTCTTTAGTGTCAATATCTCGCTGACGGAAAAGGGGGCAGGAGACCCGGATCGGGTGTTGCAATTGCTTTTTGCCTACGCAGATATGTTGCGTCAAGAAGGCCCCCAGGATTGGCTTTATGTCGAGCAATCGAGGCTGGCAGACCTTAGCTTTCGTTTTCGGGAGCAGGCCAGCCCCATGCGTTATGTGAGTGCCGTGGCCAGCGGTATGCAGCATTATGCACCGCAGGATATTTTGCGTGGGCCGTATATGATGACCGGTTATGACGAGGCGATTCTGGCGGAACTGCTGCAGCAGTTCAGGCCCGATAATGCTCTGGTGACGTTTAGTGACCAGGCTGTTGTTGGCGATAAGGTCTCCGAGTATTACCAGGTGCCCTATTCGCAGCAGGCGTTGGATGTTGGGCGCGTCACCAGGCCTGAGGGTGACAGGGGCGCGGATGCGCTGCATCTTCCTGTGCCTAACGAATTCATTGCCGAGGATGTGTCGTTGGTGGAGCTGCCCAAGGATATGCCAATGGTGCCGCAGCTGGTGCTGCAATCTGGCAGGCAAAAAATCTGGTTTATGCCGGACGAACAGTTCAGGGTGCCCAGGGGATTAACGTACATCAATTTTCGTTCACCCGAGGCGGGGCAATCTGCTGAGCAGACGGCGCGGGGAGCACTCTACGCAGCATTGCTCACTGACCAAGTCAACGAGTTTGCCTATCCCGCCCAATTAGCGGGGATGAGTTTTGCGTTCTACGGGCATACGCAAGGCATTGGTTTGCGGGTGGGTGGTTATAGTGACAAGCAGACATTGTTACTAAAGCGTTTGTTAGGCAGCATCGTCGAGCCTAATTTTAGCCAGCGTCGTTTTGATGATATTCGCAGCGACATGATCCGGAGCTTGAAAAATGCCATCGCACAGCGTCCTAGTACGCAGGTTGTTGATGATTTGAATGAAAGTCTACTTTATGGTCAATGGGGCGAAAAGGCTGTGATTTCGGCTCTTGAGACAACAGACCTGAGTCAACTTGACGGATATATCCGCCAGTTCTGGCGCAGTGCTTCCGCCGAGGCACTGATCTACGGCAACTATGAGCCTGGCGAGGCACCACAATTATCGGCGATGTTGCAGGATATTATCAGTAGCGACCCCGCGCCAACGTTGCCCAAGCGCAGGGTGCTGAGGCTGGCTGCGGGCGAGTCGGTCCAATACGTCGTGGATGTTCCTCACGATGATTCAGTGGTTGCGTGGTACCTGCAAGGAGACGGGGATAGTGGGTATGACAGGGCCGCGACGGCGCTGACAGCCCAAATCATGTCGTCAGGTTTTTTTCAGGAATTGCGCACCGAGCAGCAGTTGGGCTATGTGGTCGGGGCCTCCAGTTATAGCAAGCTGCAGGTGCCCGGCCTGCTAATGTTGGTGCAGTCCCCGGTTGCAGATGCCAATGCGGTCGCAGTGGCAATGAATAATTTCATGCTGAACGTGGAGTCACAACTGGATGAGGCACAATTTGAGCGGCATAAAGTGTCGCTGGTCAGTGATATTTTGCGGCCGGATAAAAACCTAGCGGAACGGGGTGAGTACTTGTGGCAAGCCATTGCGCGCCAGGACCTGGACTTCGCTGGGCGTCAGACGCTGGCAACAGCGGTGGAGGCCATCACTCTGGATAGCTGGCAGGTCTACTACGAGCGGGTCTTTCTCGCGCAGCGTCACTCGTTGCAAGTGATCGCTCCGGGTAGCCGGGGTATTCTTCCAGAAGGCAATTTTGAGCGTTACAACTCAGCCAAGGCCATTCAGCGTGGGCATGCCACGTATGTCCGAGAATAAGACTTGGTGGGGGCATAAGCGCCGTAGCAGTTGCGGACTCGGCATTGAGGCGCAGTGGGCGCAAAGCGACTCGGTTAATTAGTTCCTATATGGAACTAATTAAATTTACGGAGTCCGCTTCGGGTTGTCAGCACACGCTTTGCGAGCCTACTATCGTGTCTTAAATCTGCTATAGTGATTTATGCGAGTCTTGGTCGTAGTTTTTTCGTGTTATAGCCAAGTAAGTTCTGTTTTAGAATCTATTAAGGACTGAGTGTGACTCGTCCTGTTATTTTACAGGAGCTTGAGCTGAGATGAAGGAAGACTTAAACCCCCCGGAAACCCGCGAGTGGCTCGATGCGCTCGACGATGTGGTAAAACACGCAGGTGCTGAGCGCGCTTCCTTTTTACTGCTGGAGTTGTCCAAGCACGCAATCAACGCTCGTCTGCGCCTGCCTTCGGCTATCACCACACCCTTTTCCAACACGATCGCGCCCTCCGAAGAAAAAATGATGCCCGGTGATGTCTTCATGGAGCGCCGGATTCGCTCGTTGGTCCGCTGGAATGCGCTGGCTATGGTGATGCGCGGTAATGATAACGATGAGGGACTGGGCGGCCATATTTCGAGTTTTTCTTCCAGCGCTACGTTATATGACGTGGGCTTTAATCATTTCTTCCGCGGTACTGAGGGCGGTCACCCGGGAGACCTGGTGTTTTACCAGGGACACAGTGCGCCAGGCATGTATGCGCGCTCTTATCTGGAAGAGCGACTGACGGAAGAACAATTGGATAACTTTCGGCGGGAGGTGGGTGGTCATGGGCTATCATCCTACCCGCATCCATGGCTGATGCCCGACTACTGGCAGTTTCCCACCGTGTCCATGGGGCTCGGTCCGATACAGGCTATTTATCAGGCGCGAGTGATGAAGTATCAGCAGGATCGCGGTCTGCTCGACCATGGCGACAGAGAAGTCTGGTGCTTCATGGGTGACGGTGAGTGTGATGAGCCTGAGTCCCTTGGCGCGATATCGCTCGCTGGCCGCGAAGGGATGGGCAATCTCAATTTTGTGATCAACTGCAACCTGCAACGCCTGGATGGTCCGGTGCGCGGCAATGGCAAAATTATTCAGGAGCTGGAAGGGATTTTCCGAGGCGCAGGCTGGAATGTGATCAAGGTGATCTGGGGCCGCAAGTGGGACCGTCTGTTGGAGAAAGATAAAACGGGCCTGCTACAGAAACGTATGGATGAAGTCTGTGACGGCGAGTTGCAAAACTACAAGTTCAATGGCGGAGCCTACACTAGAGAGCATTTCTTCGGTAAGTATCCTGAACTTCTGGAGCTGGTGGCCGACTTGTCGGATGACGATATCATGTACCTCAACCGAGGTGGGCATGATCCCTATAAGGTCTACGCAGCATATGCTGCGGCTGTTGGAGAACATGAACGTCCCACGGTGATTCTGGCAATGACGGTGAAGGGTTACGGCACAGGTGAAGCTGGCCAGGCGAATAATGAAACGCACGCCCTGAAAAAGCTCGACATAAAAAGTCTCAAGGCCTTCCGGGACCGCTTTGATATTCCTATTAGTGATGCCGAGTTAGAAAATGTGCCGTACTATCGTCCGCCGGCAGACAGTCCAGAGATGCGCTATATGCTTGAGCGAAGGCAGGCCCTGGGCGGTCTGCTGCCTAGGCGACGCGCAGCCATGGATTCACTCGAGACACCACCGCTGACGGCTTTCGGCAATCAGCTTAAGAGCAGTGGTGCGCGAGAAGTTTCTACCACGATGGCCTTTGTGCGTATGCTGTCCAGTTTGGTAAAGGACGCCGATATTGGGCAGCGAGTGGTGCCAATCGTGCCGGACGAAGCGCGTACATTTGGCATGGAAGGTATGTTTCGACAGCTCGGTATTTATTCTTCGATAGGCCAGCGCTACACGCCACAAGATGCCGGACAGATGATGTATTACAAAGAGGACATCAAGGGGCAGATTCTGGAGGAGGGCATTAACGAGGCGGGCGCATTTTCCGCCTGGTTGGCCGCAGCCACGTCTTACAGCACAAGCGCGTATCCTATGGTGCCGTTCTATATTTTTTACTCCATGTTTGGTTTTCAGCGTATTGGGGATCTGGCTTGGGCGGCTGGCGACAGTCAGGCGCGCGGATTCCTCATCGGTGCGACAGCGGGCCGCACCACTCTCAATGGCGAGGGCCTGCAACATCAGGATGGGCACAGCCACTTGTTGGCCAGTACGATACCGAACTGCGTTAGCTATGATCCGACCTACGCCTACGAACTGGCAGTGATTATCCACGATGGGTTACACCGCATGTATAACCAGGGTGAAAACCGCTTTTATTACATCACTACGATGAATGAAAACTATATTCAGCCGGAGATGCCGGCAGGTGTTGAAGACGGCATTATTCAGGGTATGTATCAGTTCAAGGTGTCCACTGCGCCGGGAGATTTACGTGTTCAGTTACTGGGCTGTGGTGCGATTTTGCGCGAGGTGGAGGCTGCTGCGGCAATTCTTGAGAGTGACTATCATGTAGCGGCAGATATCTGGAGTATGACCAGCGTGAATGAATTGCAACGTGAAGGTAAAGCGGTACAGCGTTGGAATCTAGTGCATCCTGAAGCCGAGCCCAGAGTGCCCTATGTCACCCGACTGCTGCGTGATACCAGTGGGCCCGCAGTGGCTGCGACAGACTACATCAAGGCATACGCTGACCAAATCCGGGAGTTTGTACCGGGAACTTATACCGTGTTGGGTACTGATGGCTTCGGTCGGTCTGATACGCGCAGCAAGTTGCGCGAGTTCTTCGAGGTCAGTCGAGAATATATCGTACTCGCGGCACTCAAAGCGCTGGCGGATGAGGGGCAGATCGAGAATGCCCTTGTTACCCAAGCGATAGGTGCGCTGGGCATCGATGCGGATAAGTCTAACCCGGTAAAAGTCTGAGGCAGGGGGAAATACGGCGTGCCAATACAACAAGTAATCGTGCCTGATATCGGTGGTGCCGAAGGCGCTGAAGTGATTGAGCTACTGGTGGCAGTTGGTGATCAGGTTGTGCTGGATCAGAGCCTCATTGTATTGGAGTCCGACAAGGCCTCCATGGAAATCCCTGCTACTGCTGCTGGCACTGTCGTTGAGCTACTGGTGGCGGAAGGTGATCAGTTGGCAGAGGGTGCAGCGGTGGCGATGATAGACGTCGCTGAGCAAGTCGCGGATGCGGCTCCGACCCCGACCCCGACCCCTGGAGAGAGTGAGGCGACCGCCGCAAGTGATGCGCCCAGTGTGGATGACGTTGGGGCAGAGCAAAAGGCAAGTGCTGTGAAAGAGGCACCGGCAGCGAAAGAGACACCGGTTGTGGAAGAAGCGTCAGCAGCGAGTGAAGCGCCAGTGCTACCGGTGGAGGCCGCGCCATTATCACTGGAGGTCGCGGGTGAAATATATGCGGGTCCGGCAGTCCGAAAACTGGCGCGAGAACTTGGTGTTCAGTTGGTGCGAGTGGACGGTACTGGCCCACAAGGTCGTGTCCTTAAAGAAGATCTGCAACAGTTTGTGCGCAAGGTGATACGTGAACCTGTAGGTGCGGTCACGGGTGGCACGGGTATTCCTTCGGTGCCTGAAATTGATTTCTCTAAATTTGGTGAGGTCGAAGTCACCCCGCGCACCAAGCTCGATAAGCTGACGGCTAACAATATGCACCGTAGCTGGCTGAATGTGCCCCATGTGACCCAGTTCGACGAGGCAGACATTACCGATCTCGAAGAATTTCGCGCGGGACTCAAGGCTGAGGCCGAACAGCGCTCCACGCGCATTACGCCCTTACCGTTTTTGCTCAAGGCCTGTGCGCTTGCACTACGAGACAACCCCAAGATCAACAGTTCACTGGCGCGCAGTGGTGAAGACCTGGTTCACAAGAAATATATTCATATCGGCGTGGCGGTTGATACCCCGGCCGGGCTGATGGTGCCGGTGATTCGCGACGTTGATAGGAAAACTATTTGGGAGCTGGCGCACGAAGTTGCAGAGTTGGCGAGCCGTGCTCGTGACCGTAAGCTCCTGCCAGCAGAGATGCAGGGCGGGTGTTTTACTGTTTCCAGCCTGGGCAATATTGGCGGCAACGGTTTTACCCCTATCGTCAACACGCCAGAGGTGGCTATCCTTGGGGTGTCGAAGACCGCTATCAAGCCGCTGTGGAACGGCACGGAGTTCGCGCCGCGCACGATGCTGCCGGTTGCGCTGTCTTACGACCATCGGGTAGTGAATGGTGGCAATGGCGGGCGATTTTTAACCCGCATAGTGTCGTTGCTTGGTGATATTCGTCAGCTCAGTTTGTAAAATTTATAGGAACTCGATATGGCTCTTAATGTTAGGCGAACTCTTTTAAAAGCCAAAGGGCTGGTCCGCAAAGGTGATAGCGATGGTGCAGCTCAGCTCTTTGATGCTGTCCTCAAACAGTTTCCGCAGAATAAGGAAGCCATGCTGGGCCTTGCTTCCATGAGCAATGAAACGTCTTTGGTGCAACAGGCTTCTATTCCCGCGTCCGAGCAAGATTTAAAAAATCTGGTCAATTTATTTAATCGGGGCCATTTACAGCAGGCATTGGGTGCGGGGCGAATGTTAGCAATTCGACACCGCGGTGAACCCCTGATCCATAACGTCGTTGGCGCTGTCTATAAAAGTCTGCATCAGTATGACAACGCTATAGCCTCATTCACGCAAGCCGTGCGATTGAAACCTGATTACGCTGAGGCTTACAATAATCTGGGTGCTGCTTGTCATGATGTCGGAAGATACGACGATGCAGCTTTTAGTTACAGCAAAGCTATCGAACACGATGCGGATTTTTTTGAAGCCTATTGTAACCTTGGCAGCGTACTAGCAGAGTCCGGCAGACCAAAAGACGCTATTGGTACTTACTTGCGTGCAGTTCGCATCAAGCCTGATTGCGAAGAGACTGCTGCGAAGATGCTGTTTCAGTTGGCCGAAATCTGTGATTGGGATGGCATTGTATCCAATGCGGCTGCAATACGGCACCTTGGCATAGCGAATCAGCAGGTGCTTCCGGCTATCCTGTTGTATCTTGAGGATCATCCCGGGCGTCATCGTCAACGCTCGGAGCTTTATTCGAATACGATGTTTCAGAAGCAACAACCTACGTTAATTCCTCACCCACAGGTAAAGCCTAAACGCTTGCGTATCGGTTATTTTTCTGCTCATTTTCATGATCATGCCACGATGTATCAGGTGGCAAGATTGTTTGAGTCGCATGATCATGATGCGTTCGAGACGATTGTCTATTCTTACGGTGTTAGCACCGAAGACAGTATGCGCGGTCGTTTGATTGAGGCAGTTGATGAGTTTTACGATGTCCAAGACTTGACCGACGTCGATATGGCAGCGCTTTGTCGCACTCACCGGCTTGATATTGCCGTTGATCTGATGGGCTGTATGCAACGCGCCCGGCTGGGTATTTTTTCCTATCGAGCAGCCCCCATTCAAATTAGCTATCTGGGGTATCCGGGCACCACAGGCGCATCTTTTATAGATTACATCATTGCTGATGAGGTGGTCATTCCCCGTGAGCAGGGCATTCACTATTGTGAGCAGACCATCTACCTACCCCATAGTTATCAAGTTAATGATGATGCGCGAGAAATTTCGGATAAAAATTTAACGCGGACTGACGTCGGTTTACCTGAGGCGGGTTTTGTCTTTTGTTGCTTTAACTCTAGCTGCAAGATCGGCCCAAAAG
>OJFC01000232.1_pt1 | contig 11670 bp, 9 predicted proteins | sample 1594021 | NCBI WGS metagenome assembly OJFC01 (sample SAMN05416739, study PRJEB24817) | seawater metagenome | isolation source: Sea water | place: Canada:Atlantic | collected 2013-07 | reverse complement strand
GCCTTCCGAAGCTGGGAAATAGAGGTAAGTGATATTTTACAATTGAAAAACGTTTTACAAATTAAATTACAAGCTACCGATTCAATTGAAAAAACAGCAAGTAAGAAGCTAGATTATGAACTTCCTGAAGCTCCTCGAGTTTTTACTAGAAAACCACAATTTCAATATGGTTGGGATTGGGGACCAACTATTAAAACAATGGGAATTACTAAAAATATTAGTCTTGTTTCTTATGAAAATATTCGGTTTAAAGAAGTGTTTCTTAAAACGAATTCTATTTCAGATTCCATCGCTAAAATTTCAGCTGAATTAACTATTCACACCCAAAAACAACAAGAAGTTTCTATTAAAATCATTAATAACAACAGCAAAGAAACGTTTATTTCAAAGATTGAAATTTCTCCAGAACAGACTGAATATACTATTCCTTTTAACATTGAAAACCCAAAACTTTGGTGGACACATAATTTAGGAATACCTTTTTTATATAATATTGAGGTAGAGCTTTTAAATGATGGCTATAAAAAAGAATCATTCTCAAAAAAATTGGGGATCAGATCCATCGAATTGATAAGCGAAAAAGATTCCGTAGGGGAAGGTTTTTATTTTAAACTTAACGGGAAGCCTGTTTATATGAAAGGTGCGAATTATATTCCTCAAAACATTTTTCTTCCTGAAGTTGATCAAGAAGATTATTCAAACCTTATCAATGATGTAGTGGATGTGAATATGAATATGCTTCGTGTTTGGGGAGGAGGAGTTTATGAAGCTGATTTCTTTTATCAACTTTGCGATGTAAAAGGAATTATGGTTTGGCAAGATTTTATGTTTGCTTGTGCCATGTATCCAGGAGATGAAGCGTTTTTAGAAAACATCAAACAAGAAGCTATTGAAAACGTAAAAAGATTACGTCAACATCCCAGCATTGCATTATGGTGCGGGAATAATGAAAATAGTGAAGGTTGGTATCGTTGGGGCTGGAAAAATGGTAAAACGGAAGCGCAACAACAAGAAATTTGGGAGGGGTATTATGCGGTGTTCAACCATATTTTACCTCGTGTGGTTGATAGTTTAAATCCTTCTGTTTCCTATTGGGAAACCTCTCCCAAATTTGGACGTGGAGACAATCGGTATCAATTTGAAGGAGATGCTCATGATTGGTGGGTTTGGCATGACGGATATCCTTTTAATCATTATGAAGAGGAAGTTCCTCGTTTTATGAGTGAATTTGGATTTCAATCATTTCCTAGTTATGAAACCATTAAATATTTTACTGAATTAGATACCATAAATTTAAGTAATGCTTCATTTGCTAACCATCAAAAACACGCTCGTGGTTTTTCTCTAATACGTGAATATATGAAACGTGATTTTCCTATCCCCAGTAAAGGAGCAGATTATGTTTATATGAGTCAGGTATTACAGGCTTATGGAATGACAAAAGGAATTTATGCGCATCGAAGAGCAAAGCCATACAATATGGGAACTTTATATTGGCAACTAAACGATTGTTGGCCCGCTGTTTCTTGGTCAAGTATTGATGGTTTGGGAAATTGGAAGGCCTTACATTATCAAGCGAAAAAAGCGTTTAAGAATGTTATTATTTCAACTTCAAAAAATGAAAAAGAATTAGATGTATACATTATCAACGACACCTTTTCTGAAATTAAAGATACGCTTGTAATTAGTCATTTAGATTTTAATGGGAACGTTCTTTTTAAAGAAGTAGCGCTTGTTTCAAGTCCTATAAATAGCAGTAAAGTTGTTTATAAATACCAATTAAAAAATAAAGAGTTCGATCATAACAATACTTTTTTAAAAATAATTTTTGGTGAATCTGAATACTACCATTATTTTGCTAAACCCAAAGATTTAAATTTAATAAACGATCCGTTAACTATTGAAACAGTTAAAAACAAGGATGGCTTTTTAATAAAGTTAAAATCAGAAACGTTACAAAAAAATGTATTTTTATTTTCTGAAGAAAAAGGAACTTGGCAGGATAATTTTTTCGACATACTCCCTGGAGTTTCAAAATATATTCAGTTTAAAACGGATGCTAAGGTAGTTTCAAAAATTAATTTTAAAACACTTAACCAATTCATCCAGTACTAATGCAAAAATTAATTTATTCACTATTATTCGCAGGCTTTGCATTACTTTTGGGGTGTAAATCTACTGAAGTCTCGAATCTTGAGCCATTTCCTCCATTAATTCCTAAACCTCAACGGGTAGAAATAAAAAAAGGGTTTTTTAAAATAACCGAAAGCACTACCGTTTTCTTTGAGGAAGAATTTTCTATTGCTGGAGAATTTCTAGTAAACTATATTCAAAACGGAAGTGCTTTTTTACTGAAAAATACTTCAGAAGAAAAAGCAACCATTGTAATTAAAAAAGACGCCTCTTTGCCTTCAGAAGGCTATGCATTATCTGTTTCCGATTCAGATATAATTATAAAAGCAAAAGATGCTTCAGGTGCTTTTTATGCGATACAAACCCTAAGGCAACTCATGCCAATATCATTAGAAAAAAAAGAAGGATTTCAGGAAGAAGAGTTTTCTATTCCTCAAATTTATATTAAAGATGCTCCTACATTTAGATATAGAGGGATGCATTTAGATGTTGGAAGGCATTTTTTTTCAAAAGAGTTTGTAAAAGAATACATTGCAAATTTGGCGATGCTTAAAATGAATTATTTCCATTGGCATTTAACAGAAGATCAAGGTTGGCGAATTGAAATAAAACAATATCCAAAATTAACTGAAATTGGTGCCTATCGTGAAGAAACCTTAATGGGTCATTTTAATGATGCTCCTATAAAATATGATGGTGAAAAATACGGTGGTTTTTATACCCAAGAAGATATTAAAGAAATTGTAGCATTTGCTAAAAAACATCAAGTAACCATCATTCCAGAGATTGAAATTCCGGGTCATTCTCAGGCTGCAATTAGTGCTTATCCAGAATTAGGATGTAGTGGTGAACAGGTTCCGGTTGCCACTACTTGGGGGGTATTTCCTGATATTTACTGCCCTAATGAACAGACTTTTATTTTTTTAGAAAATGTATTGACTGAAGTGATTGATTTATTCCCAGGAGAATACATCCACATTGGAGGCGATGAGGCTCCAAAAAAACACTGGAAAGAATGTGATCATTGTCAAAGATTAATCAAAGATTTAGATTTAAAAGATGAACAGGGGTTGCAAAGTTATTTTATTACCAGAATTGAAACATTTTTAAATAGTAAAGGGAAAAAAATAATTGGTTGGGATGAAATCTTAGAAGGAGGTCTTGCGCCAAATGCAACCGTGATGTCTTGGCGTGGGACTCAAGGTGCTATTGATGCTGCCAAAGAAGGACATGAGGTAATACTTACTCCTGGCTCCCATGCTTATTTTGATCACTATCAATCAAATAGTCAAGACGAACCTTTATCCATTGGAGGATTTTTACCCTTAAAAAAAGTATATAGTTTTAATCCTATTCCACCTGAATTAAGCAAAGAAGAGGAAAAATATGTATTAGGAGCTCAAGGAAACGTTTGGACTGAATATATGAAAACTGAAGATCAAGTAGAGTATATGGTTTTTCCAAGAATTTTGGCTATGAGTGAAGTATTATGGAGTGGAGCAGTCAAAAATATTGAAACAGATTATCCGGAATTTTTATCCAGAGTAGAACCTTTTTTAGAGAGACTTAATGCATTAAATATTAATAATGCAAATCATTTGTATGAATTAGAAGGAGATTTAATAAAAGAAAACGGACTGGTTAGTTATCAATTAAAAACTCCTTTAGAAGGAGTAGAAATAAAATATACAACAGACGGAACGGCTGCTTCCATTAATTCAAAACTATATGTAGAAAGAATTTTAATTACTGAAGACACTACAATTCATGCTGGTGTTTTTAAAAATAATGAACTTGTAAGTAATTCTTTTTCTGAAACGATTAACTCCCATAAAGCTATCACAGGTAAAGTGGATTTAAATGTGCTCCCTCATAAAGCCTATAATGCCGGAGGGGAAGAAGCATTAATTAATGGTATTAATGGTAGTGATCAAAGATATGGAGATAAAGAATGGTTGGGCTTTTGGGGAGACGATTTAGAAATCACCATTAATTTAGGCGAGTTAACAACTATAAAAACATTTAAATCCCGTTTTTATAACGCTACAGGACAATGGATTTATGCCCCAAAAAAAGTGAGCCTTTACAGCTCTATAGATGGAAAAACATATGCTCCTTTAAAAGAAGTTGAAATAGAAAATGATAAAAGCATTATTGATGTTTACCTTGATTTTAATGAAATAAACACACAATTTATAAAAATTATAGTCCCTAACTATGGGATTATTCCTGAAGGGAAACAAGGAGCAGATAATAAAGCGTGGACTTTTATTGATGAAATAATTATAGAATGATAGTAGAAATCTGTGCCAATTCATTTGAAAGTGCTTTAGCTGCTGAAAAAGGAGGAGCTCATCGCATGGAGCTCTGTACACAACTTGCTTTTGGTGGATTAACCCCATCGCATCAATTAATTAAAAAAGTAACTGCTGAATTGAGCATTCCTGTTCATGTCTTGATTAGACCAAGAAAAGGAGATTTTTGCTATACAGAATTCGAATTAAATACGATGATTAATGCTATTGAGTTTTGTAAAAAAAAAGGATGTCAAGGAGTGGTAAGTGGGGTTTTAACTTCAGAAAATAAAATTAATATAAGTGCAACAAAACGAATAATCAATGCTGCAAAAGGGATGGACTTTACATTTCATAGAGCTTTTGATTGCGTCGAAAATGCCATTGAATCTTTAGAACAATTAATCGATTTAAAAATAAAAAGAGTATTGAGTTCTGGTCAAAAACAGACTGCTTATGAAGGTCTTTCTTTATTAAATAAAATGAATATATTATCCAATGGTAAAATTGAAATTATGCCAGGAAGTGGAATTAATACCGAAAACGCGCTCTGTTTTAAAGACCAAGGTTTTTGCAGTATACATTTATCTGCAACACTTCAACAAAAGGAAAAACCTCCTTCATTCTTTGAGGGAGGAACCGAAAGTATTTCAGATTTAAAAACTATTAAAAAAATTATAGAACTAGTTGCTACAAATTAAATTTCCCAATTTCGATAAGGTATTTTAGACAGTTGCGAGTTATAATACCGAACGTCACCTGTTACCTCTTTACCTAACCAATCTGGTTTTATAAACTCTTCATTTTCGTCCGATAATTCAATTTCTGCCATTATTAGCCCTTCATTTTCACCAAAAAATTCGTCTATTTCAAAAAAGTGAATACCTGTTTTAACTTCATATCTTATTTTTTCAATAAGATTGGGTTCACATAATTTTAAAAGCATTTTGGCTTCGTCTAAGGGAATTTCTTTTTCCCATTCAAACCTAGTTGTTCCTTCTTTATTCGAAATTCCTTTTACGGTAATAAAAGCTTCCGCTCCTTTTATTCTAATTCGCACTGCACGTTCTTTATGGGTATTTAAAAACCCTTGAATTATCCTAGTTTGTTTGTATGCTTCTTTTTTATAGTTATCTGAAACTATTAAAAATTTACGTTCAATCTCTATCATAACTGTTTTTTGTGAATATTTTTAATTCTCCAAGGTGGGTTTTTTCTGTTTATACCTGCACAAGATTCATCTTCTGCCTCTTTCTCAAATACAATTACTTTAGCTTGTAATCTGATTTAAATTTATAAATACTATTAATGTGTCTAATATATTATAAATTTATAGGATGAAGGAAGAACTTCTCCAAAGAAAAATAATACATGTTGATATGGATGCTTTTTATGCATCTGTAGAGCAACTAGACAACCCTGAATTACGGGGAAAACCAGTTGCTGTTGGAGGGAATTCTAAGCGTGGTGTTGTAAGCGCTGCTAGCTATGAGGCTCGGAAATTTGGAGTTCGGTCTGCAATGAGCAGCGTCATAGCTTTACAAAATTGCCCAGAACTCATCTTTGTAAATTCAAATTTTAAACGCTATCACGAAGTATCGGATCAAATTAGAAAAATCTTTTATGAGTTTACCGATAAAGTAGAACCATTATCATTAGATGAAGCCTACTTAGACGTTACTCAAAATAAAAAAGGAATTCCAAGCGCTACATTAATAGCGGAAGAAATTAGAAAAAAAATAAAGAGAAAAACAGGCTTAAATGCTTCAGCTGGAATATCAATCAATAAATTTATTGCGAAAGTTGCTAGTGATATTAATAAACCCAACGGACAGAAAACAGTACCTCCAAGTGAGGTTCTTGAATTTTTAGAACAGTTGGATATTAAAAAATTCTATGGTGTTGGAAAAGTTACCGTAAAAAAAATGTACCGTCTTGGAATCTTTACAGGAAAAGACCTAAAACTGAAATCAGAAGAGTTTTTAAACACGCATTTTGGGAAAAGTGGTCGTTTTTATTATCATGTGGTAAGAGGAGAGCATTTTAGTGAAGTTAAATCTTCTAGAACACGTAAATCATTAGCTGCCGAACGTACTTTTAGTGAAAACATCACATCAGAGATATTTATGATAAAAAAACTAGAGGACATTGCGATAGAGGTAGAAAAACGACTTAAAAAAAGTAAAGTTGCTGGAAAAACAGTCACCCTTAAAATTAAATACAGTGATTTTACCTTACAAACTAGAAGTAAAACATTAGCCTATTATATATCGGATAAAGATATAATAGTGGAAACTGTTAAAGATTTGTTATTTCAATCCGGTATGAAAAACTCGGTACGGTTATTGGGTATTTCACTTTCGAACCTCAACACAGATAAAGGAAAGCCAACAAAAGAGAAGGTGGTAGCTGTTCAATTAAAATTTGAATTTTAAATAAAATTATAAAACATATATGTGAGAAAATTACTTAAAACTATTTTTTAACCCTAATAACTCCTATTATGAAAACATTAAAAATTCTAAGCCTTGCTTTAGTTAGCGTCACATTATTCCTTTCTTGTAAAAATGAAGAAAACCCTTCAGCAGAAATCACCATAAATCCTGAAAATGATTTAGCAATCATTGATCCTATTACTGAAGAAAAAAATACAGGAGTTGATTATTTATATGTCACCTCAACATCAGGGCTTAGTTTAAGAGCATATGCTAATTTACAAAGTGACAAACTCGCCATAATGCCTTATGGCACGAAAATAAAAGTGATTTCATCAGAATTAAACCCAACGATGAAAGTTGGAGAAATTTATGGAGGCATGGACCATATTGAATTCAATCACAAAAAAGGATTTGCATTTAATGGATATCTTTCTAAATATTTTCCTCCAGAAAAAGGAATTTCAGCAAAAAAATATAGCGAAGAATTACTGTTAGTATTCCCAAAAGTCAACTATTTCGAAACTAAAAGTGGTACTGCAAGTAATCCAATTAATACTGAAAAGTTAATCCTTCCAGAAACAAAATGGCATGAAGCTTTTTATATGGCTCAACAACTATTTAATATTCCTAAAGAATTTGAATTCCCTTCTTCAAAAGGAAAAGAGAAAGAGCTTGTATTGGAAAAAAGATTCAAAAAAGGAAGTTGGCTTAGTGAATTGCAAATTACAAGAAAGGAAGGTACGCTATCAAAAATAAAGTACAAATACAAAAATAAAGGGTATACTAAAACAGTATATATCTATAAAGAGGGAGAAATGATGGTTATAGATAATATCGAAGATATTAAATAAGCTAAGTTTTAGCTTTAAAAGAAACTGTTCTATAATGGAGCGCTTTTACTTTTATTTTAACTCATTTATACCATATCAAGCTTGTGTATTTTATATTTGCAAAAAGAAAAATAATGCTAGGTAAAGGGACCAAATCATATAGTATTTTAAGATTAAAATGTCCAAGGTGTAATCAAGGTGATTTTTATAAAGGCCATCCCTATTCATATTCAGGCATGGGAAGGGTAAAAGAAAATTGTTCAGAATGCAATCTTAAACATAATATTGAACCCAGTTTCTTTCATGGTTCCTATTATGTGTCGTACGCTTTAGGGGTAGCTTTATTTATTGCTGTTTGGGTCTTGCAATTAATTTTCTTCCCAAATGTGGGTCCTGGAACTTTGTTGATTTCAATTTTAGTGGCACTTCTAGTTTTTTCACCCATTATATATGCTTTATCAAAAATAATTTGGATTAATATTTTTGTAAAATATGACCCTGCTTTTTTGAAGAAGAAATAATATTAAGATTCACAACTTATAACATTATTTAGTATTATTATTTCCACCTTCTTTTTCCTAAATTAGAGCCAACAAATTATTCATCTAATCTCTAAACATGGATGCACCAGATTATATAGATATCAATGGCTTTAAACATATCTCCTACCATATAGATACGTATTCAAAAGAAAAATTAATTTCTAAAAGTGAATCGTTTTATAAATGGCTTGACGAAAGAAGATCTGTAAGGGATTATTCCGATAAATGGGTCCCTAAAGAAGTAATTGAAAACATAATTAATAGTGCGTCAACAGCGCCTTCAGGAGCACATAAACAACCTTGGACATTTTGTGCAATATCGAACCCACTAATAAAATCACAAATCCGAAAAGAAGCAGAAATTGAAGAGAAAGAAAGCTATGATTCTCGAATGAGTGATCGTTGGAAAAAAGACCTGGAACCATTAGGAACTACTATGAATAAAGCCTTTTTAGAAATTGCTCCTTGGTTAATTATTGTTTTTAAAAAAGCATATAATTTAGATGAAAACAGAAATAAGCACAACAATTATTATGTTAACGAATCTGTTGGAATCGCCTGTGGGATGTTAATTTCTGCTATTCATAATGCAGGTTTAGTAACGCTTACACACACTCCAAGTCCAATGAGTTTTTTATCAAAAATTCTAAATAGACCAAGTAATGAAAGAGCATTTCTATTACTTCCAGTAGGTTATCCTAAATTTCCAACGTACGTTCCAGATATAAAAAGGAAGTCTTTAAGCAAAATTTCCGAATTCTATGAATAGCAAAGACAAAAACTATATATATTACCTACTTTTGTATTTCAAATAGTATTTTTATAGTAACTTATTAATATAAAAAACATCCATCCCATATCAGTTTTCTAATTATAAAAACAGAATAATTTAGCGGTATATTAATAACACTCAAGAAAGTAGAAAAAGATGAAAGTAAAACAATTATTTACAGGATGCATTGCAGAAATGGCTTATTATATGGAGTCCAATGGAGAAGCGGCAATAGTTGATCCATTAAGAGAAACAGAACCCTATTTAAGAATGGCTGAAGCCGATGGAGCAAAAATAAAATATATATTTTTAACTCACTTTCATGCTGATTTTGTTTCTGGTCAATATGACTTAGCTCAAAAAACTGGAGCAAAAATTGTTTTTGGTCCAAATGCAACTACAGAATATGATATTTATAATGGTGTAGATGGCGAAGAATTTTCGGTTGGAGATGGAAAAATTACATTAATTCATACCCCTGGTCATACGATGGAATCTTCCTCTTATTTAATAACAGATAAAGACGGTAAAACTCCCTATGTATTAACTGGTGATGCTTTATTTATCGGTGATGTTGGTCGGCCAGATTTAGCAGTAAAACAAGGTGCCTTAACGGAAGTAGATTTAGCGGGTCATTTATTCGATTCACTTAGAAATAAAATAATGATGCTGCCAGATGATATAATTGTATATCCAAATCATGGTGCTGGTTCCTCTTGTGGTAAAAACATGAGTACAGATACTTTTGATACTTTAGGAAATCAAAAGAAGACCAATTATGCTTTAAGAGAAGATATGACGAAAAAGGAGTTTATTGATGAGGTAACCTCTGGATTAAAACCACCACCACAGTATTTTCCAAATAATGTTAGAATGAATAAATCAATAAATACTAGTATTGATGAAGTATTACACAAAGGAACAACACCTTTAGACGCCTCAACATTTAAAGATATGAGTGAGCAAAAAGACATATTAGTTATTGATACTCGCTCTAAAGAATCTTATATTAATGAAGGTACTGTTCCAGGCTCGTGGTATATTGGTATTGATGGTAATTTTGCCCCTTGGGTTGGAGCTATTATTTTAGATATTAACCAAAAAATTATATTTATTGTTGATGATGAATTACGTGTGAATGAAATTGTTACTCGTTTTTCTAGGGTTGGTTATGATCATACTTTAGGGTATTTAAATGGAGGGCTGGCTGGCTGGAAAACTCAAAGTTTTGATGTTAACTATATAGGTTCTGTATCGGTTGCTAAATTTACAGATATGTTAGCTGAGGGGTCTATGAAAAAATTTGTTAATGTACGTAGAGAATCTGAATATTTATCAGAACATGTTTTAGGAGTAGAGAATTTTCCTTTGAATTTAATTCATTCTAATTTTGCAGAAATTGATCCTGATAAAGAATATTTCTTACATTGTAAAACAGGGTATCGTTCCCTAATTGCTACATCAATATTAAAAGCAAATGGCGTAAAAAAAGTGACTGATGTAAGAGGTGGATATGAGGCTATTAAAGTATGTAAAGCACCACTTTCAGAATTTGTTTGCCCAACAACTGTACTATAAATATTCCATATTTTTTTAGTAAAAAGCGATTTTTACTAAATTATAATTGTAACCTTTGTTACTCTTTAGCTTATAGAAGCTATATATCTTTGCAATAGTGTGAAACAGAAAGTAAAAACTTAATTATAATATATATATGAAAAATATAACTCCTATAGAATTTAAGAACCAAATTGAAAGTGATACAAATGCAGTTATTATTGATTGTAGAACTGCGATAGAATGGAATGAAGGAATTATTGAAAACTCCATATTATTAGATCTTTACGATGCTCATGGTTTTATGCAAGAATCCGAGAAATTCGATAAAGATAAAAACTATTATGTTTATTGTAAGAGTGGCGGTAGAAGTGTTACTGCTTGCCAGGTTTTAGAATCTTTAGGTATTAAAAACACCTTTAATTTATTAGGCGGAATTATGAGTTGGCAAGATAAAATTGTTGCACCTAAAAATTAATGAACATCTATAAATCAATTGAATGTTTTTAAATGAAACTTTTTGGGACAACAAATATAAATCTGAACAAACTGGTTGGGATATCGGATTTATTTCAACTCCTTTAAAAAAATATTTTGATCAATTAACAAATAAGGAATTAAAAATATTAATTCCTGGCGGAGGTAATTCTTATGAGGCTGAATATCTTCACAACCTAGGATTTAAAAACGTTTATGTGGTGGATATCTCCGCAACGGCATTAGCTAATTTTCAAAAAAGAGCACCAAGTTTTCCAAATCAGTGTTTGATCAACATTGATTTTTTTGAATTAAACGATTCTTTTGACCTTATCATTGAGCAAACTTTTTTTTGTGCAATTAATCCTGATCTCAGGCCTAAATATGCTTCAAAAATGAGTGAATTATTACTTACTAATGGAAAGTTAGTAGGTTTGTTTTTTAATACCCCACTTTTTGAAAATAGTCCTCCATTTGGCGGAACTAAAAAAGAATACATACCTTATTTTAAACCTTATTTTAAACTCGATATTATAGAAGATTCCTATAATTCTATTTTAGAAAGAAGAGCTAATGAGCTGTCTCTTATACACATCTCCGAGCCCACGAGACCTCTCTACATCTCGT
>OJFC01000231.1_pt1 | contig 11686 bp, 10 predicted proteins | sample 1594021 | NCBI WGS metagenome assembly OJFC01 (sample SAMN05416739, study PRJEB24817) | seawater metagenome | isolation source: Sea water | place: Canada:Atlantic | collected 2013-07 | reverse complement strand
CCCTACGATACGCTCATAAGCGAGCCTGCGCCCTTTAGCCAAGATTAAATCACTATGTGACAGCATAGCACCCCCAAAAAAATAATATTAAAACCCTAGTTTTCAACAAGGTGTAGGCCAAAGATAGGCCGGGGTAATACCCAGATATTGCCAACTCTTGTGGCAAAATGAGGAGAAAAGTCATTATACATCTGATACTGTTTGATCCTAGGGATTTTGGATGCCTTTCTGGGTTAAATAAGCCATAAAAAACGTCCTATTGATAAGACGCCTGACCTTACGTTAGAGCAGGTCTTGGGCATTCGATAAAAAGAGGGTTTAAAAGAAGATTTAACAGAGATTGAATTGACGTCATAAAAAGACCAACCATAGGATAAGCCTATGCATCGCATTTATTAAGTTTTAATTCTCACTGTGTTTGAGTGGTAAAGCCTAGTTAAAAATGACGCGCCCAGCGGTTAATAGATACGCTGTAGCTGATGCATCACTTCCCATGCGAAGAACAAGCAAAATATTAAGTTTTGCACTGGTTGTTGCATTAAAACGCTATTTTAGAAGAGAAAATGGCGCGCCCGAGAGGATTCGAACCTCTGACCGCTCGGTTCGTAGCCGAGTACTCTATCCAGCTGAGCTACGGGCGCTCAAAAAATGGCGGAGAGGGAGGGATTCGAACCCTCGGTACCCGTTTAAAAGGTACGGTTCCTTAGCAGGGAACTGGTTTCAGCCACTCACCCACCTCTCCGCAGAGAGCGCGTATATTACCCTAACCTTTTAGTAAATAAAAGGCTTAAACTTCAATTCTCTTGAATGTTTTAGTTACTCGCCTTATTTTTTCCCAAACGGAAAACCACCACCTAATCCGGGCAGACCTCCGGGCATACTGGGGGGCATTCCAGGCGGCATTCCGCCTGCTCCACCACCCATGCCCGGTGGCATTTGTCCTTGCAAACCACGCATCATTTTTTGCATGCCACCCTTGCCTGACATCTTCTTCATCATCTTTGCCATTTGTTTGTGCTGTTTGATCAAACGGTTGATGTCTTGGATCTGGGTACCAGAACCCGCTGCAATGCGGCGCTTACGGGAACCATTAAGAGAATCTGGCAGAGCACGCTCTTTGGGTGTCATGGAATTAATGATACATTCCATTTGATTAAAGTTCTTTTCTGCACCTGCGCTCGAAGCCGCTTGGGCCATACCGCCCATGCCTGGCATTTTATCTAGCAAACCCGCCATGCCACCCATATTTTTCATTTGCTGAAGCTGATCACGGAAATCTTCTAGGTCAAAGCCTTTGCCTTTTTTGATTTTTTTGGCGAGCTTTTCTGCCTTTTCCTTATCGACCTTTTGCTCTACTTCTTCGATCAGAGATAGTACATCACCCATGCCCAAAATGCGTGATGCAACTCGGTCTGGATGGAAAGGTTCAAGGGCTTCTACCTTTTCACCCACACCTAAGAATTTAATCGGTTTGCCCGTAATATGGCGCACGGAAAGCGCTGCTCCACCCCGAGCATCACCATCAGTTTTACTCAGCACCACACCCGTTAGGGGTAGTGCTTCATTAAACGCTTGTGCTGTATTGGCTGCGTCTTGGCCCGTCATGGCGTCAACAACAAACAGCGTTTCCACAGGAGCTAAAGTTGCATGAAGGGCTTTTACTTCTTCCATCATGGCCACATCAACTTGCATGCGACCCGCTGTATCAACAATCACCACATCATAGTGTTGCTGGCGAGCATGGTTAATGGCTTTTTCTGCGATAGCCACGGGTTTTTCCATGACCGTACTTGGAAAAAAGTGAGCACCCACTTCCTCAGACAGTGTTTGTAACTGCTTTATGGCGGCAGGACGATAAACGTCTACACTCACCAACATCACCGACTTCTTTTCCTTTTCCATGAGAAATTTAGCCAGTTTGGCCGCAGAAGTGGTTTTACCAGCGCCCTGAAGACCCGCCATCAGCACAACCGCTGGAGGCTGAACAGCTAAATTAAGGCTCTCATTAGCAGAACCCATAATCGATTCAAGTTCTTGCTGAACAATTTTTACAAACACTTGGCCTGGACTTAAGCTACGACTAACTTCTGCACCTACAGCCCGAACTTTAATCTGCTCAATAAAAACCTTTACCACCGGCAAGGCGACGTCAGCTTCTAATAACGCCATGCGCACTTCACGCAAAGTTCCCTTAATATTGTCTTCTGTTAAGCGCGCTTGGCCACGGATGTGTTGTAACGTTTTACCTAAGCGTTCAGTTAAATTATCAAACATGTCAGTCTCTGTGAAACACCAAATAATAGGTCCTAGTATACCCTCGCTAATTCACTTTGGCCCTTAGTTTTAGTCTTTTTTCATATCAAGCCTAGGCAGGACTGCTTTGCTTCATTATGATGGGGTTATTAGCCGTACAAAAACAAACATCATGATTGCTTTAATAATTGGCCTTAGCGCAGTACTTTTTTACTTAGCAAGCGCTTGGACTCAAAATAGGACCCCTGCTCAACAAGCGTCCAAAAGAGCCTATGCCCTTAGCCTTGCAGCTTGGCTGTTACAGGGCTTGCATTTATATTTGGGGCTGTTCACTGAAGTAGGCCTTTTATTGGATTTAGGTGCTACTCTATCCCTCACTACATGGGCAGTAATTGGTGTCATTCTTATCAGCAGTTTACGCAATCCTGTGGCCAACTTGCTGATCTTTGCGGCACCTGCCGCTGCAGCGGCCATTGTGATCGATATTCTTAGTGTGCCTGCGTTTGAAGGCCGCCAATTTTCCTTGGGCATCTTGGTGCATATCTTCACCTCTATTCTGGCTTATGCCCTATTTGCCGTAGCAGCCTGTCAAGCTGTGTTATTGATTTACCAAAATCGTCATTTGAAACACCACCAGTCTTCCCGCTTAGTTACAAGCTTGCCGCCTCTGCAAACGATGGAAAGCCTACTTTTTGAAGTATTGGCTACGGGGCAGATTTTGTTAAGTATGGCTTTACTGACAGGGTTTTTATTTTTAGATGATTTATGGGCACAACATGTGGCTCATAAAACCATCTTGAGTCTTGTAGCATGGTTCATTTTCACAATTCTTCTTTATGGGCATTACCGATTAGGCTGGCGTGGTCGCACTGCAATACGTTGGACCCTGTGGGGTTTTGGCAATTTAGCACTGGCTTTTTTTGGCACCAAAATGGTTTTGGAATTGCTTTTATAAAAACTCTGTACTTGACACGAAGCGCCTAAGGCATAAGAATTGACAGCCATAACTGATACGAGGTCACCCCCGCCTTGAGCGAAATCCCTTTAGGATACTTATTTTCTAGCCTAGCCTTCCTCATTTTATTGTCGGCATTTTTCTCCAGTTCAGAAACTGGCATGATGTCCCTCAATCGGTATCGCCTGCGCCACTTAGTTAAACAAAAACACCGAGGAGCCATGCGTGCGAGCCGGCTCTTAGATCGACCAGACCGCCTGATTGGCGTCATACTCATTGGCAACAATTTTGTAAACATTTTAGCCTCTGCTATTGCGACCATGATTGCTCTGCGCCTAATGGGTGATGCTGGAGTTGCCGTTGCTACGGCAATGCTCACTTTAGTAATCCTTATTTTTGCCGAGGTCACCCCCAAAACAGTGGCTGCAATTAAGCCTGAGCAGGTGGCTTTTCCTGCTTCTTTAATTGGGCTCGGAGATGTGTATAAGAGACAGCCCTTTGTGTGGGTGGTCAATACCATTTGTAATGGGCTACTACGCATGCTTGGGTTTAATGCAGCCGCAAAAGCTAGCGACCACCTTAGTTCTGAAGAGTTGCGCACTATTGTGCATGAGGCGGGGGCACTTATTCCGCGCCGAAACCAATCTATGTTATTGAGTATCTTGGATCTGGACACAGTTACCGTGGAAGATATTATGATTCCTCGAAACGAAATTGTTGGCATTGACGTTGATGACGATATTAAAACCATCTTGAACACCCTCAGTCAGAGCCCACATACCCGGTTACCTTTGTACCAAGAAGAACTAAATAATGTGGTGGGTATTGTACACGTAAGGCAAATATTGCCTCTTATTCATGCAGAAAATCCGACTAAGGAAGAGTTTTTGGCACTGGCTAGAGAGCCTTATTTTGTGCCCGAAAGTACGCCCTTAAATACCCAACTGTTAAACTTTCAAAAGCGTAAATATTGGGTGGCTTTGGTGGTGGATGAATATGGTGACATTCAGGGACTAACCACACTGGAAGATATTTTAGAAGAAATTGTAGGTGACATGGCCGAAGAACAAGACCTTGAAAATGACGACATCCATGCTCAGGAAGATGGTTCGTTTTTCATTGATGGCACGACTACCGTGCGTGACATCAACAAGGCTCTTACTTGGTCCTTGCCCATTGATGGGCCCAAAACACTCAACGGTTTAATCACTGAAAGACTTGAAGAGATACCGCAGTTTAATGTGTGTTTAAAACTGGGAGAGTACCATCTTGAGACGGTTCAGATTAGAGGCAACTTTATTAAGACAGTGCGCTTACACCGCGTAGAGGTGACTGTAGAAGAGGTGCATTAAGGCTGCACAATGGTGACAAATGGACTGGCCAGTTCGCGTTCGCGCACATTGGCTAACACTTGTTTACGGCCATCTTCGTCTAAGCGCATCCAAGCGACAATTTCGTCCCCTGATCGATAACAGCCCTGGCAGATGTCGTCATCATCTAAATAACAAATGTTGACACAGGGGGAAGCAATGGTTTTTCCTGACACTGTTAAGCATCCTTTGGCTGGGTGTATAGATCAATACGCGCATCGTAAACTAAATTAACAAATTCAGCCAGAATAAAGGCGGTCATACCCCAAATACGATACTCATCATAATAGAAACTTGGCACCTGTTTAACTCCCTTTGCAAGCGGTAAAGCATCCATCTGCGGCTTCGTATCTACAAAAAATCTCAAAGGGACCGTGAATATGCGATCTAATTCTCCAAGATTAGGCATCAGTTGATTGACCACCGAAGTTGGCACAACACCAATCACAGGCGTCACCACAAACCCTTGTCTGGATAACACCTGCCCCATTTTTCCAACCACTGCCACGGCTTCTGGTTTGAGTGCCACTTCTTCATAGGCTTCTCTCAATGCAGTGGCGACTAGATCGGCATCGTCAGGGTCTGCCTTACCACCTGGAAAAGCAATCTGGCCTTTATGAGTGGGCAAATGTTGTGCCCTGCGCGTGAGGATCACCTCAGGATTATGCTTATCGTCAGTGATCGCCACCAACACTGCTGCTGGGGTTTGTAAGTCTGCAATGAGTGTTCGAGGCTGATATTGTGATAATTTTTGGGTAATAAACTGATGCATTGGTTTGAATCTACAATTCCTTGTTTCTAGTGAAGAGTGTTTATCTTACAATAAACACATCAGTTAAGTGAGAGGTGCAAAACATATCATGAAATATTGTAGCCATTGTCGTGCTCTAGTAAGCTTTATTGTACCCGAAGGTGACAATCGTCAGCGTTATGTCTGTGACGAATGTGAATTTATTTTTTATGAAAACCCTCGCGTTATAGCGGGCACTATTCCCGTCTTCGAAGGCCAAGTATTATTGTGCAAGCGTGCCATAGAGCCCCGACTAGGTTACTGGACTTTGCCCGCAGGCTTCATGGAAAATGGCGAGACAACTCAGCAAGCAGCTCTTAGAGAGACCTACGAAGAAGCCTATGCAACCCCTCAACTTGGGGCTTTGTTCAGTGTGTGCAACCTGTCTAAAGGTAATCAAGTACACCTTTATTACTTAGCTGAAATGACCGTAGCTGAGTATGGCTCTGGTCCAGAAAGCTTAGAAGTTGAACTCTACAATGAGGCTGATATCCCTTGGCATGATCTGGCTTTTGGTACCGTAACTGAAACCTTAAAGCGTTATTTTGAAGACCGCAAGCAGGGGCTTATGCAACTTCACCATATGGATTTCTGATACTAATGTGTCATTAATAATGACCACTAACTCAACGACTTAACCCTGTAGGAATGGATTCGTTAGACGCTCAGAACCGATGGTAGACATTGGTCCATGGCCTGGCACAAATTTGACGCTGTCTTGAAGTACGAGCAGTTTTGTTTTGATGGCTTCAATCAATGTGGCATGGTCTCCTTGAGGGAAGTCTGTGCGCCCTATTGAACCTTGGAACAACACATCACCCACAAACAATAAACCTTGATCTTGGTGATGAAACACCACGTGGCCTGGGGTGTGCCCCGGGCAGTGCAACACATCTAAGGTTTCATCACCCACGCTAACTTGGTCTCCCTGATGCAGCCAGCGCGAGGGTATGAAAGATTTGGCTTCTGGGAACTGGAACATGCGGCTTTGATCGGCTAGACCATCAATCCAAAATTGATCACCTTCATGGGGACCAATAATAGGCAGGCCTTTATCTTCAGACAATTGACCTGCAGCGCCTGCATGATCAATGTGAGCGTGGGTCAATAAAATCTGTGTCAGTTGTACCCCATGCGCTGACACTCGTTCTAACAACCGGGGTGATTCTCCACCAGGGTCAACTAACGCCGCTTGCATGGTTTCGTCACACCACACTAGACTGCAATTTTGCTGAAACGGTGTGACTGGGATGATTTCAAACTGTAATGCCATGATTATTTACTCAAAGTTAACTCGCACGCTTTAACCCACCCATACACGGGCATTGCGGAACATTCTCATCCATGGCCCGTCCTCACCCCAGGCTTTGTCTACCCATGAGTTAGTACAACTGCGGTACACTCTTTCAGGATGGGGCATCATGATGGTCACACGGCCATTAGCTGCCGTAAGCCCAGTAATGCCATTGACTGAGCCATTGGGATTAGCTGGATACTCTTCTGTGACTTGGCCATAACCATCAACGAACCGAAGAGCGACCTTTTGCTCACAGATTTGACGCTGTTTGTCACTGGAAAATTCTGTATGACCTTCACCATGGGCAATGGCAATGGGCATATGTGACCCTGCCATCCCTTGTAATAAAATTGAATCATTGTCTTGCACTTGCACCAGCGCCGTTCGGCCCTCAAATTGCTCTGATTGGTTGCGCACAAAGTGCGGCCAATGGTCACTCCCAGGAATTAATTCGTGCAAGTTAGACAACATTTGGCAACCATTACACACCCCCAAGGCAAAACTATCTTCACGCTGAAAGAAATCACTAAACGCTTGGCGCGCTAAGGGGTTAAATAAAATGGACTTGGCCCATCCCTCACCCGCACCCAATACGTCTCCATATGAGAAGCCGCCACAGGCAACCAACCCTTTAAATTCACTTAGGGCACGACGCCCCTCTAAAATGTCACTCATGTGCACATCAACACAATCAAAACCAGCCTTCACAAAAGCAGCAGCCATTTCAAGCTGACCGTTAACGCCTTGTTCGCGCACTATGGCAACCCGTGGACGCTGGCCACTGGCAATTAACTCAGCAGCCACATCCTCATTACTGTCAAAAGTGAGAAGCGAGTTTAGGCCTGGGTTGTTCGCGTCTAATAAAGCATCATATTCTTGTTGTGCGCAATTGGCATTGTCTCGCATGGCTTGCAGGCGAAAGCTTGTATGCGCCCAAGTGCGATGAATCTGCGTTCTTGAGTCCGTTAAGACGGTTTCACCTTTAATCGTGAACCTAATTTGGTCATCTGTGTTGAGGGTGCCTATGACTCGACTTTGTTCTGCCAAACCGCAGGAGCTGAGTTGGCGCAACACCTCAGCACTGTCGGCACTTTTAACTTGCAACACCACACCCAATTCTTCATTAAACAGCCAAGCCAATAAATCATCAGCATCACTAATGAGATCAGCACATTCAATATCCACACCGACATGACCCGCTAGGGACATTTCCACTAAGGTGGTGTACACACCCCCATCAGAACGATCATGATAGGCGAGTAATAAACCATCTTCATTAAGGCCTTGCACGGCACTAAACAAGCCTAATAGGTCATCTGCATCGTCCAAATCTGGACAGTGATCTCCTAACTGACTGTATACCTGTGCTAAACAGGAGCCACCTAAGCGGTTTTTCCCATTGCCTAAGTCAACTAAAATAAGAGCGGTTTCACCTGCATTACTCACTAACTGAGGGGTTAGGGTCTTACGCACATCAGCCACGGGTGCAAAACCAGTAATGACCAAAGACACCGGTGAGGTCACGCTCTTATCAATATCACCATCACGCCATACAGTGCGCATAGACATAGAGTCTTTGCCCACAGGAATAGAAATGCCTAGGGCTGGACATAATTCCATGCCCACGGCTTTGACCGTATCGTATAAGTTTGCATCTTCACCGGCATAGCCTGCTGGAGACATCCAATTGGCAGACAGACGAATATCACTGATCTGCTCAATTTGCGCACAGGCCATATTGGTAATTGTTTCACCAATGGCCATGCGACCTGAAGCAGGCCCATCAATTAAGGCCAATGGCGTGCGCTCACCCATGGCCATGGCTTCACCCGTAGTTGAGTCTAAGGCGGTGGTAGTGACCGCACAATTGGCCACAGGCACTTGCCATGGACCAACCATTTGCTCACGGGCCACCATGCCCGTAATCGATCGATCACCAATGGTGATCAAAAAACCTTTGCCTGCTACTGTAGGCAAATGCAGCACGCGCCTTGCTGCTTCAGGCAAATCCACATGAGACAGATCTAAGGCAGGTAGTTCAACCTCTTGTCGCTTTACATCCCGATGCATTTTAGGTGGTTTACCAAATAATACAGACATAGGCAGATCCACAGGTTGATCAACAAAGTCTGTGTCACCTAAGGACAAATGGTGCTCTTGAGTGGCTTCTCCTACCACTGCATAAGGACAACGTTCGCGCGCACATAGGGCCGTGAAAACATCCATATTTTTTGGTGGCACCGCCAGCACATAACGTTCTTGAGCTTCGTTGCACCAGATTGCAAGCGGCGACATGCCAGGCTCATCATTATTGATATTGCGCAGCTGAAATGCTCCACCACGGCCGCCATCCTTAACTAATTCTGGGAAGGCATTGGATAAACCACCTGCACCTACATCGTGTATAAAACTGATGGGGTTATGATCACCCATTTGCCAACAGCGGTCGATCACTTCCTGACAGCGTCTTTCTAGTTCTGGGTTATCACGCTGCACCGAGGCAAAGTCTAAGTTTTCAGCACTCGCTCCTGAGTCCATGGAAGAAGCAGCACCACCACCCAGACCAATTTGCATGGCTGGACCACCTAAACAAATCAATTGATCACCCACTCCCACCTCACCTTTTTCTACATGGTTTGCACGAATATTACCCATGCCCCCTGCGATCATGATGGGTTTATGGTAACCACGAATGTCTGGGCCGTTGATGCCTGCAACTTGAGCTTCATAGGTGCGAAAATAACCATTTAAGGCTGGACGGCCAAATTCGTTGTTAAAGGCTGCGCCACCAATAGGCCCTTCCAACATAATGTCTAAGGCAGACACAATGCGATCAGGTTTGCCATAATCTACTTCCCAAGCCTGTTCAAACCCAGGAATACGCAGGTTAGATACACTGTAACCCGTAAGGCCTGCTTTGGGCTTAGAGCCCTTTCCAGTGGCACCCTCATCACGTATTTCTCCACCAGAACCTGTGGCTGCGCCTGCAAAAGGAGCAATGGCAGTGGGATGGTTATGGGTTTCAACCTTCATCAATAGGTGAATTTCTTCCTCATGATAAGCATATTGCTGATTTTCTGATTGAGGGAAGAAACGACCCGCTGTATGACCTTTGATCACTGAGGCATTATCGATGTAGGCTGATAGGACACCCTCACCATTAAGCTCATTGGTATTCTTAATCATCTTAAACAACGACAAGGCTTGATCTTCACCATCAATAGACCAGCTTGCATTAAATATTTTATGGCGACAATGTTCCGAATTGGCTTGGGCAAACATCATCAATTCAACGTCTGTTGGGTTGCGGCCCAATTCAACAAAGGCTGTCACAAGGTAATCAATTTCGTCCTCAGCTAAAGCCATACCCAAGCTTATATTTGCCTTAACCAGAGCCTCGCGCCCCCCATGTAAAATATCAATCCATGCTAGAGGCGCCGGTTTAGTTTGCACAAACAAGCCTTTAGCCTGATCTAAGGAAGTTAACGTTTGTTCTACCATGCGATCATGCAATAGGGCTGCTGCCAGAGTATATTCTTCAGCCGACAAAGCCTGCGATGTAATCAGATAAAAAGCCGTACCGCGCTCTATGCGTTTGACTTGCTGCAAACCACAATTATGAGCAATATCTGTTGCCTTACTAGACCAAGGTGAAATAGTACCTAAGCGGGGAATCACCAATACTAGGTGGTCACTGAGGTTTTGTACCGGCACATTGGGGCCATAGCGCAGCACTTTATTGAGCTTGTCGGCGTCAAGGTCAGTCAAATCCCCATCAACCAAAACAAAGTGCATAAACTCAGCATAGACAGCTTCAATATTAGGCAGCGCATCTTGTAAACGAGTTAGTAGACGTTGATTACGAAAGTCAGATAGAGCGGGTGCACCGCGAAGAATTAACATTTGTGGCCTCTAGAGAACTGCATCTTTGGATTGATCTGTAATGGAATTAGAATTCGCTTTATCAGCTTTGTTAGCTTTGTGTTGTTTGCGTCGCTGTTTAAAAAAATTGCTCAACATCCTACCCGATTCATCAGCCATAACGCCTGATATAACCTGCACACTATGGTTGAAATAGGGCTGTTCTAACAGCTGCATTTGGCTCACTACAGCTCCCGCCTTAGGTTCACTCGCTGCATACACAAGTCGTCGAATACGCGCATGGATAAGAGCGCCCACGCACATAGTGCAAGGCTCAAGTGTGACATAAAGATCGCAGCCACTCAGACGGTGATTGCCTAAAGTTTGCGCAGCTTGACGCAAGGCTATAATCTCAGCATGACCACAGGGATCATGTAAATTAATGGTTTGGTTGTAACCTTGGCCAATAATCTGACCATCACATACCACTAGCGCCCCCACAGGCACTTCACCTATTTGCTCCGCTTGGGTTGCCAAAGCAATGGCTTGTTCCATAAATTCTAGGTCTATCGAGGTGGCGCTGTCGGTGTTGACCTGCATGGTCTGATCTCTCAAGTTTGCTGAGCCCTTATTCCCACTCAATAGTGTGTGTCATATAAAGCATTGTTTTTATTATTTTTTCACTATGTAAGTACATTGTAAGTAAACGTTTCAATCTTCAATCAACCTCTTACCAAAACTGATTACTTCATCTTTATTGTAGCCAACTGCTTTATAAAAATTTATCGCTTTTTTGTTATCTGCTCTGATTTGAAGGTTTAGTTTTGGACAACCTTTATCCACAAGTATCAGTTCTCCAAATTCTAACAATTGTTTTCCAAACCCACTTTTTTGGAATTGAGGAAGAACAGCGAAGTAGTTTAACCATCCTCTGTGTCCGTCATAACCGAACATAGCAGTTGCAATTATTTTATTTAAAAATTCACCAACAAAAAATAAATCTTTTTGTGTGTTTGCTTTACGCTGAATATCTAATTTTGGGTTATTCCAACTTCTTATCAAACCGCATTCTTTCCAAACATGTATAACGTTTTCCATGTCTGCATGTTCATAAGTTCTTATGTTGAAATCCTGTCTCTTATACACATCTCCGAGCCCAC
>OJFC01000227.1_pt1 | contig 11693 bp, 8 predicted proteins | sample 1594021 | NCBI WGS metagenome assembly OJFC01 (sample SAMN05416739, study PRJEB24817) | seawater metagenome | isolation source: Sea water | place: Canada:Atlantic | collected 2013-07 | reverse complement strand
ATCTACACGTAAGGAGTCGTCGGCAGCGTCAGATGTGTATAAGAGACAGAATCTATACACTCCTCTGGTTTAATTACAAGCATATTGTTGCCCTCATAAAAACAATCAACTGGACAGACTTCAACGCAGTCCATTAATTTACATTTAATACATTTATCATTTACCAGGTATGTCATTTAGATAATTCTTTTTTTACTTTTTCTTTTAAGTCACCCATAGTCTTTGCATCTATATATAATAAACCAGCTAGTCTCCTCATCAAGTTTGTCTCATACATATCTGCGTTATCATCTGAATAAATAATTTTCCATAGAGACTCAACAATTCTAATTTTATCTGATTCAGGAGCATTTTTGACCTCTCTTGTAAAACTTAGTATTTGGTTAGAATTTTCTTCAATAACTGACGCATCTGCAATTAATTTATCTATATTTGAAATTGTTGCACCCAATTCAATTAAAGTTTTTCTAATAATCTCTTTTTCTTTATCTTCATAATTTTCGTCAATTTTTGCTACATGAATTAATAAAGCAGCAATATTAGAATAAGATTTATCATTATTCACTGTATCCTTCTCTTTTTCTTTATTTTTAAAAAAGCTTATCATTAATTAAAATTAAAATTTTTTAATACTTTAAATGGATTGTTTATAGAGACTGTCTTTTTAAAAGGCTTTTTAATTTGTTTTTGTGGACTGTACCTAAAATAAATATCCTTGTCTCTTTCGAGTGTTTTGTAATTCATTTTCTCAATTAATTTTTTAAAATTTTCTTTACTACATCCTAATAAATTAAGCATCTCTGGTACTAGTTTAATTTCTTTATCCTTTTCGGGGCTAGCGTTAATAATTAGCACAAACAATCTTTCTAGAATGTCAATTCTAACATAATAATTATCAAAATTTTCAAAGCCACAAAGAAGCATAAAATGTTTATCTCTTATATTTTTATCATCCAAAAAATTTAAGCCAAAAGTAGGAGGAGTTAAATTTAAGTTTTTTTGATTAAAGTTTTTCCACAGTAAGGTTCTTAAGGAAACAGCTTCAGGCTTTAGTAATCTAAATAAAAAAACATGGTATCTTCCAAATTTAACACCCAAATCTCTTAAAATTTTTCTCTCATCTTGACCAAGTTTCTTTAAGTATTCAGCTACTACTTCTCTTTTAATAACACCATTATTTTCATATAATTGGTAAGCCAATGCTTTAATGGAAGAGTTACTTTCTTTTAAATTTTTTAAGTCAATCAGGCTTTTCAATATGAGCTTTATTTTTTCTTTAATCCAATTTCCAATAAACTCTGATAATTTTTGTTTGTCATCATTTTCCAGAATATCATCTACTATTAAAAATATATCAGGGTTTAAATAGTCTTTACCAGCTATTAATTTAGCAATTGGAAAATTTTTCCAATAAATTTTAAAATCATCTTTTATTTCTATCAACCCTGTATCAATAATAGATTGAATTCTTTTTTGCAGTTCTGGGCCCACAGTTTGTCTTGCTGCTTTTTTTAATGACTTAATATCAGTTTCAAGTGCACCAGCTTTTAAATCTATCTCAAATCTTAAACCTTTCAAATCACCAATAAACTGCTCATCAATTATTACTTTATTATCTTCCATTATCTCAGTTTTAAATTCTATATCCTGTTTTAATCCCCTTGCAAGCACACTTGCTCTTTTATCAATAAAAGTTTTAGTAAGTTCTTCATGTAATCTGTCAGATAATCTGTCTTCTAATAGTTTAGTTTTCTCTATCCAATAACTTTGACTTTCAACCCAATTAATTTTATTTGAAACATATGACCAAGTTCTAACATTTGCAATTCTATTTGATAAAGAATCAACATTTCCTTCTAATTTATCTAATTTTATTAACTGTAATCTCATATAATCATTAGTAATTTTGCCATCTTTACCATTTAAAAAGCTAAAAACCTTACTAACCACTTCGAGATGGTTGCCATAAGTTTTTTTTACAAAATCTGGAATTTGACAACATTCCCAAAGTAATTCCAATGTTTCTTGGTTATTTTTAATGTTGTGACCGTCCATATCTTTTAAAAAATATTTTAAAAGTTTTTCATCTCCACACTCATGTATTTTTCTTAACCAATCTCTATTAGGCTTTTCTTCAAGTGATTTAATTAAACTTAAAGCGTTATTAAAATTTAAATTAGAATTTCTCCAAAAAAGCATCTTAATTTCTTCAAATTTGTGATTTTCGAGCAGCTCAACCTCCTCTGCAGAAATCTCTTTACAGTCACCAGTAATTCCAAAATTTCCATCATTTAAATATCTGCCAGCTCTTCCAGCAATTTGTCCAATTTCAGACATGTTAAGACGCCTTAACTTTCTTCCATCAAATTTTTTTAAATTTGAAAAAAAAACATTTTCTAAATCCATATTAATTCCCATTCCAATTGCATCAGTTGCAACAAGAAAATCAACATCACCAGACTGATATAATTGAACTTGAGCATTTCTCGTTTTAGGGCTTAATGACCCCATAACAATAGCTGCTCCACCTTTTTGTCTTCTAACAAGTTCTGCAATTGCATAAACTTCTTCAGTTGAAAAAGCTATTATTGCTGTCTTCCTATTTATTCTTGAAATTTTTTTATGACCTACATATGAAAGTTGAGAAAGTCTTTCTCTGTTTATAAATTCAGTATCCTCATCTAGTTTATTTACTATACTTTTAATAGTGCTTGAACCCATAAGCATTGTTAGTTTTTCTCCACGAAGATTTAATAATCTATCAGTAAAAATATGACCTCTTTCATGATCTGCACACATTTGTATTTCGTCTATCCCAACAAAATCTAAATGTTTATTAATTGGCATAGACTCAACTGTACAAAGAAAATATTTTGCATTTGCAGGGATGATTTTTTCTTCACCAGTAATTAAAGCAACTTTATCTATGCTTATTTTTTCAATAATTTTGTCATACACTTCACGTGCAAGTAGTCTTAGAGGAAAGCCAATCATACCCGAATCAAAAGAAAGCATCGTTTCAATTGCTAAGTAAGTTTTACCGGTATTTGTTGGACCGAGAACAGCTGTGATTTTATTTTTAGACATTTCTATTGATGGTACCTCTAATATTTTCTCCACCACATATTGTTGCTCATAAAGAACAAAAATAGACTAAAACATGACCGAATCGTAAGGATAAAAGTTCTCATTTGCTCTTTATACACTAATTAATTTAACATAATAAAAAACAATTCTGTATTAGTATTTTGTAGCAAAGTTATGAATAAAAAATTGTGGGAAGCGTCACCTGGTCAGAAAAAAAAATCTCTTTTATCGAGCTATGAGCAATTCATTTCAAAAAAATTCAAAAAAAGATTTAATCAAAAATATGACAATATTTTAAAATGGAGCATTGAAAACCCAGGTAATTTTTGGAGTTCAATTTGGGATTTTTCTGAAATTAAAGGATTTAAGAGTAAAATTAAAATAAAAAAATCAAAAATATTTTATAAAAATAAATTTTTACCAAATTCAAAATTAAACTTTGCTGAAAATTTACTCTCAAAAAATAATAAGAATAAAGCAATAACATTCGTTAGTGAGAATGGTTTTCGAGAAGAAAGAAGCTGGTACGAACTAAACATTAATGTAAGTAAAATATCTAAATTTTTAAAAAGTATTAAAATTAAAAAAAAAGATAGGGTTGCAGCATATATGCCCAATACTATTGAGACTATTGAGGCATTTATAGCCTCCTCTTCTTTAGGAGCAATATGGTCCTCATGCTCACCAGATTTTGGTGTTAAAGGTGTAGTAGAACGTTTTTCACAAATCAGCCCTAAAGTTTTATTTGTAGTAGATAAGTATTTTTATAATGGAAAAATAATAAATATTTTAGAAAGAGTTCCTCTAATTTTAAAAGAGATACCTTCTATTGAATATGTTGTCATTGTTAATTACCCAGGAGAAAAATATTTAGAAAATAAATATACATCTAAAAAATCAAAAGTACTTAAATGGAGTGAGTTAATGAAACAAGAATCTGAAGAGATTCAATTTCCTAAATTTGATTTTGAGCAAGATCTTGCAATCTTATATTCAAGTGGAACCACAGGAAAACCAAAATGTATATGTCATAGGAGTGGAGGAGTTTTGCTTCAGCATAAAAAAGAGCATCAGCTCCATTGTGATATCAGAGAAGGTGATAATGTTTTTTATTTTACTACTTGTGGATGGATGATGTGGAACTGGCTGGTAAGTGTCTTAGCTTCCAAGGCATCTATCGTTTTATTTGATGGATCACCAATGTATAAAAAAGATGATTTACTATTAAAAATAGCTGAGAAAGAAAAAATTACTTTATTTGGTATTAGTGCAAAATATGTTGATGCTCTTCGTAAATCTAAGCCCACTTTAAAATATAAGTATAAATTATCAAAATTAAGAACAATTTGTTCTACTGGATCCCCATTATCAAATGATGGGTTTAAATTTGTGTACGAGAACATAAAAAAAAATGTTCATTTATCCTCTATATCTGGAGGCACCGATATTGTTTCTTGTTTTGTCCTGGGAAATTTATACCAGCCGGTAATTCTAGGCGAAATACAAAATAAAGGTTTAGGTATGAATGTTGATGTTTTTAATGAAAAGGGTGAATCTTTAAAAAATAAAAAAGGAGAGCTAGTTTGTAAGAGCTCTTTCCCATCAATGCCTTTAAAGTTTTGGAATGATAAAAATGATATTAAATTTAAAAAAGCATATTTTAATAATTTTTTAAACACATGGTATCACGGTGATTATGCGGAGATAAAGAAAGGTGGGGGCTTTATTATCCATGGTAGATCAGATACGACACTTAACCCTGGAGGAGTGAGACTCGGAACTGCTGAAATATACTCTGAGGTAGAAAAGTTTATAGAAATCAAAGAGTCTATTGTTGTTGGTCAAGCATGGGATAATGACGTCAGAATTATTTTATTTATAGTTTTAAACCCCAAACACGTGTTGAACGAAGATTTATTAAAAAAAATTAGAATACAAATTAGAAAAAATGCATCCCCAAGACATGTTCCATCTAAAATTATAGTAGTTGGAGACATTCCAAGAACTAAAAATGGAAAAATAGTTGAACTAGCTGTAAAAAATACAATAGAAGGAAATGAAATTAAAAATAAAGAAGCGCTAGCAAATCCAAGAGTTTTAGATCAATATAAAAATTTAAAGGAATTAAATTATTAAATGTTAAAAAATATAGTTAAAGGTCTAGAACCATCCTCTACTTTAAAAATTAATGAAATCTCTAGAAAGCTAGAAGATAAAGGTGAAAAAATATTTAAATTTGGATTTGGCCAATCTCCATTCCAAATACCAACTGATATTGTTAATGCGTTAAAAGATAATGCCCATCAAAATAAATATTTACCAATGCAAGGTCTTAATGAGCTTAGGGATGCTGTTGCAAAATATACATCAGTTAAAAAAGATTATAATTACAAACCTGAAAATGTAATTATAGGTCCTGGCTCAAAAGAATTGATGTTTTTACTACACATTTTATTTGATGGAGAAATAATATTGCCAGCACCAAGTTGGGTTTCTTATGCCCCACAAGCAATTCTTGGAAGAAATAAAATTCAATCAATTCAAACAAAAAGAGAAAATAATTGGTTTCCTACTGGATCTGAAATTGAAGAAGTTATTTTAAGGGATAAAAATAAAAACTATCTATTATTTTTGAATTCACCAAATAATCCATCAGGGCAGATTTGTAAAAATCTAGAAGAAATTAGTGAGATTGCTAAAAAATATAATCTTATTATTTTATCAGATGAAATTTATTCTGAGTTGAGTTTTGATGAAGGGTTCAAATCTATTTCAAGTTTTTGTCCTGAAAAAACTATTATAAGCACAGGTTTAAGTAAATGGTGTGGTGCAGGTGGGTGGAGATTGGGTTATTTTGTAGTTCCAGACTCTTTAAATATTTTAAAAAATTCAATTAATGTTTTAGCTAGTGAAACTTTTTCTGCTGTCAGTGCGCCAATTCAATATGCTGCAATTACTGCTTATACAAGTGATCATAGCAAATATATTGATAGTTCTAAAAATATTCTTAAAGCAGTTGGTAATTATGTTTATGAAAATCTAAAATCAAACAAGGTTTTAATTAATAAGCCCCAAGGTGGGTTTTATCTTATGCCAGAATTTTTAAATAAAAAATTTAATACATCATCAGAAATGTGTGACAATATTTTAAAGGAGACAGGTGTAGCGTTATTGCCAGGATCAGACTTTGGTTTTGAGAAAAATAAGATGTTAGCAAGGTTAAGTTTTACAGATTTTGATGGTCAAAATTTTATGAATCAAACTCAAAATGGAAAAAAAATTGATGATGGTTTAATTTTAAAACTTGCACCTAAGATTGTTGAGGGTGTGGACAAGTTAAAAAAATGGTCAACATCAACATAACTACCAGCTATACATACTCACTTAATTACTGTTAAATTTAATTAATAAAAATAACGATATAGAGGAGAAAACATGAAAAAAATAATAACATCTCTATCAAGTGCTCTACTAATCTTTGTTGCATCTTTATCTTTTACTGGTGTTGCAAAATCTGCAGAGTTCTTCACGATAGGAACAGGTGGACCAACTGGAGTATATTTCCAAACTGGTAACGCAATTTGTAAAATGCTGCACAAATCAGCAATTGCTAAAGAACACGGAAGAAAAAAAGGTATAGATAAAGCTTACAGATGTACTGCACCTTCAACTGGTGGATCAAACTATAATATTGGTCAAATCGCAGCTGGTGAATTTCAATTTGGTGTGGCTCAGTCTGACTGGCAATATCATGCTGTAAATGGATCAAGCAAATGGGAAGGTAAACAGTACAGTGATTTAAGAGCTGTATTCTCAGTACACAATGAACCTTTTCAAATTTGGGCAAGAAAAAAAGCAAAAGTAAAAGATTTTGCTGGGCTTAAAGGAAAAGTTGTAAACATTGGTAACGCTGGTTCAGGTCAAAGAGGAACTATGGAAGTACTTATGGATGCAAAAGGAGTTAACAATAGCTTCTTTAAATCAACTACTGAATTAACTTCATCTGAACAAGTAAAAGCATTATGTGATGGTAAGATTGATGCTTTTGGTTACTCGGTAGGGTTTCCGAATGGAGCTATGGAGAATGCTGCTTCTTGTGGAGCAAAAGCTTTACCCATCAACTTAACAGGTCCTGAAGTTCAAGGACTAATTGATGGTGCTGCTTATTATGCTAAAGCTGTAATTCCTAAAGGAACTTACACAGGACAGAAAAAAGACGTAACTACTTTTGGTGTTAAAGCTACTGTAGTAACTTCGGCTAATGTTTCTGATGAGCTTGTATACCTAGTTGTTAAAGCTGTGATGGAAAATTTTGATGATTTCAAAAAACAACACCCTGCTTTTGCTTCTTTAAAAAAAGAAGATATGATAGCTGCTGGTTTGTCAGCTCCATTACACCCAGGTGCAATTAAATATTATAAAGAAGCTGGATTAATGTAATCCAACTCCTTAATTAAATTAAAAGGCCTGATATATTTATCGGGCCTTTTTTTTGTTATAGAGTATCATTTTAAAAATGAATCAAAGCATTAACGGTAAAGTAGAAAATAAGATTAGTGAGGATTTATCTCCAACTAGAAATCTTACTGGACTACATTTAAAAATTGTTGGAAGTATTGCAATCATTTGGTCATTATTCCAACTTTGGTATGCTTCTCCATTTCCTTTTATGTTTGATATTGGAATGTTTAAAGGACTTCCTGCTAGAGCTATTCATTTAGGTTTTGCTTTAACTTTAGCTTTTTTAATTTATCCAATTTCTAAAAGAAAAAAAATTTCTATATTTGATATTCTAATTAGTTTTATTGCTGCATTTTGTTGTTTATATATTTATTTTTTTTATGACCAATTAGTTGATAGAGGGGGAATTCTTTTAACTGTTACAATTTGGGAAAAATTTAATTTACCAGTTGAGTTGATTATTGGAAGTTGTGGAATTTTAATATTAATTGAAGCAACCAGAAGAGTATTTGGATTACCTCTAGTTATTATTGCAGTTTGTTTTTTGCTCTTTTCATATTTTGGTAGATACGCACCAGAAATAATTTCTCATGGTGGGCTTTCATTAAATAGATTAGTTGGATTTCAGTGGCTTGATCAAGAAGCTATATTTGGAATTCCTATAGGTGTTTCTGTAGATTTCATTTTTTTATTTGTTTTATTTGGAGCACTTCTAGAAACAGCCGGTGGAGGTAAATATTTTTTAGACCTAGCTTTTGCCATGGTTGGCAAAATGAGAGGAGGACCTGCAAAAGCAGCAATTTTAGGATCTGGAATGACTGGTCTAATCTCAGGATCTTCAATTGCAAACACAGTTACAACTGGAACTTTTACAATTCCAATTATGAAAAAAACTGGTTTTTCCAAAGAAAAAGCTGGTGCTATAGAGGTATCATCATCAGTTAATGGACAATTAATGCCACCTGTAATGGGAGCTGCAGCATTTGTAATGGCAAGTTTTTTAGGTGTTACTTATTTTGAGGTCGTTAAGCACGCATTTTTACCAGCAATTATTTCTTATGTGGCATTGTTTTATATTTCTCACCTTGAAGCTTTAAAATTAAATTTAAAAGGAATGGATGATGTCGATATTCCAAATTTAAAGAAAACATTTTTATCAGGATTACATTTTTTAATTCCTATTTTTGTTTTAGTGTACATGCTCGTTTATTTAAGATTTACCGCTTCATACTCAATATTTTTTGCAACGATTGCATTAATAATTGTAAACCTTGGTTACATATTATTTAAAAATTCTGATTTTAAATTAGCAATAAAAACTTGGTTTAATCAAACGATAGTTGGTTTTGAAAAAGGTGCTTTAAATATGGTTGGTGTTGGAATAGCAATAGCAACAGCTGGCATAATAGTTGGAGCTGTTGGTTCAACAGGGTTAAGTACAAATTTAATTATAGTTATAGAGTTTATTGCAAAAGATAATGTTGTTATTTTACTATTTTTAACAATAATTTTATGTCTGATACTTGGCATGGGTCTTCCAACCACTGCAAATTATGTTGTAGTTGCTTCCTTAATGGCAACAGTATTGGTTGATGTTGGAAATGCATCTGGATTTGTATTTCCTCTTATAGCGGTGCACTTGTTTGTTTTTTATTTTGGTTTAATGGCTGATGTCACTCCTCCAGTTGGTCTTGCATCATATGCGGCAGCTGCTATTTCAGGAGGTGATCCACTTAAAACTGGTCTGCAAGCTTTTTGGTACAGTTTAAGAACAGGTATTTTACCTATCGTATTTTTATTTAATCATGAATTGTTATTGATAGGCATTGAAAATGTGTGGCATGGACTACTGGTAATCATCACTTCTTTGATAGGTATATTAGTTTTTACTTCTGCAACTCAAGCTTGGTTTATTAATAGATTAAGATGGTACGAGATAATAATTTTTTTATTAATCTCTATTTCACTCTTAGCCCCAGAATTTATTTTAAATAAATTTTATCCTAAATATAATTATATGGATATTAACAAAATTCATTTAATGAAGGTAGATTTCAATAAGGAGGCTAGATTTAAAGTAACACGTCCAAGCAATTATGGTGAAAGATATAAGTTATTTGTAATTAAAAAAAATACTTTTGAAACCGAGTATAGTTTAGAGCAATATGGAATTAGTTTAATCAGAGCAGAAAATAGAGTTATTGTAGATACCTTGCAATGGAATGGGAAAGCTAAAAAAAGTGGTTTTGAAACTGGTGATTATATAAGTGAATTTAAAATAGAAAATGCAGATAGACCAAATAAAGGAATCATTTACCCAATAGCTATTTTATTATTAATTATATTTGGTTATTTGAACTATAGAAGAAAAGAATAATTATCCACCAGGACCAAGATTAGATGGTTTAATTTTTAAGATTTTCCAAATACCTGATGCTGAGGTTATAATTTTATCATTACATTTCAGCTCACAAAATAAAAATACTAGTGTATTGGTCTTTTTAAGAATTCTTGTAAAGCCAGTAACTATATCACCTACTTTAGAGGCACCAATAAATTTTAAATCCAATGAAATAGTTACACAAGGTGCATTTCCAGATGCTCTATGTGCAGCAGTCCCCGCTCCTGCATCAATTAAGGCTGATAAATAACCACCGTGAGTTATCCCAGCAGCATTTAAATGATTTTCATTAATCGTAGTTTTGAATTCATATTCTGTTTCAGATACAGTTTTAAATAAAACTCCACCATTGTGTTTCATAAAACCAGGTTTAATACTTATTTGCTCAAATTCATTGCTCATAGCTCTTTATAGTACGAAAGTTAAAATTAATAAAATTATAAAAACAATTATAAAAAAATATATAACTGATTTTTGTAGTGATGATTTTAGTAGCCAATCTAACATTTTTATTTATCCTTTTTGGTGGACCGCCCAGAACTCGAATCTGGAATCTCCCGGTTCGTAGCCGAGCGCCTTATCCAATTTGGCCAGCGGTCCTTAATTAAATAATTTGTCCAACATATCAAAGTTTTTGATGTAATTTAAGTTATAAAATATTATGCTGTACTATCAATGAGCAAAAAATCAAATGATGTGGTTATTACAGCTGCATTAAGAACACCTATAGGCACATATAAAGGATCTTTAAAAGGTCTTAGTGCTGATAAACTAGGTGCACTAGCTATTAAAGAAGCTGTTTATAAATCAAAATTAAAATCAGACGATATTGATGAGGTGATTATGGGACACGTTCTCACTTCTGGATTAGGGCAAAACCCAGCAAGACAAGCTTCTATTCATGCTGGAATTCCAGTTTCAAAACCTGCACATATAATTAATCAAGTATGTGGATCTGGATTAAGATCTGTAATTTCAGGCTATCAATCTATTAAACTAGGCGAAAATAAAATTATAGTCGCTGGCGGACAAGAAAATATGTCTAGAGCACCACATACAATATTTTATCGAGAAGATAAAAAATTAAATGAAAATAAATTGGTTGATACAATGGTCAATGATGGACTGATAGACTCATTTAATAATTATCACATGGGTGTTACGGCAGAAAATGTAGCAGAAAAGTATCAAATTTCCAGAGATGAACAAGATATGTTCGCCTTAAATTCTCAAAAAAAAACACAAGACGCCATAAGTAATGATAAATTCAAAAACGAGTTAATTAGATTAGATATTAATACAGATGATAAAAATTTTATTTTTGAAAAAGATGAACATCCAAGAAGTAATTTAAACTTAGAGGATTTAAAAAAATTAAAAACTGTTTTTAAAGAAAATGGAACAGTTACTGCAGGTAATTCATCGGGAATAAATGATGGTGCAGCAGCAACTATATTAATGTCTAGAGAAGAGGCAGAACTTAGAGGTGTAGAGCCATTAGCTAAAGTGGTTTCTTGGGCAACTTGTGGTGTTGAACCTTCATTGATGGGACTAGGCCCAATTAAAGCTGTTAATCTCGCATTAGAAAAAGCCGAATGGAAGAGAGAGGATGTTGATTTGTTTGAAGTAAATGAAGCATTTGCTGCTCAAAGCATTGCCGTAATTAGAGATCTTAAAATTTCTAAAGAGATTGTAAATGTTAACTGTCTCTTATACACATCTGACGCTGCCGACGACTCCTTAC
>OJFC01000221.1_pt1 | contig 11743 bp, 9 predicted proteins | sample 1594021 | NCBI WGS metagenome assembly OJFC01 (sample SAMN05416739, study PRJEB24817) | seawater metagenome | isolation source: Sea water | place: Canada:Atlantic | collected 2013-07 | reverse complement strand
GCAGCGTCAGATGTGTATAAGAGACAGCATTAGTTTTGTAAGACAATAAACATGTAAAAAAAAATTAATCTAAAAAAAGAAAAAAATGAATTACAAAAACACGATTAAAAAAATTAGTATTGCGATGGTTCTATTATTAACATTTGCAGCTTGTAGCGATGATGATGATAATGAAATAATACCAACACAACCGAATATTGTAGAACTAGCTATTGCTACTCCAGAATTAAGTTCTTTAGTGGCTGCATTAACTACAGCAGATTTAGTTAATACACTTAATGGAGATGGTCCTTTTACCGTATTTGCACCAACAAACGAAGCATTTGCAACGTTTTTATCTGATAATGACTTTGCTACATTGGATGATGTGCCTGTAGAAGTATTACAAGAAGTTTTATTATACCATGTCGTTTCTGGTGAAATAGCTTCTTCAGATTTAACTAATCCTGGAAATACAATTGCAATGACTGTACAAGGAGAAGATTTAACTGTTACAATGCCAGAAGCTACTATTACAGATGCAACTGGAGTTACAGATATCGGAATTACAGTGGTCGACATAGAAGCATCAAATGGAGTTGTTCATTTAATAGATAAAGTAATGCTTCCGTTTTTAATAACAGAACAAAATATTGTAGATCTAGCTTTAGTAACTCCAGAATTAAGTTCTTTAGTGGCAGCATTAACTGCAGCAGGTTTAGTTGATGCACTTAATGGAGATGGTCCTTTTACCGTTTTAGCACCAACAAACGATGCATTTGCTACGTTTTTAGTTGATAATGGATTTGCTACTTTGGATGACGTACCTGTACCTTTATTACAACAAGTTTTATTAAACCATGTAATTTCAGGAGATCTTACTTCTAGTGATTTAGTTGCAGCAGGATCAGGATATTCTAACACATTAGCTAGTGGAGCTGATAATAATTCAATGAGTATTTATTTTAACACTTCAAATGGCGTAATGTTTAACGGAATTTCTTCTGTTAGCCAAGCTGATATAACTGCTTCAAATGGTGTTATACATATTGTAGATGCTGTTATTGGATTACCTACAGTAGTAACGTTTGCTGCTGCAGATCCAACATTCTCAACTTTAGTTACGGCTTTAACTGTATTGACACCAGGAACTAATTTTATTGAAGTATTGCAAGGTGAAGGACCTTTTACCGTATTTGCTCCAACAAATGAAGCTTTTAGCGCTTTACCAGCTATCCCTGAAGAAGAGCCTTTAACTCAAATTTTGTTGTACCATGTAGTTGCCGGTAACATAGCATCTGCTAACTTAACAAATCCTGGAAATACAACTGCCACGACTTTACAAGGAGAAGATATAACTGTTACAATGCCAGAAGCTACCATTACAGATGCATCTGGTAACACAGATATACAAATAATTGCAGTAGACGTACAAGCAGTAAATGGGGTTATACATGTAATTAACAAGGTAATGCTTCCATTGGAATTTTAATATAAAGTATGTTTATTGATTAATACTTTGTTTCGAAAAGAGTTCTTATGTTAAAATAAGAGCTCTTTTTACTTATATAAATAGTTAAAAACTTCTATTATTTATAATGTATAAATTAATATTTAGGAAACATTTCTTCTTTCAAAATATTCTCATTTTCATACGTTTTCCAGAGACCATTTTTTTTTCCATTTTTGTAAGCGCCTTTTAATATAATATTTCCCATCGCGTCGCAATAGATAGCATTACCATGGAGTTGGTCATTTACATAATATAATTTTTTTAAGAGTTTCCCAGTGGGTGAATAATAATTATTAGAACCTTCTTTAATACCTTTTTGATAATTTATTTCTTCCGCCAAGACATTGGTTTTGTAATAAGTAAGTTTTTTACCATCCAGTAATCCATTATTATAATTCTCTTTTGTCATTATATTATTGGTGCCAGTGTGATAGTAAATCCAGGTCCCAATCCTTAATTTATCTTTCATAGACCCCTCACTAATAAGTGTTCCTTTTTTAGAAAAGTACTTCACTTCTGAAATGGCATCATTTTTATTAAATGATTTTGTCATTATGGGGATTACTCCACAATCTTCACAATAAAACTTAAAGACTTCTATTTCTTTTCCATGATTAAAAACACCTTCATACCTAATTTGTTCAGAATTATTAAAATTCTTTTTCCAAATTCCATGACGTTTTCCTTGACCATCTAATTGATTAATTTCATTTTGAGAAAAAACTACTGCTGTTGTAAATAACAAAATAAAAGTAACTAAAATACTTATTTTCATCTTTGTGTTTTTTATTAGTAGCGATTAAAACTTACAACTATTAAAATTACTTTATTTTTTTTAAATTTTAAGTAAAAAAAAACTCCCTAATGGGAGTTTTAAAAATTATTTTTTTCCTTTCTTCTTTTGCTCCTCAGCTTGTTCCATCATTTCAGCCATTTTCTTCTGAAATTTATTCTGTTTTTTAGGTTTCTTTTTATTCTCCTGAATTTTTGCATGAATTTTATCATCGTCAATTATATAATTCTTGATAACTAACATAATTCCAATCGTAATTAGGTTTGAAACAAAGTAATATAAGGAAAGACCTGATGCATAATTATTGAAGAACACCAACATCATTAGTGGTGACAAATACATAATAAATTTCATATTAGGCATTCCTTCTTGTTGTTGCATGGTTTGACCAGTAGTCATCATCATATAAATAAATATTGCTATCGATGCTAATATTGGAAACAAACTAACGTGATCACCATAAAATGGAATGTAAAATGGCAATTCTGCTATTACATCAAAACTTGCAAGGTCATGAGCCCAAAGGAAACTTTTTTGACGTAAATCGAATGCAGAAGGAAAAAATGTAAATAAGGCATAGAATACAGGTATTTGCAATAATGCAGGCAAACAACCTTTTAATGGACTCGCGCCAGCTACCGTTTGAAGTTTCATCGTTTCTTGTTGAATCTTCATTTTATTGCCCTTAAACTTTACTTTTATCTCATCCAATTCTGGCTTCAATACCTTTAATTTTGCTTGAGACAAATACTGTTTGTATTGAACTGGTGATAATGCTAATTTTATTAAAATGGTTAGCATAATAATTGCAATACCAGCAGGTAAGAAATCACTTAAAAAAGCAAATAATGGAATGATTAAATACTTATTTAAAAACCCAAAAATACCCCATCCTAATGGCATGGCTTCATCTAAATTTCTATCATAAGTCTTAAATATTTTATATTCTGTAGGCCCATAATACATATTCATATCATAAGATAGATTACCCGATTTTGGTTCTAAAAGCATTTTTGCTCCATACATCTTAGTATATAATGTGTCCACCTCTTCATCTTTGACTAAATCAATAGAACTCAATGCAACTTCTTTAAAAGCAGTATCGGTTAACAGCATAGAACTAAAAAAATGTTGACGAAAGTTCATCCAAGTTAGGTCTTTTACTAATTCCTCATCATCTGAAGCTGCAGATAATTTACTGTGTTTTTCTTTATTTTCATATTCATAAGTTAGACGAGTGTATCTATTTTCGTAAGAAATACTTTTAGCTTGACGATACCCAATAAAATTCCAATCTAAATAAATAGGTTGAGAAGTATTGATCACGTTTTCTAAACCTTGAGTTTTAATACTAAATCCTAACATATAATTATCAGGTATTAACTCATAACGGTATTCAATAAAATTAGTTTCTGAAGTTTTTAACTTCATAGAAAGCACTTTATTCGCTCCATTACTTGAAATTGATGGTTCAAAATATAAATCTTGAGAGTTTAATAACCTATTTTCTGCTGAAAATTTAAGGTTTAAAGAGGAGTTCCCGTCTTTAATTAAATAAACTGGAGTTCCATTATAGATGGTTAGTTCTTTTAATTTTGCTTCAACAATATATCCACCTTTATTACTTATTGTTAACTTTAAAACTTCATTTTCAATTACAGTAGTTGCTTCAGTTGCTGAAGGAAGTGTTCCAGAATAAGCAAAAGATCCCAATCTATTTTGAAGTTTTGACAATCCAAGAGAATCTTTAGAATTTACAAAAGCTAATTCTGTTATTGCATTTTCTAATGAAATATCTTTTTGACTGACAAGATCAGTAGTTTTATTATCGTTTTCTAGTTGTTCAATTTTTTCCTTTTCAGCTTGTTGAGCCTCTAATTCTTCAGGAGTTGGTGCGTTTTGCCATAGCATATAAAGCAGAATACCACCAATTAATAAAAAACCTACAACAGTATTTATATCAAATTTCTTTTCTTCCATAGTACAATCCTAAATAGTGTTTAGGGAACTTAATTAATTATTTTTCTTGAATTGATTCTGTTAAATAGATTCAATTTTTTTAGAATATCATTTTTCAAATATCCTATCTTTTTTTTAATATCGACAAATTGTCGCATTAATTATTTTTTAAATGCTCGTTAGCAGCTTTTACAAATGACACAAACAATGGATGTGGACTTACAACCGTACTTTTATATTCTGGGTGAAATTGCACTCCAACAAACCAAGGATGGTTTTCTATTTCAATAATTTCTACCAATCCAGTTTCAAGATTTATACCCGTTGTTTTAAGTCCAGCAGCTTCTAATTGTTTTCGGTATTCATTATTATATTCATAACGATGTCTATGACGTTCTTCAATTGTTTTAGTATTATAGGTATTACCTACGATACTATCTGCAACTAAATCACATTTCCAAGCTCCCAAACGCATGGTGCCTCCTTTATCAGTAATGTGTTTTTGTTCATCCATTAAACCAATAACTGGACATGGAGTGTCTTTATTCATTTCGGTTGAATTAGCTCCTTCTAAGCCAAGTACATTTCTTGAATATTCTATCACTGCCATTTGCATACCCAAACAAATTCCTAAATAAGGGATTTTTTGTTCTCTAGCATATTTTACTGCAGCTATCTTACCTTCAATACCTCTTTCACCAAAACCAGGTGCTACCAAGATACCGTGCAGTCCTTTAAATTTTTCTGCAACATTGGTCCCATCTAAATGCTCCGAATGAACAGAAACTACTTTTACCTTTACTTCATTTTCTGCTCCGGCATGAATAAAAGACTCCAGTATAGATTTATATGAGTCTTGTAACTCTACATACTTTCCTATTAGGCCAATTTTAACTTCACTCTTAGGGTTTTTATGTTTTTTCAAAAAACTATTCCAATGCGCTAAATCTGGAGTTCCATGGTCACTTAAATTTAACTTTTTTAAGGTGATGGTATCTAGTCCTTCTTCCAACATTAAATTAGGTACATCATAAATAGTGGATGCATCTATAGACTCTATTACAGCTTCTTGATGTACATTACAAAACAAAGCTAGTTTACGTTTAATATCGTTTGATAAATGGTATTCCGTTCTACAAACCAAAATATCTGCATTGATACCACTTTCCATCAAGGTCTTTACAGAATGCTGTGTAGGTTTGGTTTTTAATTCACCTGCAGCTTTTAAAAATGGAATTAATGTTAAATGAATTACTATAGCATTGTTATCTCCTAACTCCCATTTTAATTGACGTACCGCTTCAATATATGGTAAAGACTCAATATCACCAACGGTACCTCCAATCTCCGTAATAACAATATCAAAGTCTCCAGTATTTCCTAGAAGTTGTATTCTGTACTTAATTTCATTGGTAATGTGCGGGACTACTTGTACTGTTTTTCCAAGAAATTCACCTCTGCGTTCTTTTTGAATAACACTTTGGTAAATACGACCTGTAGTAACATTATTAGCTTGTGAAGTAGGCACGTTTAAAAAACGCTCGTAGTGGCCTAAATCCAAATCTGTTTCTGCACCATCATCGGTAACATAACATTCTCCATGTTCGTATGGGTTTAATGTTCCTGGATCCACATTTATGTAGGGATCTAATTTTTGAATGGTTACTCTATATCCTCTAGCTTGTAGTAATTTAGCTAAAGATGCTCCGATAATTCCTTTTCCTAAAGAAGAGGAAACTCCGCCCGTAACGAATATGTACTTTGTAGTGTTCATTTGTCCTTATTATACGGGATGCAAATATAAGGGTTTATTGCCGAAGCAAGCAGATAAATTAGAAGAAACAAATCTAAATTTGAAGAATTTTAATAAAACTATTAGCTATATATAAACCGCAGCTATAAAAAACCACCCACAATTAAGTAAATAGCCTTGATGTATTGGGTTTAATATTTAATTAGAGAGTACAGTCGCAATTGCAATTAGTGAAATTAGATTTTGGTAATGTCCCTTGAGGAGTTAGATAAGCAACGGTAGGTTGAAATACTTCTACAGTTATTATTCTGCTTCAATGACAATTTTTATCACATTTCCTTCGGATGGCTTTATTAAAAACTTATTTCTCGTCATCTCCCACTCTTCCTCTATATCTGTTTTTAAATGGCTCAGGGAAAAGTTTGCTTCACTCTGAGAAAAACTTGCTTTTTTTAACACCTCATTATTATTCAAGCAACTATTAATGATCGTTTCTTATGGGTCTATTTACGAATGAGTTTTAAGATTAAAGCTTCCAGTCCATTTATTTTAATTTCGTCCATTTCCATCATCATTCTTCCTAATTTACCGTCTGGAAATCCTTTTCGTTTATACCAGGTATAATAATACTCCGGAATTTTCACCAAATAATAGCCTTTGTATTTACCAAAGGGCATTTTATAATTTGCCAATTCAATTAAATGATTGGGGTCAAAATTATTTCCAACGTTCATAAGCTACTAATTGTTGAGCAACATAAGTTTCCCATTCCAATTCTTTTTTTTTGTTTTTTGAATGATCTGCTTCGCTATCAAATTTACGTTGCATAGCAACACGTTCATGTTCTGTTTGGTAAAATAACACTTCCAACTCTTTTTTCATATCATCTGAAAACTGAGTTGCATCGATTCGTTTTTTAAAGATGCGTTTATACAATTCTGAAATGTCAAAATGGGTTTGTTCGTGTTTTAAAATATAATCAGTGGCATCGTTTTTACTGTACCACGATTTTTGGGAATAAAAATTACAAAAAACATTAATCTTAATCTTTTTATCACCATTTACTTCTTTATAGGAATAAGAATAAGCAATACCTGAACTCGTACTTGCAACAAAACCAGATCCCACAGCAGTTGTTGCTTTAAAATCTGTCTATTGTAAATTGTAATCCTCAGTCCATTCAATCTTTTCTTCTCCCATAGAAGATGAAAAAAAACAAACCCATAGCACTAAAATTATTGAAATCATTTTCATTCGAAAAAAATAGTAGATACATAGGAAGATAGCTTACCCAACCTTAGATTTTCTGTTATTTTATTAAAAGTTAATCGGTATTTCACAAAAATACTTCCGGAAAAATTTATTCGACTACTTCCAATTTTAATTCATTGTTGTATTTCATAATATAAAAAGCTTGGTTTTTATATCCTGAATTTGACATATTTAAATATTGAAACTTATTTTCAATATACTCTGTTTTAATATCACTAATAGATGCTTCCTCAAGAGTTTCTGCATTAGCTAATCTTAATAATACATCGTAAGTAACATCAAAACCTCTAATCGCATAATGATTGGGTATTACTCCATATTTGTTTTTATAAGTCACCAAAAATGGAATCATTAAATCATACTCGTAATGCTTATTTGATGACGGGTATGTGAAATTTAAATTTGCTAAATGCATATTAGAGACATCATTATAATCAAAAGCTCTTGATTTATTAACAGCAAAAAGGCGTATTTTATTTTTTCCAACCTCAATATCATCTTCGTCAACTATGATCTCAGGAAATCCATTTAAAAGCCCTACCACATTACTTACCAAAATAGGATTATCTGAATCTAAAATCACCCAATTTTCTTTAACCGTATCCAATTGCATCTGTATATCTTCAATATATAAATAATTTCCTTGCTCAGGAACTATGGTTTTTGCAGTTGGTATAGCTGCCATAATAGTACCTTTTCGTTGAGTCCACTCTTTTCCAGTAATTACAATTACATTAATAGAATCTAATCGTTTTATAATAAAATCCAACATTGCAGTTTCCATCAATTCGTTGGATGGTATGGTTTGATATAAATTAGGATATTCTTTTAGTTTAACTTTGCTTAATGGTGAAAAAACAGGAATGTTTTCAGATTGCAATGATGATGCAGCTTTCTCAATATTTTTACTTAATAAGGGTCCAATTACAGCATCGATCTCATTAAAGTTATTTAAACTCATAATTTGCGCTACTTTTGAAACTTTACCTTCAGTATCATATATAGTAATCTCCGTAGAAATCCCTTTGTCTTTTGCAAATTCTGCTGCCATTAACACTCCACTATAAAAGTCAATAGCTGCTCTTAAAGTACCATCAGATTTTAATAAATCGGTATTCACATTTAAGGAATCTAAATCAATGCGATCTAATTTAAAAGGAAGCATCACTGCTAATTTCTTTTTACTAGTATTTATAATATAATCACCTAAATTGATAGCTTCAACCTTTTGACCATCTAGCGTATTATTTATTTTAGGAATTTTTAAAATCATCCCTTCTTTTAGACCTTCAAAAGCATACGGATTTAAAGTAATAATCTCTTCTTGCGTAAGACCAAACTTTACTTTTAACCTAAAAAACCCTTCTTTTGGTAATACTTCATAGAATTCATATCCATCTTCAATAAGGGTCGCATTGGTTGAGATCATTTTTTTAGGAACCATGATTTCTTCTCCAATAGCAAGACTTTCACCCATCATTGGGTTTAATAATTCTAGTTCAGTTATTGTAATACCAAACTTTCTTGCAATACCGTACTTAGTTTCTTTAGGAAGTACCGTGTATTTTTTAAGGCTATCATTTGCTGTTAAAGTTTCCTTAGCAGTTGTATTATTTAAAGCTCTAGCATTAAAAACAGGAATATCAATTCGTTCTCCCTTTCCAACTTCTCTAGCGTATAAATCTTTATTGTATTTCTTTAACAGATCTTCAGAAATATAATATTTTGAAGCAATGCTTTTTATGGTTTCTCTCTTTTTAACACGGTGTTTTTTTATAGAAACAGTTACTTCTTTGCCATTAATTGGTAAAATTAAAATGACGCCCGTTTTTATAACATGTTTTACATCTGGATTTAACTGATAGATCGTTTCTTCTGAAACATTATATTTTTCAGAGATGCTATCAACCGTTTCTCCTTTTTCTACAATATGGCTTTGGTAGTTGTTTTGAGCAAATAGGTTGCTCGCAAATAAGAGAAAAAATAGAACTAAAAATAACTTCTTCATTAGTCAATGGTTTTGGAATACATAAGATGAATCAAAAATGATTCCCTTTTAGGTTGGTTTATTCCCATTCAATAGTTGCAGGTGGCTTAGAGCTAATATCATACACTACTCTATTAACGCCTTTTACTCTATTTATTATATGATTAGATGTTTCTTGTAAGAATTTATATGGTAAATCCACCCAATCAGCTGTCATTCCATCGGTAGATTCTACTGCACGTAACGCCACTACTTTTTCGTAAGTACGTTCATCACCCATAACTCCAACACTATTAACTGGCAATAACATCGCTCCGGCTTGCCATACTTTATCGTACAAATCCCATTTTTTTAAGCCCTCAATAAAGATAGCATCTACCTCTTGTAATATACGTACTTTTTCAGCAGTGACATCTCCTAAAATACGAATTCCCAATCCAGGTCCTGGAAAAGGGTGTCTTCCTAACAAGTTGGCATCAATTCCCATTTGAGTTCCAACTCTTCGCACCTCATCTTTAAAAATCATTCGCAATGGCTCTACTACTTTTAATTTCATAAAGTCAGGCAGTCCACCTACGTTATGATGTGATTTAATAGTAGCTGAAGGCCCTCCAGTTGCCGAAACACTTTCGATAACATCTGGATAAATAGTTCCTTGTGCCAACCAATGGACATCTTCTACTAAATTTGATTCATCATCAAATACTTCAATAAAAACTCGACCAATGGCTTTACGTTTTAACTCAGGATCACTAATTCCTTTTAAAGCATCTAAAAAACGTTCCGATGAATCTACTCCTTTTACGTTTAATCCCATATGTTCGTATTGATCCAATACATTTTGAAATTCGTTTTTACGAAGCAATCCATTATTTACAAATATGCAATATAGATTTTCTCCAATCGCTTTGTGTAATAAAACAGCTGCTACGGTAGAGTCTACACCACCGCTTAGACCTAGTACTACTTTGTCGTTTCCTAATTTTTCTTTTAATGCTGAAACTGTAGTATCTATAAAAGTAGCAGGCGTCCAAGTCTGCGCTACCTTGGCAATTTTTACTAAAAAGTTTTCCAATATATTTTTTCCGAAGGTGGTATGATATACTTCTGGATGAAACTGAATTGCATAGGTATCTTCACCCTCCATACGATAAGCTGCATTGACTACGTCTTTAGTACTTGCTAAACGAACGGCATTATCTGGAAGTTTTGCAATGGTATCACTATGGCTCATCCAAACTTGACTGTCTTTTTCTACGTCTTCAAATAAAGTTTCATTTTCTGAAACCTCTGAAAGGTTCGCACGACCGTATTCTCTAATATTGGAAGGCACAACACTTCCGCCATTAAAATGTGCTAAGTATTGTGCACCATAACAAACTCCTAACAAAGGTTTATGTGTTTTAATTTGTGATAGATCTGGATGCGGTGCATCTGCAGCACGAACCGAAAAGGGACTTCCCGATAAAATGACTGCTTTAAAACTATCTAAGTTGCTTGGTATTTTGTTATATGGATGAATTTCGCAGTAAATATTTAATTCTCTTACGCGTCTTGCGATAAGCTGTGTATACTGTGAACCAAAATCTAGAATGAGGACGTTGTTTTGCATTCGCAAAAATAAGTTAAAAAATTATTTTGTATCACAGTTTTAATGATTTTATGATATAAATATTTAAAAAAAGTCTTTTAAATATCTTGTAATATAATTTCATTCCAATAAATTTGTTTATTGTTTAATAAAAGTATAATTACTTAAGATGAAAATGAAAATTGGGATCGATGCAATTGACTACTATGTTCCTCCAATTGCTTTAAGAATTGATGAATTGGCTAAAGCAAGGAATATACCTCCTGCAAAACTAGAAAAAGGACTGGGTTTACATGCTATGTCTTTAACTGATGTAAATGAAGATACTGCTTCCTTAGCTGCAAATGCTTTACTGCGTTTAATTGAAAAAAATAAAATTGACCCAACTACAATTGGCCGTATTTATTTGGGCACAGAAAGTGCTATTGATGCCGCAAAACCTACCTCAACTTACGCTGTTGGAGCTGTTGAAGATAAATTAACAGATCAATTTGGAGAACGATGTTTTAAAAATTGTGATGTTGTAGATTTAACTTTTGCGTGTATTGGAGCTATTGATGCTCTAGAAAATTGTATTGATTGGGTGCGTGCCAATCCTTCCAGAAAAGCAATTGTAATAGCTTCTGATATTGCGAAATACAAATTAAATTCTTCGGGAGAATATACTCAAGGTGCTGGAGCAGTTGCAACATTAATTTCAAGTAATCCTAACATACTTGAAATAAACGATACAATTGGCATTGGCATGCAACATGTGGGCGACTTCTTTAAACCCAGAAGAACTTTAAGTAATATTGATTTACAAAAGTTTTCAAATGGAATTACTGTTCAAGAAATTACTGAATCTTCAAAAGAAAAAATGGAATTATTTTCTGAAGAGCCCGTTTTTGACGGTC
>OJFC01000219.1_pt1 | contig 11796 bp, 9 predicted proteins | sample 1594021 | NCBI WGS metagenome assembly OJFC01 (sample SAMN05416739, study PRJEB24817) | seawater metagenome | isolation source: Sea water | place: Canada:Atlantic | collected 2013-07 | reverse complement strand
ATCTACACGTAAGGAGTCGTCGGCAGCGTCAGATGTGTATAAGAGACAGACTAAGGAAGCAGAGATTTCATTTTTTTCTGAAGCACCTATAGAGGATATATCTGCAAGAAATAATAAAGTAAGTGCTGTGTATGATGCCCAAACAAAGCAGTTAGTTTTTCAGCTCAATATTTCAGATTTTATTTTTCCTAAACCCCTAATGCAAGAACATTTTAATGAGAATTATTTAGAATCTGATAAGTTTCCTAAAGCTTCCTTTTCAGGAAATATAGGCAAACTTAATAAAGTATCATTAGCAACAGGGACTTTAAAAATTCATGGGGAATCCAATGAAGTTGATGTGAAGGGGAGTTTAGTGAAAAGTGATGATACTGTAATGATAGATGCTACTTTTACTATTCAACTTAAAGATTATAAAATTAAAATTCCTAAAATAGTAATGTACAATATTGCTGAAGAGATTGAAGTTACTGTAAAAGCAAAATTAAAAGAAATATAGATGAAGAGGATACTGTTAATATTACTTTTTTCTCCTGTAATTATTTTTGCCCAAGATGATTTGATGCAGTTGTTAAATGATGATTCAAACTACAAAATTAGTTCTACTTTTAAAGGAGTAAAAATTGTAAATAGTCAATCCGTAGAGTTGGTTAGTAAAGGAGATTTACTTTTCTTGATTCAGCATAGATTTGGCACCTTAAATTCTGGAGCTTATAATTTATATGGATTGGATAACGCACAAGTTCGTTTTGGTTTAGATTATGGAGTGAATGATTGGTCTTCAATTGGTCTGGGTAGAAGTTCATTCTTAAAAACAATTGATGCGAATGCAAAAATCAAATTAGTGAGCCAAAGTAAAGGTAAAGATTTCTTTCCTTTTAGCATTGTTTGGTATTCTTCTGCTTTCTTTAAACAAGCTATATGGAAAGACATGAAAGCTGATGATTATCTTTTTTCGGATCAAATGAGCTATGCCCACCAAGTGCTAGTTGCTCGTAAAATTACTAGTGCTTTATCTGTACAGCTTAGTCCAACTTTAGTGCATAAAAATATTATTAATCTAGGGGAGTCTAATGATTTGCTATCTGTTGGTTTAGGAGCAAGGCATAAATTAACTTCAAGAATTTCACTCAATGCAGAGTACTTTCTTCAATTAAAAAAGGAGAACAGTATTAATCCTCTTTCCTTAGGAATTGATATTGAAACAGGAGGTCATGTTTTTCAATTGCATTTAAGCAATTCTGCTGCCATGTTTGAGCGTGCTTTTATACATGAAACTAATGGGGAATGGTCTAATGGAGATATTTATTTTGGTTTTAATATTTCTAGAGTTTTTACACTTAAAAAATAGTTTATCAATATTCAAAATAATCAATTTGATATAGCCATTGTAGGAGGTGGAATTGTGGGCTTGGCTACTGCTTATCAAATACAAAGAGAATTCTCAAGACTTAATATTGTAGTTTTTGAAAAAGAAAAGGAATTGGCTTTTCATCAAACTGGTAGAAATTCAGGCGTAATTCATTCTGGATTATATTACAAGAATGGTTCCTTAAAGGCTAAAAATTGTGTTGATGGCAGAAAAGAATTAATTTCATTTTCTAAAGAACATAATATTAAATATGAAGTTTGTGGTAAATTAGTTGTTGCTATAAACTCTCTTGAAGCTAAACGATTGGAACGCTTAAAAGAGAATGGAGAAAAGAATGGTTTGTTAGGATTAGAATTGTTAAATCCTGATGAATTTAAGAAGATAGAACCTAATATTGTAGGATTAAAAGCGCTTTGGGTTCCTGAGGCAGGTATCATAGATTATAAAGGAATAACCAATAAGTTATCTGGGCTCTTATTGTCTAAAAATCCGAATAGTAAAGTGATGACAGATTGTGAAGTCTTGGATTATAATGATGTTAACATCAGTACAACAAAAGGTGAGTTTAATGTTAAGCATATCATTTTTTGTGGTGGCTTGTTTGCTGATAGGTTAGCAGTAAAAGATAATGTAAAGTTAGATATGCAGATTGTAGGCTTCAGAGGAGATTATTATGAATTAGCAGAGCATGCTAAATCGAAAATTAATAATTTAGTTTATCCGGTACCTAATCCAGAATTCCCTTTCTTAGGAGTTCATTTTACAAGAATGTCGAATGGTGATATTGAATGTGGGCCTAATGCTGTGTTTACCTTTAAAAGAGAAGGTTATAATAAGACAGATTTTAGCATGAGAGATACAGTACAAGCCCTTGGTTTTGTGGGTACTTGGCGATTGTTCATAAATCATTGGAAATTTGGACTCAATGAGTATAAAAGGGCATTCTCAAAATCTTTATTTTTGAAGGAATTACAAAAGATGATGCCAACACTAAAAATGGAGGATATTGTAGAAGGTAGAAGTGGAGTGAGAGCTATGGCTTTAGGCATTGATGGTGAGGTAATTGATGATTTTAAAATAATTAAAAATAAAAATCTAAATATCAATGCGCCATTTGGTTTTGGTGAAGTAAATAATACCGGTAAGATTAACCCAATTGTGTTGATTGAAAATTATAAAAACTACCTCCTTAAAAATAATCAACTAAAGAATGAAGCTTTTGATTATAATAGCCTTCAGGTACGTATTGATAAAGTCTTCTATAAAGATGTTATCTCGAAAAAAATAGTTTTTTGTGAAGGGGCATCTGCCAAAGACAATCCTTATTTTCCAAGTAAAACAAAAATTAGTAATGAGCCCTTAGTTGTTCCAAATAAAGGAGAATATTTAATTATAAATTCGCCAGAATTAAAGCTTTATTCTATGCTGAAAACTTCTCTTTTCATTATCCCATTGGCTAACGATTTGTATAAGGTTGGTGCAACCTATGATCGAGAAGATCATACTGTTAAAACAACCCAAAATGCGAAAGAGGAAATGATCAATAAACTAAAAGCTATTATAAACTGTAATTTTGAAGTTGTAGGTCAAGTTGCTGGAATTAGACCCACAACAAGAGATCGACGCCCTTTTTTAGGAACATTGTTAGAGTGTAAAAATAAAGTGTTTTTTAATGGTTTAGGAACCCGAGGTATTACATCTGCTCCATCATTAGCTAAAAGCCTTTATAATTATATTGAAAACGATTTAGAGCTTCCTAAAGAGATGAATATAAAAAGGTATTACAAATGGTAATTGGTGCTTTTTATTGAAAAAAAAATAAGCATCTTTGCAAAAATATTTTTTAGATGCTCAATATTCATAATCTTACCGTTTCATTTCAAGGAGACGATTTATTTTCAGGAATCACTTTTCAATTGCGCTCGGGTGATCGAGTGGGATTGGTTGGTAAAAATGGTGCTGGAAAATCTACCTTATTAAAAATATTATCGGGGGAGCAAGAATATGATAAAGGACAAATTGCTTCCGACAAAGAAATTTCTATTGGTTTTTTAAAACAAGATATAGATTTTGTAAAAGGTAGAACGGTACTTGAAGAAGCTTATGAAGCTTTTAAGTTAATTAAAGAATTAGAAAGTCAGTTAGAAAAAATTAATCATCAACTAGCGGAACGTACCGATTACGAAAGTGAAAGCTATCATCAACTAATGGTAGATTTAAATGATGTTCAGCATCAATATGAAATTCATGGAGGTTATAATTACCAAGGAGACACAGAACGTGTATTGCAAGGTTTAGGATTTCAGCGTGAAGATTTTAATATGGCTACCGATACTTTTTCTGGAGGTTGGAGAATGCGAATTGAGTTGGCAAAGTTATTATTACAAAACAATGATATTTTATTATTAGATGAGCCCACAAACCATTTGGATATTGAATCTATTTTATGGTTGGAAGATTTTCTAAAAAATTATGCAGGAGCAATAGTTATTGTATCTCACGATAAAATGTTTTTAGATAACATCACCAATCGTACTATTGAAATTTCACTTGGTAGAATTTACGATTATAATAAACCTTATACAGCATATTTAGTGTTGAGAAAAGAATTGAGGGCGCAACAATTAGCAACTCAAAAAAATCAGCAAAAGCAAATAGAGCAAACGGAGAAATTAATTGAAAAATTTAGAGCAAAAGCCTCTAAGGCAACCATGGCTCAGTCTTTAATTAAAAAACTTGATAAGATTGATAGAATCGAAGTTGATGAAGATGACAATAGTGTCATGTCTTTGAGTTTTCCGATTTCTGTAGTTCCTGGAAAAGTAGTTATTGAAATAGAAAATGTTTCTAAAAACTACGATGATAAAAAGGTGCTTCACGATGTGAGTTTGTTATTGGAAAGAAATAGCAAAATAGCTTTTGTTGGACAAAATGGACAAGGTAAATCAACGCTTGCTAAATGTATTGTTGGAGATGTATCCTATTCGGGAGAATTAAATTTAGGGCATAACGTAGAAATAGGATATTTTGCTCAAAATCAAGCTGATTATTTAGACGGATCTAAGACCGTTTTAGACACTATGATTGATGCTGCTAATGAGAAAAATAGAATTAAAGTACGAGATATTTTAGGATCTTTTTTGTTTAGAGGCGATGATGTAGATAAATATGTTAGGGTGCTTTCAGGTGGAGAACGCAACCGCTTAGCATTGGCAAAATTATTACTACAGCCATTTAATGTGTTGGTCATGGATGAACCGACTAATCACCTCGATATTAAATCTAAAAATGTTTTAAAAGAAGCATTGATAAAGTTTGAAGGGACTTTATTATTAGTTTCTCACGATAGAGATTTTTTACAAGGATTGACTTCCAAAATTTATGAATTTAAGGATCGTGATATAAAAGAGTATTTGGGAGATATAGATTATTATTTAGACCAGAGAAATATTCAAAATATGCGGGAAGCAGAAAAGAGAACTAAAATTGTTGCTGCTGAAAAAGAAAATAAATCATCGAGTAAAGAGAATTATGTAAATCAAAAAAAGCTTAAATCTTTAAACAATAGGCTTAGTAAAACGGAAGCATCTATCACTAAACTTGAAAAGGAAATTAAAGATATAGATTTTGAGCTTTCTATTAATTACGATGAAACGATATTAAAACCTAACTTTTTTAATACCTACCAACAGAAGAAAAAGGATTTAGAAAAGTTAATGGAAAATTGGGAATTAGTTACTGAAGAAATTGATTCAATAAACTAATTTCTTTTTTTCTTTTTTTCTTTTTTTACGTAATTATTTTTTTTAATAAAGTTTACTTTAACACCATTTATTAAATTTTTAGCTAAATAATTAAAAAACGATTTTGTATGGTCTCTTGTAGCCTGAGTGGTTCCATTGTGAAAAAGAGTGCCTTTTTTCCCGCTATTATGATGTATAACAACATTAGCCACAGTAGATAAAAGTTCCTTTTTCTTCTTCTTCTTGTTTAAAAGTATTACTTCAACATCTTTATACTCTTGACTCATATTTATTACTGATTGATCAAAATTGCCATTAATTGTAAAATTAGTTGCTATAACTTCTCCTTTAACTTCAGCATTTAATAAGGGAGTTAGAAATACATCCATATCAGAAAGCTCTAATTTCCCAACTTTACCTATAAATTTAAATTGATCATCAGTATTATTAATATCAAAAGACCAATTCGCTGTGAATGGGGTGTTTTTCATGAAAATTCCATCAACAATAATAACTGTTCTTTCAGGAGAAGGATAGGTATTGCTAACATTTGTGATCCCAGCATCAATAATTTTAATGGTAAGCAGGCCTGCTTGGTATTCTCTGAGTAACTTCTCTGAATACTCAATGATACTATTTTTAACTGAAACTGAATCTATCGTTAGTTTTAATGGTAATTCCCTTATAACCTTACTGTATAGTTTTTTTATCCTAAGGTCTTCCTTTTTTTGAAACTTATCTCTATAAATAGCAGCGTTTGCTTTATCAATAGAAATTAGATTTGTTTTAAAGACAACAGAATCGTTTTCTTTACCTAAAGTAAGCTCATTGATAATTAATTTTTCAGCAGTTATGTCGTAATAATCTCTTTGGATAGATAAAAGGCTTTCATATTCTTTTTTTGAATATTTATTTTTATAATGAAAGCCATGAAGTGTTAATGTTTGGTCTTCAAACAAGAGATGGTTTAAGTTGATGTTTTCATAGTTACTATTTTTATAAAAAATAGAATCTGCTGCTATTTTTATGGTTTTATAATTAAAAGGGATTAAATTAGACTTGGACGATTCGTCTAATACGATATCTTTAATTAAAACATCAGTATTTTTTAAAGATACTAATGTGGAGTCTTTTGTTCCGTCATAAACAATAGCTGAAGCGTTTTCAATATTTAATTTATCAATTTTAATTGAGCTTAGTAGCTTGCTTTCTTTTTTTGAGGAACTGGTATCTTTTGCTTTATTCAAGTGATTTTTAAAATAAATAGTTTCTAAATCTTTAAATTCAATCTTCCCGATATGTATTTGATCATTGATTAAATAATCCCAATAACTAACATTACCAACTACTAACTTTTTCATAGTTAACTGAGTTTGGATATGCTCACTATCTTTTACTTTTATTAGAATACTCGGTTCCTTAACAGAAATCGTACCTGTTAGCGATTGAACAGTTATATCCTTATAAAGGAGTTCTATATGTTCAGGCATTTTTTCTTTTAATAAACCCTCAATTTTATTTTTAATGATCGAATTTGCATAAAAACTTAGGATTAGAATACTAACTAATACGATTCCAGTGATAATCAATAAAATGCGTTTGCGTTTTGACATAAGATGCTCATTTTTTTAAATGAAATTACAGAAAGTAAAGATATAAAATATTAAAATAAAAACTTGTCAACTTCCAAATTGATTGTATCTTTGCAGTCCGAAATGATTTGGTCGGCATTATGAACCGAAAGTTAAAAGCTATTAAATTATTTTAGATGATATCGCGGGATAGAGCAGCAGGTAGCTCGTCGGGCTCATAACCCGAAGGTCACTGGTTCGAGTCCAGTTCCCGCTACTAAAACAATAAAACGGTTATACTATTATAGTGTAACCGTTTTTTTATTTATGCACAATAATAAAAAGAAGTCGTCGTTTTAAAAAAAAATAGAATCCGATGAAAAAATCAATTTTACTATTTACTTTCTTACTAACGATTCTTAGTAGTTGTGAAAAAGATGATAATAAAAATCCAGAGGAATGTTACTCAAATAATAATGCACAGTCCATAGTTCACGATGGTATCAATAGAGAATATGTTTTATACATACCTAATTCATATGATGGAACATCTTCTGTTCCACTAATGCTTAATTTTCATGGGTTTGGTGGTAGTGCAAGTGATTATATGCAAGAAGCAGATATGCGCTCATTGGCAGAAGTTGACACTTTTATTTTAGTCTATCCCCAAGGTAGTTGCTTAGATGGCTCTTCCCATTGGAATCCTTGCCCAACAGGCGGAGACAATAAAAGTACTGCTGATGACTTAGGATTTGTTGAATCTATGATTAGTGAGATTTCGTCTCAGTATAATGTAGATATGGAAAGAATTTATGCTGCGGGATACTCAAACGGGGGTATGATGGCATATGGGCTTGCGAATTATAAAAGTGATTTAATTGCTGCGGTGGCATCTGTTTCCGGAACAATGTTAGATTGTACAGGATCTACCAGTCATCCTATGCCAGTAGTACATCTTCATGGAACCTCTGATGGTGTTGTTTCCTATAATGGGAGTACTGACTGGAATTCTGTACAAAGTACATTAGATCATTGGATTAACTTCAATAATACAGATTTAACTCCTACTATAACAAGTGATAATAATATTGAACGTTATGTCTATGACCAAGGAGATAGCTCAGTTTCTGTTGAGCATTATAAATTCATAGGAGGAGATCATGTTTGGTTTAGCGCCACTTACCAAGGTCAGGACGCATCTGAATTGGTTTGGAATTTTGTATCGAGATATGATATTAATGGATTGAGATAAAGAATAAAGGTCACACTAATGGATGTAAATTCTTGTCTTTTGATATGGTCCTTGTTATTAAAATTGTTTCTAAAAAATCTCTTGGTGTAAAACTTAAGTTGAACTTTTCACAATAAGAGTCATTATATGATGAGTGTCAATCAATTCTCTTGGAGTAAAACTTAAGTTCGATATTTCAATAGAGTTATCTACTAAAACAATAAAACGGTTATACTTTTATAAAGAGCAGCCGTTTTATTATATTTACGTTTAATTTTATTAGATGATTTATTATTCGAAAGTATCTTATATGCTATTGATTGTTGTGTTTTTAGTTTTTTTTGGACCATTGGTTCCAACATTTATAAGTAACGGTTTTAATGGCAATACAACTATACTTTTTTTAGCTATGGTTGTCTTATATGGATTTATTTTACATATGTTTTTCAATACCACCTACAAGATTGAGAAGGGAAAACTTTATATAAAATGCGGGTTTTTTAACTATAATTCTGTAAACATTGGGGAGATGAAAAAAATTTCTAAATCATCAAATATTATTTCCTCTCCTGCTGCTTCATTTGACAGAATAGAAATCAGATATGGTAAGTTTGACGAATTAATAATCTCTCCAAAACACAAAACTAAATTTGTTGAAGATTTACAAAAAATAAATCCTGAGATTATAAATAATCTTTAGAGACAAGTTTCTTTATTAAATAGTTTGTTAACTCAAAATCTCTTTGGTTAAAACTAATGTTCGATATTTCGAATGAGTTATCTACTAAGGAGTCATCAGAAATGGTCACTCATTTTTTCCTTTAAACTCAAGGATAAAAAGGGTTTAAGAGTGTATTGATTGAGTGTTAAACAGTTGATGTTTCTACATTTTATTTAAAAACTAACTTGGGAGTAAACTCTGAAGGATTAAGTCGAATTAAAAAAAGAATTTCCTAAAATAGTATTTACATTTCTTAACCCAGATCAATGTGTAACGTTCATTAATAATATAGTTTTTTTTAATTAAAGTTAAAAACAACACAATAAAAAAACTACTAAAGCTAGGGTACTCATAACAATAATTAACGTGGATACCTTAGGTAATAAAATATAAAATTACAACGACCATAGCAACCGCTATAAAGTACAAGCCGACTCTGTTTGATCCCATTCTGTTTTTTCTTGGGTTCTCCTTTATATACTTTACTTCACTGTCTATAGACATCTTCTCTTTCTCTTTTTGTTCTTTACTCAATGACATAATTTTTATTTTAGCAGTTGGTTATATACAAATATAAGAGAATTATATTTCTATTTTTTTATAAATTTAAAAAGAGCAAAATAAACAAGAAAGATAGTTCACTTTAAAACCTTTGCATTTACTAACTCATCCTATCAGATAATGAATTTACATAAAATCTCCTATCTCCTTACTTTATTAATAACTAAACCATAGGCCTATATATTACAAGTATTTCAATAGGCAATAAAACTCTTTTAAAGAAATTTGTAAAGTTGTAAATGTATTTCGTTTAACGATAAAGTGGATTGTTTAGTAAAAGCGGAGAAGGCTGTTATTTAAAAAAAATTAAACACTATTAAAAAAGCCTCTTGATATGTCAAGAGGCTTTTTTAAATATTAAATTATTCAATGTGCTAATAAGACATATAATTAGAATTCGGTTGAATTATTTTTAGACCATCTATACCACCTTTTAAATAAGGAATTAAATTTCCTATAGTCGCGTCTTCAGTTTGTCTCCATTGAAGATAGGAATTGAATTTGTCATAAGAATCCCAGTTTTCCTGTATATAAATAGTGTTGTTTTCTTCATTGATAGAAAGTTCTACAGCTTTACATCCATCATAAGCACGAGTGGCTGGTAAGCCATTTTCGGTATTAAGAATTTCCATAACCTGATCCATTTTTCCTGGTAAAACTTCCATAGAAACATGCACTAAATTTTTAGGATAAACTGCATTTAACATTCCGCCAGCATCAAAAAAATCGCCTTGCGCATTAAGTAAACCTTGATCATCAAAACCAAAATACCAGTAGCCTTTAAGGTTTAATTGCTTTCCAGTTGCTACTTGAATACCGGTCCATTTTCCATAGGTTCTCACACTACCATTTAAAACCCCTAAAGAATCCGTTCCTGGAAGCCATAGTTCAGCGGTATAATTAATATCGTCAAAAGCATCATGGTATCCTTTTAGCATAGAAGTATATGTTTCATATCCAACAATATCAGAACCATAAAAAGGTAGTTCAACTTTAATCTCTTTACTAACTAGCTTTAGTTGTTCGTCTATATTTTCTTCACCATGCAATTTAAATAGTTGCTGTGCGGTCGCTAAGTTTTTCGCATATTTAGAGTTTGAATTTGAGCAACTTGCAAGAAATAAAAATACAAATGCTAAAAATAAAATATTTTTCATGTTATTGAATGTTTTGTTATTGTTCATAATACGTGTTTTAATTTATTCCGGAAGACCATTTTTCCCTTTTCTTGGAGCATATGATGTGTGTAATATTTTCCATCCATCATCGGTATTCGACCAAGTTGCAGATGCTCTTGTTGCATAAGGAACAGTTTCATTGGTCTCTGTAATGGTGTAATTTCCATCTGCTACAAATGTAATTACAGCAGTTTTCATATCAGGAGAAAAGTAAGTTTCCATATTAGAAAGCTTGAAAGAATCCCAAGTTAAAACATTGTCTTTAGTTACATCCTCTTTAGTATAAATATAGAAAGGATTTAAATTAGAGTCTCCGGTAGAAACTTTAATTTCTGGATGTTCAAACATTTTGTAAGACTCATAATCGCCATCTATTATCGCTTTTTGCATCGCTTCTTGATGTGCTATAATTTTTTTGCTAATATCTTTTTGTTCGATTTTAGCGTTATATAATAAGGCTTTAGTTCTATACGGAGATGCAAAGGTGGCAAAGTCGATTGCTTTAAGTTGTGCGTTAATTGCATTTTCATAATCTCCCATTGAAGCATAATGCTCCCCCATTGAATCATATGCATTTGGGCCGTCGTGCATGTTTTGAGACATCTTAACATATTCCATAGCTGCTGCTGTATCCTCTTTTCCGAAGCTTCCGTTCATATACCCATAAGATATCATATTGTAGGCAGAAGAAGCATACATTGGAAATTTTTCAGCAAAAACTTTAAAAGAATTAAAATCTTGCATTGAGGTAGCCAAGTAATTAATTAATGGACTCTTTGGAAATTGACGTACAAGTGTGGTGTCTAAAACTTTTTTTTCTTCTGAAGAGGCTAACATATAATTATACCATGCTTTTTCTTCTGCGCTTAGTTTAGTTACATTAATTTCTTTAAGTTTTTTTGCGCTACTACCCCATTTTGAATTTGAACTACTTATATATGCTAAAGTTAGTTGTGCACAACCGCAGTTTTCATCTAAAAGCAATGCTGAATTTGCAGCGCCAAAAGCGGCCAAATATTCTAAATTCATTGCGTATTCTATTGCTTGATTAGCTATAAGCGCCCCTGTTTTATTGCAGGACGTATTATCGATCCATTGAGCATTTAACATTATTGTGAAGCATAAAGCTACAAGAGTTAGGGTATTTTTCATAATTTATTGTTAATTAAAGTGTTAAACACAAATATATACTAATATAATTGTTTTAAAAACTAATAGTTTAATACATTTGTTTTAAAAATGAATATTTATTTTTAACGTATTGAAAATAAGTATCATTAACTATTATATATTGCTATTGTGATCGCTTTAAAACAACAAACACTATTATACCATAAATGGTAAATTCATCCTCCAAATATACCTGTGCTATAGCGCGTTCTGTTAATCTTTTAGGTGATAAATGGTCGCTCCTTATCT
>OJFC01000217.1_pt1 | contig 11810 bp, 9 predicted proteins | sample 1594021 | NCBI WGS metagenome assembly OJFC01 (sample SAMN05416739, study PRJEB24817) | seawater metagenome | isolation source: Sea water | place: Canada:Atlantic | collected 2013-07 | reverse complement strand
ACTTTAAAGTGGATGAAATTCCAGAAAATTTAATTGAAGAAGAAGTAAAGATTTTATCACAAGGTATGACAGAAGAAGATTCTAAAAAAAGTAGAAAGAACTTTGAAGAAATTGCTAAAAAAAGAATTAAAGTTGGATTAATCTTAAATGAATTTGGTGAACAAAATAAAATTAAAGTAACCGAACAGGAAGTTCAAGCTGAAGTTCAAAAACAACTTAGAATGATGCCTGGTCAAGAAAAGATGGTAATGGAATTTTACCAAAAAAATCCATCAGCATTAGCCAGTTTAAGAGGAACCGTGTATGAGGAAAAAATTATTGATCTAATAAAAACTAAAGCGAAAGCATCTAAAAAAGAAATTAGCAAATTAGAAGCAGAAAAAATCTTAAAAGAACATCAAAAACAAGATCATAATCACGAACATGAGCATGATCATGACCACGATCATCCTGAGGAAAAAAAAGCTTCAAAGCCTGCTAAAATAGAAAAAAAGCCCAAACCTTCAGCATCTAAAAAACCTTCAGCAAAAAAAGTTAGTAAAAAGTAATCACAAGTTGTATAAGTAAAAGAATCAACTTATGACAACAAACTTATCAGATCAAATGAATACTTTAGTACCAATGGTTGTTGAACAATCAAATAAAGGTGAGAGAGCTTATGATATTTATTCAAGACTTCTTAAAGAGAGAATTATTTTTTTAGTAGGACCAATAAATGATAACGTAGCATCTTTAGTTACAGCTCAACTTTTGTTTTTAGAGTCTGAAGATCCAAAAAAAGAAATTAATTTGTATATTAATAGTCCTGGAGGACTAGTGACAGCAGGTCTTGGTATTTATGATACTATGCAATACATCAAACCAGATGTTTCAACTCTTTGTATCGGTCAAGCTGCATCAATGGGTTCATTCTTATTAGCTGCTGGAAAAAAAGGTAAAAGATTTTCTTTACCAAATTCTAGAATCATGGTTCACCAACCTTCGGCTGGTTTTCAAGGACAAGCAACTGATATTGAGATCCATGCCAATGAAGTTATGGATTTAAAGAAAAGACTTAATGAAATTTACTCAAAACATACTGGAAAATCAGTTGATGATGTGAAGAAAGCACTAGAACGTGATAACTTTATGAAGCCAGATACTGCAAAAGAGTTTGGTTTGATTGACGCAGTAGTCGAAAATAGATCTTAATACACTACATCTTGACACCCCACTAAACTGATACTTGATTAGTATGAGTCATCTATATTAAAGTATCCTAATTGATTCGTTTATAAATTTATGACAACAAATAATAAAAATATTCTTTACTGTTCTTTTTGTGGCAAGAGCCAGCATGAAGTTAGAAAACTTATTGCAGGTCCAACTGTATTTATATGTGATGAGTGTGTTGAGCTATGTATGGATATCATCAAAGAAGAAAGCAAAGATACATTTGTTAAACATCAAGATGGATTACCACCACCAAAAGAAATTTGTGCTGTATTAGATGATTATGTTATTGGACAACCTCATGCAAAAAAAGTTTTATCAGTTGCTGTTCATAATCATTATAAAAGACTTAATTACGAGAGCAAAACAAGTAAAACAGTTGAACTTTCAAAATCAAATATTCTTTTAGTTGGTCCAACTGGTTGTGGAAAAACTTTATTAGCTCAAACATTAGCAAGAATTCTTGACGTTCCATTTACAATGGCAGATGCAACCACTTTAACTGAAGCAGGTTATGTTGGTGAAGATGTTGAAAATATAATTTTAAAATTATTACAAGCTGCTGATTACAACGTTGAAAAAGCACAACGTGGAATTGTATATATAGATGAAGTTGATAAGATTAGCAGAAAGTCAGAAAACCCTTCTATTACAAGAGATGTATCTGGAGAGGGTGTGCAACAAGCACTATTAAAAATTATGGAAGGGACAGTAGCAAGTGTTCCACCTCAAGGAGGAAGAAAGCATCCACAACAAGAATTTTTACAAGTAGATACTACAAACATTTTATTTATTTGTGGGGGAGCATTCGCTGGCTTAGATAAAATAATATCTCAAAGAGATAAAGGTACATCAATAGGATTTGGTGCAAATGTTAAAAAAACAGATGATAAAAAAACAGGTGAATGGATGAAAACTTTAGAACCTGAAGATTTGTTAAAGTATGGCTTAATCCCAGAATTTATTGGCAGACTTCCAATGATAGCAACCTTAGAAGATCTTGATGAAAAAACTTTAGTTAAAATATTACAAGAACCAAAAAACTCACTAATTAAACAATACCAAGAATTATTTAAACTAGATGGAGCCAAGTTAAGCTTTAAAGAAAATGCGATTAAAGAGATTGCACAAAAAGCAATTAACAAGAAAACTGGGGCTAGAGGCCTTAGATCAATCTTAGAAAATATTTTATTAAAAACAATGTACGATCTTCCAAGTCAAGACAATGTGGAGGAAGTTATTGTAGACGCTAGTGCGGCCAAAGGACTATCTCAACCAATCATAGTTCATTCAAAAAATAGCAGCAAAACTAAGACTGAAAAAACTTCAGCTGCTTAATCTCACGTTAATAAGTAATAAATAGCTATTGCAATATCATATTTAATCTCCATATTTAGATAATGGATGTTAAAATTGAACGACCTTTATTACCGTTAAGAGACATTGTTGTTTTTCCAAATATGGTTATTCCCTTATTTGTGGGCAGAGATAAATCTATTGCTGCCTTAAATGAAGTTATGAAAAAGGACAAAAAAATTGTTCTAGTTACCCAAAAAAATTCAGAAATAGATGACCCTAAAAAAACTGATGTTTTTATGTATGGTTGTGAAGGTAATATTTTACAATTACTAAAATTACCAGATGGCACAGTAAAAGTTTTAGTTGAAGGAAGCAAAAGAGTAAAAATCTTAGATTTTAAAGATAATGAGAAATTTATTATTTGTGAATATGCTCATCAACATGATGTAGTTACTAAAGATGAAGACTTAATTCCATTAGCAATGACTGCTGTAAGAAGACTAGAAAAGCTAACTTCAATTAATAAAAAAATATCAAGTGAAACAATTAATAATATTAAAAAATTAACTAACGCATCACACATCGCTGATAATATTGCGTCTCACCTAACGGCTACTATTTCAGAGAAACAACAAATTTTTGAAACTATAGATGTTAAGAAAAGACTTAATTCTATAATTAAAATAATGGAAAATGAAACTAGCATTATAGGAGTTGAAAAAAGAATTAGAGGCAGAGTTAAAACTCAAATGGAAAAAACTCAAAGAGAATATTATTTAAATGAGCAACTTAAAGCTATCCAAAAAGAATTAGGCGAAATTGAAGATGGAAAAGATGAGACATCAAGTTTAAATAAATTAATTATTAAAGCAAAAATGCCAAAAGATGTTGAAAAGAAATGTATGGCTGAGCTTAAAAAATTAAAAAATATGAGTCCAATGTCTGCTGAGGCTACTGTTGTGAGAAATTACCTTGATTGGATGACAGATCTACCTTGGTATAAAAAAGACCAGGTTGATATAGATCTTAAGAAGGCGCTCGCAGTTCTTGATGCTGATCATTTTGGTTTAGAAAAAGTTAAAGAAAGAATTATTGAATTTTTAGCAGTCCAAAAAAGAATGGAAAAAATTAAAGGCCCAATTTTATGCTTAGTTGGTCCTCCAGGTGTTGGTAAAACATCATTAGGAAAATCTATTGCGAAAGCTACTAATAGAGAATTTGTAAGAGTTTCAGTTGGTGGTATGAGAGATGAAGCTGAAATAAGAGGTCATAGAAGAACTTACATTGGTTCTTTACCTGGTAAAATTATTCAAATGATGAAAAAAGCAGGTACAAAAAATCCACTTATTCTTCTTGATGAAATAGACAAAATTGGAAATGATTATAGAGGTGATCCATCTTCTGCTTTATTAGAAGCATTAGATCCAGAACAAAATTCTACATTTAATGATCATTATTTAGAAGTTGATTATGACTTATCTGATGTCATGTTTGTTACTACAGCTAATACTTTAAATATCCTGCCACCATTATTAGACAGAATGGAAGTAATTAGATTGGCTGGTTATACAGAAGATGAAAAAATTAATATTGCAAATAAGTATCTGCTTCCTAAACAAATTAAAGATAATGGAGTTAAAGAAAAAGAAATGACTTTATCTGAGGATATTATTAAAGAAATTATCCAAAGTTATACAAAAGAGTCTGGTGTAAGAAACTTAGAAAGAGAAATTTCAAAAGTAGCTAGAAAAGTTGTTAAGAAGGTAGTTTCTGGCGAAGAAAAAGAAGTTAAAATTAATTTAAAAAATTTACCTGATTATTTAGGAATTCAAAAATTTAAATTTGGTGAACTTGAAAGTGAAGATAAGATTGGCGTTGTCACAGGTTTAGCGTGGACTGAATACGGTGGGGAAATTCTTAAAATTGAAACTGTTATAATGCCAGGAAAAGGTAGAATGCAAATTACAGGAAAATTAGGTGAAGTAATGCAAGAATCAATCAAAGCTGCAAAATCTTTCATTAGATCAAAAAGTTTAGATTATGGAATTATTCCTCCCTTGTTTGAAAAAAAAGATTTTCATATTCATGTTCCAGAAGGAGCAACACCTAAAGACGGCCCTTCAGCAGGTATTGGAATGGTCACTTCAATAGTTTCTGCAATCACAAATAACCCTGTCAGAAGAGATGTTGCAATGACTGGTGAGGTGACATTAACAGGTCAAGTATTGCCAATTGGTGGATTAAAAGAAAAACTATTAGCAGCACATAGAGCTGGAATAAAACAAGTTATAATTCCTAAAGAAAATGAAAAAGATCTTGTTGATATGCCTAAGAAGATTATTGATGATATAAAAATTACTCCAGTTGAGCATGCTGATGAAGTATTAAAAATAGCATTAACTAAAGAGTTAAAAAGAGTTGAGTGGGTAGAGGTTGAAAAAATTTCTAAATCTGACGATAAATCTCAAGCAAGTATTCAATAATTACCAATTTACATCCTTTTCTGTTTAATATCTGTTTTGACTTTCATAAATAATTGTTATAACTAAACGATAATTTTGGTTTAGGGTGGTTAGCTCAGCTGGTAGAGCATCTCGTTTACACCGAGGGGGTCAAAGGTTCGAGTCCTTTACTACCCACCAAAACTAGTAAAAGTGGGGGTGTAGCTCAGTTGGTTAGAGCGATCGCCTGTCACGCGATAGGTCGAGGGTTCGAGTCCCTTCACTCCCGCCACTTTTTTAGTCTTTTTAATGTGAATATCACATATATTGTGACGTAAGAGCACTTCAACATGATATAAAAACTGCTATATAGACTTCATGCTTTCAGAATTTTTAAAAGATTATCTGCCTATTATATTATTTTTAATAATAGCCCTTGCCCTGAGTTGTGCTTTTGTAGTAATTAATTTAATTCTTTCACCAAAACATCCTGATCCAGAAAAATTATCAGCATATGAATGTGGATTTGAACCTTTCGAAGATTCAAGGATAGAATTTGATGTTAGATTTTATTTAGTGGCAATCCTTTTTATAATTTTTGATCTTGAGATAGCCTTCCTTTTTCCTTGGGCAATCTCTTTAGGAAATATAGGTCTGCTAGGTTTTTCTTCAATGATGATTTTTTTATTTATACTTACAATTGGTTTTATTTATGAGTGGAGAAAAGGTGCTCTAGATTGGGAATAAAATTTTAAACTATGAATTTAGAAAATAAAAATAAAGAAATACCAGAAGAGTTTAAACAACTTTCTGAAGATTTTAGTAAAAATGGCTTTATAACAACTTCTCTTGATAATTTAATAAACTGGTCAAGAGCTGGATCCTTACATTGGATGACTTTTGGTTTAGCATGTTGTGCAGTTGAGATGATGCAAACAGCAATGCCCAGGTATGATTTAGAAAGATTTGGTGCTGCACCAAGAGGTTCACCAAGACAATCTGATGTGATGATAGTGGCTGGAACTTTAACCAATAAGATGGCTCCAGCTTTAAGAAAAGTTTATGATCAAATGCCAGAACCGAGATATGTTATTTCCATGGGAAGCTGTGCAAATGGTGGTGGTTATTATCACTATTCATACTCTGTAGTTCGTGGATGTGATAAAATAGTTCCAGTAGATATATATGTACCTGGTTGTCCTCCATCTGCAGAAGCATTGCTTTATGGTATTATGCAGTTACAAAAAAAAATTAGAAACAAAGGATCTTTTGAAAGATAATTTATATGCAAAATTTAATAGATCTTGAAAAAAAAATTAACTCAGAGCTTACCACTAAGATTAAAAAAACTGAGATTAGACATGATCAACTATATATCACTATTGATAATGAAGATTTAATAGATGTTACTTTACATATAAAGAATAACGAAAATACAAAATTTAGACAGTTAATTGATATTACTGTTGTTGATTATCCAGAAAACACTCAACGTTTTAAAGTTGTGTATTTATTTTTAAGTCATGAATTTAATCAGCGAATTATATTAAGTTATTTAATAGGTGAAAATGAAGTTATATCATCTTTAACTCCCATTTATCCTGCAGCAAACTGGATGGAACGTGAAGTTTTTGATATGTACGGAGTTAAATTTAAAGATCATCCTGATTTAAGAAGAATACTTACTGATTATGATTTTGAAGGGCATCCTTTGAGAAAAGATTTCCCTTTAACTGGTCATACCGAGGTTAGGTATAGTGAAGATCAAAAAAAGGTAATCAAAGAACCAGTTAAATTAGAACAAAATTATAGAAATTTTGATTATGAAAGTCCCTGGGAGGGAACAAAATACATAAAAAAACAGACAGATATTGATAATGACAAAAAAAACTAAAACTCTAAATCTTAATTTTGGACCTCAACACCCAGCCGCTCATGGTGTTTTAAGATTAATTTTAGAATTAGATGGTGAAGTTGTTGAAAAAGCAGATCCACATATTGGATTATTACATCGTGGTACTGAAAAATTAATAGAAAACAAAACATACATGCAAGCTGTACCTTATTTTGACAGACTTGATTATGTTGCTCCTATGAACCAAGAGCATGCTTTTGCATTAGCTATAGAGAAAATTTTAAAGATTAATGTTCCCATTAGAGCACAATTTATAAGAGTTATGTTTTGTGAGATTGGAAGAATTTTAAGTCACATATTAAATGTAACAACTCAAGCATTAGATGTTGGTGCGTTAACACCTTCATTGTGGGGTTTTGAAGAGCGTGAAACTTTAATGACTTTTTATGAAAGAGCCTCAGGCTCAAGATTACATGCTAATTATTTTAGAGCAGGTGGAGTTCATCAAGATTTACCAATGGGGCTAGAAGAAGATATAGGTAAATTTTGTGTGTCGTTTCCTAAAATAATCGATGATCTTGAAACATTATTGACTGACAATAGAATATTTAAACAACGAAATGTTGATATAGGAATTGTATCTAAGGAAGATGCATTAGACTATTCTTTTAGTGGCGTCATGATCAGAGGTTCTGGTGTTCCTTGGGATTTAAGAAAATCACAACCATATGAGTGTTATGAGCAGTTAGAATTTAAAATACCTGTTGGAAAAAATGGAGATTGTTATGACAGATATTTATGTAGAATAGATGAAATGAGAGAGAGTGTTTCCATAATCAAACAATGTCTTGCTAAAATGACAAAAGGACCAGTTAAATCGTCCGATGGAAAGATTAGTCCACCACCAAAAAAAGATATCAAACAATCTATGGAAGCTTTAATTCATCATTTCAAACTATTTACAGAAGGTTATCGTGTTGATAAAGATGAAATTTATACAGCTGTTGAAGCTCCCAAAGGTGAGTTTGGTGTTTACTTAATATCTGATGGTTCTAGCAAACCATATAAGTGTAAAATAAGAGCCCCAGGATTTTCTCATTTGGCTGCAATGGATTACCTGATTAAAGGTCATATGCTTGCAGATGTGCCTGCTGTATTAGGCTCACTAGATATAGTTTTTGGAGAGGTAGATAGATAATGAGTTTAAGAAGACCTTCAAAAGAACAGCCTGAGAATTTTGATTTTAATCCAGCCTCATTAGAAGCTGCCAAATCAATTATTGCAAAATATCCAAAGGATAAACAACAAAGTGCTGTAATGGCTTTACTTTATATAGCGCAGAAACAAAATAGTAATTGGATTCCTTTAGCTGCCATGAAGTATATTGGTAAGCTTTTAGATATGCCTTATATAAAAGTTTATGAAGTGGCAACATTTTATACAATGTACAATCTAGCTCCAGTCGGTAAACATTTCATACAAATTTGCACAACTACACCATGCATGATTAGAGGTGCTTATAAACTTGTTGAAGCGTGTAAAGAAAAAATTTCTGAAAATGAAAATGAATTATCAAAAGATCAAAGTTGTTCTTGGATGGAAGTTGAGTGTTTAGGAGCTTGTGTTAATGCACCCATGTTACAGATCAATGATGATTATTATGAAGATTTAGATAAAGAAAAGACTTTAAAAATTTTAGATAAGATCCTAACTGGTGAAACACCTAAGCCAGGATCTTATAGAGGTCGTTTAAACAACGAACCTGAAAATAATAGAAAAACACTTATGGATTTAAAAAATGCTTAAAGACGAAGATAGAATATTTCAGAATTTATATAATGATAAGGGTTCAGATGTTGAGTCTTCAAGAAAAAGAGGTGACTGGACAAACACTAAAGATTTAATTGATAAAGGTAGAGATTGGATAATAACTGAAGTTAAAGCCTCAGAACTTAGAGGAAGAGGAGGTGCTGGATTTCCAACTGGTTTAAAATGGTCTTTTGCACCAAAAGAACTAGGTTCAAGACCTCATTATCTAGTTATAAATGGAGATGAGTCAGAACCAGGTACCTGTAAGGATAGAGATATTTTAAGATTTGAACCTCATAAATTAATAGAAGGATGCTTGATTGCTGCATACGCTGTTCAAGCTCATGTTTGTTATATTTATATAAGAGGAGAGTACTTTATAGATGGAGAAAAACTTCAAGCAGCAATTGATGAAGCTTATGAAAAAAATTTAATAGGAAAAAATGCATCTGGAACAGGTTGGGATTTAGATATTTATATTCACTACGGAGCAGGAGCTTATATATGTGGAGAAGAAACAGCCTTACTTGAGAGCATAGAAGGTAAAAAGGGTCAACCTAGATTAAAACCACCTTTCCCTGCTTTAATTGGTTTATACGGTTGCCCAACTATAATTAACAATGTTGAAACTATAGCAGTTGTTCCAACAATATTAAGAAGAGGTGGAAAATGGTTTGCATCTTTAGGAAAAGCAAAAAATACAGGTACTAAAATTTTCTGTATTTCTGGAAACGTTAATAACCCATGTAATGTTGAAGAGGAAATGAGTATATCTCTTAAAGAACTAATTGAAGTTCATGCTGGAGGTGTAATTGGAGGATGGGAAAATTTACAAGCTGTAATACCTGGTGGTTCATCAATGCCTTTAATACCACAAAAAACCTGTGAAACTTTAACAATGGATTTTGATTCATTAATGGCAGAAAAAAGTGGATTAGGAACTGCAGGTATTGTTGTTATTAATAAAGATCAAGACATAATTAAATGCATGGCAAGAATTGCTAGATTTTATAAACATGAAAGTTGTGGTCAATGTACACCTTGTAGAGAAGGTACAGGGTGGATGTGGAGAATGCTTGAAAGAATGGCTAAAGGTGAAGCATCAAGAGATGAAGTTGATATGTTGGGAGATGTAACAAATCAAATTGCTGGACACACTATTTGTGCTTTTGGTGAGGGTTCTTCATGGCCTGTACAAGGATTATTAAGGCATTTTAAAAAAGAGATTGAGGATAGAAACAATCTTAACCCAACTATAAAAAAAGAAAAGAATATTCCCTATTTAGTAGATCAACACTTATTGGATAAAAAAAATGCTTAAATTAAAAGTAAATGAAATTGATATAGAAGTTGAAGAGGGGCTAACTGTACTTCAAGCTTGTGAAAAAGCTGGAGTTGAAATCCCAAGATTTTGTTATCATGAAAAATTATCAATAGCAGGAAATTGCAGAATGTGTTTAGTAGAATTAGAAAAATCTCCCAAACCTGTAGCCTCATGTGCCATGCCAGCATCAGAAGGAATGAATATTAAAACAAATACTGAGTTTGTTGAAAAAGCAAGAAAAGGAGTCATGGAATTTTTGTTGGCTAACCACCCGTTGGATTGTCCTGTTTGTGATCAAGGGGGAGAGTGTGATTTACAAGATCAGTCCATGTTCTATGGTGTTGATAAGTCTAGATACAAAGAGAATAAAAGAGCAGTCTCTGAAAAAAATATGGGACCTTTAATCAAAACACAAATGACTAGATGTATACATTGTACTAGATGCGTTAGATTTGCTACAGAGGTTGCTGGTGTAACAGAGATTGGAGCCATAGGTAGAGGTGAGGATATGGAAATTACAACATATCTTGAGCAATCTATGCAATCAGAATTATCAGCTAATGTTGTGGATTTATGTCCGGTTGGTGCCTTAACATCTAAACCCTATGTATTTGAGGCTAGACCCTGGGAATTAAAGAAGACAGAATCTATTGATGTAATGGACGCTATTGGTTCAAATATAAGAGTTGATACCTATGGTTGGGAAGTAAAAAGAATTTTACCAAGAATTAACGAAGATATTAACGAAGAATGGATTTCAGATAAAACAAGATATGCTTGTGATGGTTTGTTAAACCAACGCTTGGATACCCCTTATATAAAATATAATGGTAAATTTGAGAAAGCATCATGGAATGAAGTTTTTAATATAATTAAGTCCAAGTTTAAAAATGCTGACAAAGATAAAATATGTGGAATGTCTGGTGATCTAGTTAATATGGAAACACTCTATATATTTAAAGAGTTTTTCAATAAAACACTTGGTTCTCATAATGTAGAGTCAAGAAGTGATCACACATATTTAAATTCAAAAAAAAGAGAAAATTATTTATTCAATTCAACAATTAATGGAATAGAAGAAGCAGATTTTATATTACTCATAGGAAGTAACCCCAGGTATGAAGCAACAATTTTAAATGCACGTATTAGAAAAGCATACTTACAAAATAAAACAAAAATAATTTCTTTAAATGATGTTGGTGATCTAACTTACCCATATGAGTCTTTAGACGGTGATATTGAAAATATTAAAAAAATTACAGAAGATAGTCATGAAATATCAAGTCTAATTAAAGAGGCTAAAAAACCGTTAATTATCTTTGGTCAGTCATCTCTTAAAACTAAATCTGCGAAATATATTTTTGAATCTGTTAAATCTTTTTTAAAAAAAAATAATAAAATTTCAGATGAATGGAATTCTTTAAATACAATTTCAGAAAATGCATCTACAGTTGGTAGCTTTGATTTAGGATTATATAAAACAGTAGATGGTTCAAATGAAGTACTAAAAGATTTAGAAAATCACATGTTTGAAATAGTTTACCTATTGGGAGTTGATAATCTTAAATTTGAAAAAAAGAATGAATTTATAATTTATCAAGGAAGTCATGGAGATAAAGGAGCTGAGATTGCAGATATTATACTTCCAGGAGCTGCATACACAGAGCAAAATGGTTACTTTACAAACTTAGAAGGTAAAATACAAAAAGCTTATAAAGCCTCCTTTCCACCAGAAGAAGCTAAAGAAGACTGGTTGATAATTAATGAATTAGCAGAAACAATGAATCATAGAAAATTATTTAATGATAAAGATGAGTTGGATAGTAGTCTACCTGTCTCTTATACACATCTCCGAGCCCACGAGACCTCT
>OJFC01000215.1_pt1 | contig 11873 bp, 6 predicted proteins | sample 1594021 | NCBI WGS metagenome assembly OJFC01 (sample SAMN05416739, study PRJEB24817) | seawater metagenome | isolation source: Sea water | place: Canada:Atlantic | collected 2013-07 | reverse complement strand
TAAGCAGTCGTCGGCAGCGTCAGATGTGTATAAGAGACAGTTACTATACGATCTACAGAAACAATCATATGGATAAACCACCTAAATTAAAGATGAAGCAATGCGTAGCCATATGGACTCCGTTCATGTTTTCATGCGTTTTGTCGGCGTTGACCTTGGCTGAGCACGCCTTTGCACTATTGAGGCATGCAGAAAGGGGAAGCAATGCCATGCCTAGTCTTCCTATCACTTTCATCGCATTTATGCCTATGTGTTTTTTCTTTGTATGCAATGCGCTACATCTGCTCAAGAAAGAGAATGAGCTATTGAAATCTGAACTAAATGAAGCGTAGATCCAGGCGCGGTGATCAACTCCGTTCGTTCCTCACTACGTGAGCACGCTTCACGTTCGCTGGAACCAACCCCCTTTCGCCCCCTCCGGCCCAAAGCCAGCTTCAAGGCCCTCCCGCCAAAAGCAAATTCCTAGCAGTAGGAAATGAAAGCGTTCTTGTCACGCTAACTATGACTGTTCCCCATCAAGGATATTTTTACGCATATGATCTTCAATTAGCCGTCTGACCTTTTTCTTTTTACTCACATTATTTAGGTAAACTCCACACATAATCAAGGTCCAGACTAAATTAGTCCTTACCGGGTACTCAAAGTCCCCGTATGAGGCCTGCATAGACCATGACACCAAGACAGTAGCGAACACAAAGAGGAACGGAGACGTCCAAATATCACCATATCTATAAGCGTAGGATTTACAGATTTGGCATCTGTCATAGTTCTTAGGAACACCCGGAAGTTTTTTTCTGACCGAGTCAACTCCAACCTTCCTGCATTTAAGGCAGCAAACTGCGTCTTTCAAATCCTCTGGCAGCTCTCTTCCTTTCATTACCTATTTTGCTGACCCATAGGGAAGGCCGGTAATCGCATCGTCAAATGCACAACTTGGTAACAGGCAACAGAGGGGAAGGATACACCAAGGGCTCCGAAGGAGCTTTTGTAAGAGCCTGAAAATCATATATATTCTTTACCCTGCAGGATTCGATGCTGGTGCACAAGCTCCAATTACTCTGCAACCTTCACAGCCCGGATCAGGGTGCCGAAAACAGGTTGCGGGGTGATTTGGCTTTGCCCGTCCGCGTCATTGTGCTAGGGAGGTAGCATAAATCGTGACCTTCTCTCGTTGCTGATGATATTCCCGCTTCTCTCTGTTCTTGCCGGATGTGATAATATTACAACAGTAAAGATAGATGTTGGGAAAGTTAGGATCACAGACAAAGGGGATGATGATCTGAGCCGTGTAACGATCAAATGCAACAACGGGGTGGTTATTGACGCAGACTGGAAGAGAAACTCCGCCTCGATATCACCAGCGGCCGGCGAGGCCACCATCGAAGATTTCAAACTCCTCGATCACCCCAAAAAAGTCCTCATCGATTGGACCCCTTACGAGGAGAAAGAAAACGAGTTGCATACTGCCTTTTTTGACAAGGGTGACATTAGCGCCTCCGCCAATCGAACAGCTTCGCCTCCTCCACTTCTGTCTTCCGTAAAACCATAATTAACGATTACTTCCAACCTGCCGCTCCAACCGAAGCACCCTCATCTTATGCTCAAAATCATCCTCTCACTCTTCCTCGCCCTACCCCTCGCCGCGGCAAAGAATCCAAATATTCTCATCATCATCGCCGACGACTGCACCTTCAGCGACCTTCCTCTCAATGGCGGTCAGAACGCCAAAACACCCCACCTCGACGCCTTCGCAAAACAATCCCTCGTCTTTGACCGGGCCTACCTCGGCATGGCGATGTGCTCGCCCTGCCGCTCCGAGCTTTACACCGGTCGCTTCCCCCATCGCAACGGTTGCGCCTGGAACCACGGCACCTGCCGCCCCGATACCAAGAGTATTCCTCACTACCTCGGCCCTCTCGGCTACCGCGTCGGACTCACCGGAAAAGTCCACGTCAAACCGAAGTCAGTCTTCCCCTTCGAACACGTTCCCGGATTCGATCCCTCCTGTGTCCGGAATCCCACCAATTCCCACGATCTCACTGGCACCAAGAAGTTCATCACAAGTAATCCGGAACAACCTTTCTGCCTCGTTGTTGCGCTCACCGAGCCTCACGCCCCATGGGTCATGGGTGATGCTTCCGTCTACCTGCCCAAGAAAATCAAACTTCCTCCTTACTTGGCCGACACCCCGATGACCCGGAAGCAATTCGCAGACTACCTTGCCGAAATCACCTACATGGATTCCCAGATCGGAGAACTCCTCGCCCTCCTCGACGAAACCAGTCTAGCCGACGACACCCTCGTCCTCTTCACCAGCGAGCAGGGAGCGCAGTTCCCCGGCTGTAAATGGACCAATTGGGACAACGGTCTCCACACCTCCCTCGTCGCCCGCTGGCCCGGAAAAATCGCTCCGGCCCGCACCAAAGCCATCGTGCAATACGCCGACGTTCTCCCCACCCTCATTGACCTCGCCGGTTCCGAACCAGCACCCGAAAAATTCGACGGCACCAGCTTCGCCGCCGTCCTTTATGGCGAGCACGCCAATCATCGCGAACACGCCTTCGGCATGCACAACAACTACCCCGAAGGCCCGTCCTACCCCATCCGCTCCGTCACCAATGGCAATTGGCGCTACATTCGCAATCTTGCCCCCGAAAGCCTCTACATCGAAAAGCACCTCATGGGCCGTAACGAGCACAATCCCTACTGGGCGACCTGGGTCTTCTCGTCCTTCTCAAATCCGCACCACGAAAAACTCATCAACCGGTTCATGAAACGCCCCGCCGAGGAACTCTACCACACCGCCGAAGATTATTTCGAAATGACCAACCTCGCCGACAATCCCGCACACTCCGAAATCAAGAACAAGCTCTCCAGGATTCTCGACCAACAACTCAAAGAACAAAGAGACCCCGGTCGAATCCTCGACACCAAAAAGGCCCACCGCGCCGCCGCCCGGGGAAACCCTCTCTTCCAATCCAAGCCATGAGAATTTCTCTCTTGCTCGCATTCAGCCTCTCGAGCTTCACCTTCACCGCAGAATCCGCAGCCCCCAAAAAGCCCAACATCCTCATCATCGTTGCTGACGATCTCGGTTATGCCGACACCGGCTTCAACGGCAGCAAGACTGCCATCACGCCCAAGCTCGACAGCTTCGTCAAATCGGGCATCAAGCTCACCGATTTTCGGGCCTGCCCCATGTGTTCCCCTACCCGGGCGGGATCTGATCGTCGAACTGGCGGAGCCACGCCATCTTGCGATGAACAAGGAAAAGCGGCACGCCAAGGCGGGACCGCACGAAAAGCGGGAAGGAGAAAAATTCGCCAAGAAAGGCGTGGTATCACTCCGTGGGATCGAGCGGAACGCAGACGTGGCCGGGCAATATCCGGGAGTCGATCCGAAAAGCAGATGTTTTCCACCTCTTCCACAAGAAAGGTTTCGTGTTGAGTTAGGAAAATGGTATCAACTCTCTTGTAAGTTGATTCCTCGCGAGCGGAAGCAACCCAGTCAAAACCATGAATACCAATCTATTCACTCTCGGAGCTACGGCTTCCGCCGTTCTTCTCATCCAACCCGCCGCCGCCGTTCTGGTGGCCTTCGAATTCGAAACCGCCGGCGATACCGAAGGCTGGGCCGGTTCAACGGCACCCGCCAATGCCGCCGTGACGGGCTTCGGGCAAGCCAGCGCCATAGGTGGCGGACCGGGCGTCTTAACTTCGACCGATGTTAATATCGATCCGCAAATCGTTCGGAGCGGTGGCGCGATCGCCTTTGCTGCGGGCGAAAGCTGGACGAATTTCACGATCCGCTTCCGCCAGCTGAGCGGCAATCCGCAAGACGCCGGAACGACCAGCGCACCTTACGACGCTAATGGAACCATCCTTTTCTTCAACAACAGCACCCAGAACCTTGGCGTGGGGCCGCTTGGGACCAAAACGGTCATGGGCGGAGGGGCCTTCGCAGGAGATACCTACAATTTCACCCTTACCGGAGAAGCGGACAATTGGCAGGTTCTCAATGTCGATCTCACCGGCGCTCCGACTCTCAACAGCGCTCCGTTCACCGCAATGCGCCTCGATCCAGTCGGGAACGCTGCCGCGAAGAACTTTGAGGTCGATTACATCCGCTTCCAGGCTGCCGTTCCCGAGCCTGGCAGTGCGCTCCTTTCAGGTCTGGCCGCTGGCTTGCTCCTGCTCCGCCGCCGCAGGTAGCCCGATCTGTTTCATCCCCACTCCGCCAAGGCGCGCAGTGGGGATTTTCATCTCTCCAACTTCCGCGACCTGCCGATGATCCCTCCCTCTTCCCAAAATCATTCCCGACGTCGGTGGGTGAGGTTCGCGATCTTGATCGCGACCTTCCTGTCGGGCGAACTTCAGGCCCAAACCTTCACCGGACCCTGCACCCGTCGGACCAGCGTGGTGCTTTCGGAAATCCACTATCATCCGTCGGGCCCTGAGGAAATTTCGTGGAAGATGGAGTTCATCGAGTTGTGCAATTCCAGCCCCATCAGCGTCGATCTCTCGGGGTGGAAACTACGGGGCGAAGTGGATTTCGAGATTCCCGAGGGCGTGCGACTCGGTGGAGGCGAATTCCTGATCATCGCAGCTGATCCCGCTTCCTATTCCGAGGTGGACGTCCCGGTCCTGGGCCCTTGGCGGGGCGAGCTCTCCAACAAGAACGGTCTGGTGCGCATTCGCAAGGCTTCGGGAGGGATTGTCCTCGAAACCGAATACCGCGACGAGTCACCGTGGCCCTTCGCCGCCGATGGAGCTGGACATTCGCTGGTTCTGGCGAGGCCTTCCTTCGGCGAATCGAAAGCGGAGGCCTGGTCCGCGAGTCGTAATGCCGGTGGTTCGCCCGGTCGAGTCGATCCGCCGGTGACCTCGCCACTGGCATCCGTGATCATCAGCGAAGTCCTCTCGGCGAGCGATCCACTGGAGGATGACTTCGTGGAATTTTACAATCCAGGCCCCGATCCGGCGGACCTCTCCGGCTCCTTCATTTCAAATGAACGGGATCTTCCTGGCTTTATCATTCCCCCCGGGACGATCCTCGCTCCGGGAGCTTATCTGGCCTTCCCGGCCGGAGTCCTCGGTTTTGTCTTCGATGAAATGGGCGATGAGATTTTTCTCCGCGCACCCGATGGCTTGCAAGTGATCGCGGCGCGGAAGTTGGGGGCCCAGGAGACCGGGCATTCACGGGGGGGGCTGACCCGCTGGATAGAGTTGGTAAATCCCACGCCCGGCTTGCCAAACTCCGCTCCTCACCGGCGGGAAATCGTCATCAATGAAGTGCACTATCATCCACTCAAGGGCGAAGGAGAATTCATCGAAGTGGCGAACTTCGGTTCGGATGCCGTCGATCTCAGCGGCTGGGAGTTACGCGATGGCCTCGAATTCACCTTTCCAATGGGGAGCAGCATCCCGGCGGGTGGCTTCCTCGTCATTGCCGAAAACCGGGCCAGCCTTCTCACCGGGCGCTCCGGGCTCGATCCAATGCAGGTCTTGGGCGATTACGCGGGAAGTCTTTCTAATTCCGGCGAGCGGATCGAGCTTCGCAATGCGGCGCAGGCCGTAGTCGATGAAGTCTCGTACGTCGACGGCGGGCGTTGGCCGACCACTCCCGATGGCGGCGGAACTTCGCTGCAACTGGTCGATCATCGTGCCGACCACAAGGCGGGGGCTTCCTGGCGCGGGGGCGACGAATCGGGCCGCTCCACCGCCGTCACCCTGGAGCACACCGGGGTGCTCGATCTCGGTCATCAGAAAGCGCCACGCGCCACGCGTTGTTTCATCATGATGATGGGCGAAGGAGAGATCATTGTAGACGACTTTCAAGTCATCGTTAACGGTGACAATCGTGTTGGGAATAACGACTTTTCAAGCGGGCTGAGCGGCTGGAATCCGCTCGGAACCCACAAGCCCAGCTTCGTCGCAAATGGGGCCTTGCATGTCGTCGCAACCGGGGGCGGCGACCTTGCCAACCTCATCGAAGCGAACCTTCTGCCCTCGATCAGCCCGGGTTCCACGGTGACGATCCGCGCGACCTGTCGCTGGGTTTCGGGTAATCCGCAAATCCTTCTCGGACTGAATGGCGGATGGTTGGAAGCGGCCGGAGCGGTGCCCATTCCCGAGAGTGTCGGGACACCGGGGAGAGCGAATTTCGGAGCGGGAAATCTTGGCCCCACGATCACCGAAGTGAGCCATTTTCCCGTGCTGCCCCAAGCCGGTGACGCGATCACGATCCGCGCCCGGGTCACCGACCCCGATGGCGTCGGCTCGGCCCGTCTTCGTTATCGCAACGACCCCGGAGACTCGATCAAGCAAGTCATCATGACGCCGGAGAGCGAGGGATTTTACAGCGCGACCATTCCGGCCCAAACGACGGGGACGATGATTGCCTATCACCTTCTCAGTATTGATTCGGCGAGCCCGGGAGTGATTTCGCGATTCCCGGTCGATGCTCCCGAGCGCGAGTGTTTGGTGCGGGTTGGCGAGGAAACCCCGGCGGGTGACCTGAGCACAATGCGGATCTGGATCACCAACGACACCCTCACCGAATGGGGCACCCGCGAGCGCTCCAGCAACCTCGAACTGGATGCGACCTTCGTCAGCGACGGCCGCGTTTTTTACAACTGCGGAGTGCATTATGCCGGCAGCCAGAACGGGGTGACGATCTATGATTCACCGATTGGCAATCCCACCGGGTATAATATCACTCTGCCCGGTGACGAAGTTTTCCTCAATGTGCAGGACCTCACGATCGACCGTGAAACGACCCGCGACGCTACCCGCCAACGGGAGCGTTTGCTGTTTTGGTTTCTCGAAAAACTGGGCCTCCCGAATCTCCATCGCCGTTATATCCACCTCTCTCTCAATGGCTTCGAGCGCGACGAATTGATCATGGAGGATGTCCAGAAACCCAATCGCGACGTCATGGAAGAATGGTTCCCGGATCGCGGGAGGCTCACCAAAACGAATCCGTGGTTCGAGTTCTCACCCAACGGAAATGTCATGATCGCCGATGGGGCCACGATCGGTAATCGCCTCCAACATTTTCGCACAACCGATGGCACATTCAAGCTTCCGCGCTATCGCTGGAACTGGAGCCACGGCGCGGGGCACGAATCAGCGCATGACTTCAGCGGGCTTTTTAACCTGATCGATGCCGCGAATGCCCCGGCGGCCGAGTTCCCGGAAGCGATGGAGAAGAAAGCCGATCTCCGGCAATGGATGCGCACTTTCGCCGCGAACGATTTGGGATCGTATTGGGATACCTTCGGTAATCCCGGCACGAAGAACGCCTATCTCTTTGAGTCGCTCGAGACCGGAAAATGGAGCGTGCTTGTTTGGGATATGGACGTAGGCCTCGGGGTCTTCGGCGATCCCTGGAACGCTCCCCTTTTCCCAAGCAACGTCGATCCCGCCATCAAGCAACTCTATAACGAGCCTTCCGTGGTGCGGGATTATTGGCAGGCGCTCGATGAATCGCTCGGAGAATTTTTCGACGCCAGCCCCGGCAGTGAAGCTCACGAGATCCTGGCCGAAACCTTCCAGGTCCTCCGGAATAACGGCGCGGCCGTGACCTCGCCCTTCGCCCCCAGCGGTCCCGATGGTCTCAGCGTGGATCGCTGGATCAACCAGCGCCGCACCTTTTTGCAGGGTGAACTCGCCGGGAAAAATGCTCCCTTCACTGCCAGCGCACCCGCGACCAGTGCGAAAATTTTTGCCGAGATCACCGGAACAGCGCCCCTCGCAACTACAACCATCAGCGCCAATGGCATCCCGCTTGGGATCGACTTCACCTCGATCAGAAACTGGCAAAGTAAGGTCTCGCTCCAATCGGGTCCCAACGCCATTTTGATCGAAGCTCTGGACCGCTTCGGTCTCATTTTGGGTTCACAAACTCTCAACATCACCTACTCGGGATCGGAAACTTGGGCCGCGCTCGCGATTAACGAATGGATGGCCTCGAACCCCGCCGAAAGCGGCCTTCTCGACCCGGCCGATGGTAAGGCCGAGGACTGGCTCGAGCTTTACAATCCCACCTCTGATCCGGTCTCGCTCGATGGTTGGCACCTTAGCGATGATCCCTCGGACCCTCTGCAATTCCCCATCCCCAATGGCTTCACGATCCCAGCGAAGGGATATCTGCTGGTCTGGGCCGACGATGACGCAGCTCAAAACGACCCCGTGACCCGCCAGGAAATCCATGCTCCCTTTAAGCTCAGTGCGGACGGAGAGACTATCATTTTGAGCGCGCCGGATGCGGGCGAAATCGACCGGGTGGACTTCGGTGCACAGACCTCGGGAGTGGCCCGCTTACGCCGATCCGATGGCAATCCGGACTTCACTTATTCCCTCCAAGCGACCCCGGGCACGGCGAACTTATCCCCTCCGGCGGCCCCTGTTGCCGGGGTGGAGGTGAGCCTTTCGGATGGCACTTACGTCCTGCAATTCCAGTCCATCCCTGATGCCATCTACGAGATCCAGCATACTTCCGACTTGAGGGTCTGGGCGAGTATCGGCCCGCCCCTGATCGGGGATGGCTTCGTTCAAAACCCAATTCTACCGGGAGCCGAAACCAAAATTTTCTACCGCATCAAATCACACTAACAAAGACCAAGTAAAATGAAACCAATGCAATTGCTCGCCAGATCCCTCGGGATGCTGGCTCTGGGAGGGGCGAGCCTCTTCGCCCAAGACACCAGTCCAGTCGTGGATCCGCCCAATCTCGTGAATCTCTACACCTCGCTCGGCGAGTGGAATGCCGAGGGAGACCAAGAGGGATGGGGCGTGGCCAATATCAATTCCCTCTCGGTCTCCGGCAGCCTTTTTTCCGGCCTTACAAGCGGGAATGATCCCCAGTTTATCCTGGGTGGACTGGCCCTCGACAGCAGCACCGATGACTTTGCCATCGTGGAAATCCGGTTGCGCAAGGAAGAGAGTGAGACGAGCCGGGTCGATCTCTTCTGGGGGGACGGCGCCGGTGGATTCTCCGGAGATCGCAAGACCGCCGTTGCAAGCGGGGCCTGGCCCGGTGATGGCGACTTCCACGTCGTCCAGTTTCCCATCGGGGAGCTTTTTACCGGGTCCGTAAACGCCTTCCGCTTCGATCCGAATTCGGATCTCTCGGTATCCCGGGCGGTCGATCTCGATTACGTGCGTATCGGAGTGATCGCTCCCGACGGCGACAACGACGGCCTCGCCGATGCGGTTGAAACCAACACCGGGATCTTCGTTGATCGCAACGATACCGGCACCGATCCGGCGGATCCCGACACCGACAAGGATACCTTCTCCGATGGAGTGGAAGTGGCTTTCGGAACGGACCCGACCAATGGCGCGGAATTTCCCGAGCCGAGTATCATGTCCTATTCGAAGTCTCCGGTATCCTATGTGGTGGACGCGGCGATTACTGCGAACACCCCCACCGTGGCCAACGGCACTCCAACCGCGTTCTCGATCGTTCCGGCTCTTCCGGCAGGCTTGTCTTTTAACACGAATACCGGAGGAATTTTTGGCACCCCCACCACTGCCACCGCTGCGGCCGATTACACCATCACCGCAAGTTTCGGCGGCGGCATCACCGATTCCTTCGTATTGAACCTCGGAGTGACCAATCCTGCCATCGTGCGCTACGGAGTGAACCCCGCCGTCTACAATGTCGACATCAACATCAACACCAATGAACCGGTCCTCGCCGGTCCCTTCCCGGATTCCTTCTCGATCGCTCCCGAGCTGCCCGCGGGCCTCTTCTTCGATACCTTTGGGGGAACTATTTCCGGTGCTGCAACCGCGCCAAGCCCTGCCTCCGACTACGTCATCACGGCGGGCTATAATGACTATCCCGACGCGAGCTTCACCCTGTCGATTCTCATCAAAGCGCAACCGGAACTGATCGGAATGGATCTCGAACCCCTGGGAGATTTTGTCAGTCTCGCCGAATGGAATACCGACGGGGATCCCGAAGGGTGGGGCTTTCCAAATGCAGGTGGCACGGTTCTAGACGGTATCTTACAATATAAAACGACCGCCCCGGATCCTCAAATGACCCGTCCCGGATTCCTCGACGTGAGTGCCGGGACCATCCTCGAAATTCGCTCACGCCAAACCGATACCGAGCCAATCCAAATTTTCTGGGCCGATGAAAGCGGTGGCCTCTCTGCCATCCGCAGATTCACAATCAACCCGGAAGACATCAACCCCGATGGCGAGTTCCACACTTATCAGGTCGATCTCACCGGAGTCTTTGTCGGAAATGTCACCACCCTCCGTATCGACCCCGGTAACGCCGGTGGACGCACGGTCGACTTCGACTACATCCGGCTTGGATCCGGATCTCCTCCTCAAGATCCCGTGATTACCGATTTCTCCTTTGATGGGATTTTTCAAGAAGTCAGTATCACTTGGACTTCGACGCAAAATACCGGGTATGAAATCGAATCGAGCCCCAACTTGATCGACTGGACGGTCAACCGTTCCGGAATCACCGGTGACGCCGGCACAACCACCGTTATCATCGATAGTGACTTCACTCCCAATTACTTCCGTGTGATCCGCGAAGACTGATCGACTCCTGTGGCGAGGGAGACCGGGGAGGCAAGGGTGTTGATCTCGAGGGAGTATCGGAGGATCTGGATTTCGGCGGGGATGGAGCAGGATATATTGCGAGAGTGTCACCGTTCCCCCTGTTGAAACATCTTGGCTCAATTCCTACCCCTCTCCCCTCTCAGGTCCATTCAACGACCTCCTCAAGCGGCCCACCCAAAAAGTAAATTCTAGGAACCCCTCCGGGCGCACCCGGAGAAAGACATCGATGAAACGGGGCTCAGGGCTCTAATCTCATAAGAGTTCATCATGTTCCTTGCTAGATAACCTGCCTTGTCAGGCGGGGTCAGCGTTGCGAACTTCGTCCGGATTTCGCAGAGGGTCAGCCTGCGGTGTCTTCGACTCGATAATATCGTGAGGTCTCTTCCTGCGAAATTTCCTCTTCAGTGAATGACGTTTGTTCGCCTCCGCTATCGACGCCGTCGTTGAGTTCGGTCCAAGATTAGCAAATCTTCAGAGACAAAAACTGCATAGGTGCGACCGGGGCGCGACTGCCAAATCAGCGTCACGGAATTCGATTCCACACCTTCGGTCATATCAATATCCGTGATGATGAGTGGAGCTAAGTTCGCACTGGGGCCAAGTTGGATATTGTCGATTCGCAGCCGGGTTTCTTCCGTGTAGATAATCTCAATTTCATCGAACACGATGTCGCTGAAACCAAAATAATTATCCGGATTGTCAATACTCACGGTTGTCTCGAATGACTCGACCTCCACACCACCCAGTTTAGCGGTGATCGTTGCAGGTGTGGGCGGTTGGGCGATCGCGGCGAGCGCCGCGGAAGTCAGCGCGCTTCCAAAGTGGATAGAAAACGGATTCACCTCCGGTTCGCCGGTGCGGAGGTTCGGTCCCTCAATACTCGCTCAATCTGGATGGTCGCCGGTCCGGTAAAACAGATTGGGCAGGAATGTCACTCCAAGATCAGCGAACTCCCCCGATACTTGGGTCGTATCGGCAAAGGTAAGCTCCGAGAAAGTAATGATACTCTCTGGAACGGCAAGGCCGACAGGGCTGAACTCGATGGGATCGGCCAGGGCCGTCGAGTTGCAGGTGATGACCACGAATGCTACAGAGGCAAGCTGAGCGATTGTTGGGAAGGGGGAGTCTGGGATTTTTGTTGGGGATTCATGGGATCACATCATAGCGATTGAACAGGACCCAAACGCACACCCAAAATCAACCCCCTTTCGCCCCCTCCGCTCCGATCCAAAGGCGGCTTCAAGGCCCTCCCGCCAAAAACAATTTCCTAGCAGTGGAATT
>OJFC01000195.1_pt1 | contig 12292 bp, 7 predicted proteins | sample 1594021 | NCBI WGS metagenome assembly OJFC01 (sample SAMN05416739, study PRJEB24817) | seawater metagenome | isolation source: Sea water | place: Canada:Atlantic | collected 2013-07 | reverse complement strand
TCTACACGTAAGGAGTCGTCGGCAGCGTCAGATGTGTATAAGAGACAGGTTCCAGCTGGAACCAATCTACCAACAATAACATTCTCTTTTAAGCCATTTAAAGGGTCAACTTTACCTTTAATCGCAGCATCAGTTAAAACTCTTGTGGTTTCTTGGAATGAAGCTGCAGAAATAAATGACTCTGTTTGAAGTGAAGCTTTAGTAATACCCATTAAAACTCTTTCACCAGATGCAGGATTTTTTCCCTCAGCAACTAGTTTTTCATTTGCATTATCAAACTTAATTCTGTCAATCATTTCACCAGGTAAGTAAGACGAATCACCAGACACTTTAATTTCAACTTTTTTAAGCATTTGTCTTAATATTGTTTCAATGTGTTTGTCATTAATAACTACACCTTGTAATCTGTAAACTTCTTGAACCTGATTAACAAAATATTCAGTTAAATCTTTAATGCCTAAAATTCTCAAAATATCATGAGGTAAAGGCTGACCATCTAATAGGTACTCACCTTTTTTAATTTTCTCACCTTGGTTAAAATTAATATGTTTACCTTTAGGTATTAAATAATTTGAAGGCTCACCATCATCTGGTTGAATTGAAATTTTTTGTTTACCTCTAACTTCTTTACCAAATAACACTTGTCCATCGTTCTCAGCAATAATTGCACTATCTTTTGCTTTTCTAGCTTCAAATAATTCAGCTACACGAGGCAATCCTCCAGTAATATCTTTTGTTTTAGTTGTTTCTTTTGGAAGTCTTGCGATTATATCACCAGCAAATATTTTTTGACCATCTTTAACAGAAAGAATTGAATCAGGAACTAAATAGTATCTTGCTTCATTGTCATCTGCTTTTTTAATAACATTACCCTTCTCATCTCTTAAGGTAATTCTTGGTTTTAAATCTGTGTTTTTAGATTGCGCTCTCCAATCAACAACTGATTTAGAAGAAATTCCAGTAGCATCATCAGTTGTCTCTTGAATAGAAACACCATCGATTAAATCTACATACCCAGCAATACCACTTTTTTCTGCAATAACTGGAGTTGTATAAGGATCCCACTCACAAATTTTTTCATTAGCTTTTATTTTATCACCATTTTGGAAAAATAATTTTGATCCATAAGCAACTTTATAAATTGCAACTTGAACACCGTTATTATCTTCAATTGATAGTTGGGTGTTTCTTCCCATAACAATTAGATTTTTCTTAGAATCTTCTAATAAATTAGTGTTAATAATTTTCAAAGTACCTGCAGATTTTGTAACAATTTCAGACTCTTGCTTAACAGAAGCGGTACCACCAACGTGGAAAGTTCTCATTGTTAACTGAGTACCAGGTTCACCTATTGATTGGGCTGAAATCATACCAATTGCTTCACCAACGTGAACCATTTTTCCTCTAGATAGATCTCTTCCATAACAAGTAGCACAAACACCAATTTTAGAGCTACAAGTCATAACTGAATAAGCTTTGATAAATTTAACACCAGCTGCATCAATTTTATCACAACCTGATTCATCAATCATAGTTTCTTTTTTAATAACTACTTCACCAGTAATAGGATTTTTTACATCAAAAGCTGTAACTCTACCAAGCGCTCTTTCTGATAAACTAACAACTACATTTCCACCTTCTAAAATTTCTGCTAACTCAATAAACCCTGGATTATCACATTTAATTTTTGAAATTGTAAGATCTTGAGCTACATCACAAAGTCTTCTAGTTAAATAACCTGAGCTTGCAGTCTTTAGGGCTGTATCAGCTAAACCTTTTCTGGCTCCGTGCGTTGAATTGAAATATTCTAAAGCAGTTAAACCTTCTTTAAAGTTAGAAATAATAGGTGTTTCAATAATTTCACCAGATGGTTTTGCAATAAGACCTCTCATACCAGCCAACTGTTTCATTTGAGCAGCTGAACCCCTAGCTCCACTATCCGCCATCATAAATACTGAGTTAATCTTCATGCCATCAGGAGTACTTTCAGTAGCAGAAATACCTCTCATCATTTCACCAGCTACTTTGTCAGTACATTTTGACCAAGCATCAACTACTTTGTTGTATTTCTCACCTCTAGTAATTAAACCTTCTGAATATTGATTTTCATAGTCAGCAATTAATTTTTTAGTATCATCAATCAATTGTCCTTTGTTTGCAGGAATAACCAAATCATCTTTACCAAAAGAAATACCTGCTTTAAATGCATGTTTGAATCCTAAATCTTTTAAATGATCACAAAAAATAACTGTAGTTTTTTGACCACAAAATCTAAAAACACTATCAATAATTTCTGAAACAGTTTTTTTAGGAAGCAGTCTGTCTATCATTGAAAAAGTAATGTCTTTATTTTTTGGTAATAAATTAGCTAATAAAAATCTTCCAGCAGTTGTTGTATGTTTTTCAACTTTTTTGTTACCTTTCTCATCAAGTGTTTCAAACCTTGAAACAATAGTAGAGTGTACTTTTATCTGACCCGTTGATAAAGCATGTTCAATTTCATCATTATTTATAAAGTAACCATCTGGCTTTTCAGTTTGAAATGGTGCTTGAGATAAATAGTATAAACCTAAAATCATATCCTGACTCGGTACTATGATAGGTTTTCCATTTGATGGACTTAAAATATTGTTTGTTGAAAGCATTAAAATTCTAGCTTCTAGTTGAGCCTCTAAACTTAGAGGAACGTGAACAGCCATTTGGTCACCATCAAAGTCAGCATTAAAAGCTGCACAACATAATGGGTGTAGTTCAATTGCATCTCCCTCAATTAACTTAGGTTCAAAAGCTTGAACTCCTAGTCTGTGAAGCGTTGGTGCACGGTTTAATAAAACTGGGTGCTCTCTTACAATAAGTTCTAACGCATCCCAAACAGCATTAGTTTCTTTTTCTACTAATTTTTTTGCTTGTTTAATTGTAGAAGCTAATCCTAATTTATTTAATCTAGCATACAAAAATGGTTTGAATAATTCTAAAGCCATTTTCTTAGGTAAGCCACACTCATGAAGCTTAAGGTCTGGACCTACAACAATTACAGATCTTCCTGAATAATCTACTCTTTTTCCTAATAAGTTTTGTCTAAATCTACCTTGCTTACCTTTAAGCATCTCTGCTAAAGATTTAAGTGGACGTTTACCAGTTCCAGTAATTACTCTTCCTCTACGACCATTATCAAATAAAGCATCAACAGACTCTTGAAGCATTCTTTTTTCATTTCTAACAATAATGTCAGGAGCTTTTAAATCCATTAATCTCTTAAGACGATTATTTCTGTTTATAACTCTTCTATAAAGATCATTAAGATCAGATGTTGCAAATCTTCCACCATCTAATGGAACTAAAGGTCTTAATTCAGGTGGTATAACTGGTATCACAGTTAAAATCATCCATTCAGGTTTTTGACCAGTTTCTATAAATGACTCGATTAACTTAAGTCTTTTTATCGATCTTTCTTCATTAACTTTTGATTTTGTTTCTTTAATTGTATTGATTAAAAGCTTTCTTTCAAGGTCAAGATCCATTGACTTTAGAATTGATAAAATTGCTTCAGCTCCTATACCAGCTTCAAATGATTCTTCACCAAACTCATCTTGGTATTTGGCTAGTTCTTCTTCGTTAAGTAATTGGTTTTTTTGAAGACCTGTTAAACCAGGCTCAATAACTATGAAGTTTTCAAAATAAAGAACTCTTTCAACTTCTTTTAACTTCATGTCAACGGCTAAAGAAATTCTACTAGGTAATGATTTTAAAAACCAAATGTGTGCAACAGGAGTAGCAAGGTTTATGTGACCCATTCTCTCTCTTCTTACGTTTGATTTTGTTACTTCAACTCCACATTTTTCACAGATAATTCCTCTAAACTTCATACGTTTGTATTTACCACACAAACATTCATAATCTTTTATCGGTCCAAAAATTCTAGCACAAAATAAGCCATCTTTTTCTGGTCTAAAAGTTCTGTAGTTAATAGTTTCAGGTTTTTTAATTTCACCATATGTCCAAGATTTAATTTTTTCAGGGCTAGCTAAAGTAATTTTAATACTATTAAAATTTTGCGCTTCAGAAACTTCACTATTTTTAAATAAGTCTGTTAATTCTTTTTTCATATTTAATTTAACTCTATGTTTAGTGCTAATGATTTAATTTCTTTAACTAGTACGTTGAATGATTCAGGTATTCCTGATTCAAAGTTCTCTTCACCTTTAACAATTGTTTCGTAAACCTTAACTCTTCCAGCAACATCATCAGATTTAACAGTTAAAATTTCTTGTAGAGTGTAAGAAGCACCATATGCTTCAAGTGCCCAAACTTCCATTTCACCAAATCTTTGACCACCTAATTGAGCTTTACCACCCAAAGGTTGTTGAGTTACAAGACTGTATGGTCCCGTAGATCTTGCATGAATTTTATCTTCAACAAGGTGATGAAGTTTTAACATATAGATAATTCCAACAGTTACTGGTCTATCAAACATTTCACCTGTTCTTCCATCCCATAAATTGGTCTGTCCAGACGTTGGTAATTTAGCCAATTCAAGCATTTCAGAAACATCTTTTTCTTTAGCTCCATCAAATACTGGAGTTGAAATTGCTATACCATTTTGTAGATTTTCACATAAATCTGCAAATTCAGTCTTGTTTAATTTGTCAATACCTCCATCAAAAACTTCTTTTCCATAAACTGATGTTAAAAAAGATGAAATTTTTTGAGTTTTTTCAAATTTTTTATTATTTTCATTTACTAATCTTTTAACTTCTTCACCAAATTCTTTACAGGCCCAACCTAAGTGTGTTTCTAAGATTTGACCTACGTTCATACGACTAGGAACCCCGAGTGGATTTAATACGATATCAACAGGTCTTCCATCTTCTCTATAAGGCATATCTTCAACAGGTACAATTTTACTAACTACACCCTTGTTTCCATGTCTACCTGACATCTTATCACCAGGTCTTAATCTTCTTTTAATCGCAACAAAAACTTTTACCATTTTCATAACACTTGGTAATAAATCATCACCACTTCTAATTTTTAAAACCTTATCTTCAAATCTTTCTTGAATATCTTGTTTTGCTTGATTGTATTGATCTTTTAATTGAGCAATACTTGCTTCATCATTAACATTACCTACTGTTATTTTGAATACATCATTAATGTTAATCTTATTAATTGTATCAAGGTCAAGTTTGGTACCTTCATCTAAATCTTTAATTTTTTTAGTTAAAGAAGCTCCAGACAAAATCTGGTTAGCTCTTTGCTTTATACTTCTTTCTAAAATTTCTTCCTCTACAATTTTATCTTGTTGAACAATTTCAATTTCTGCTCTTTCGATTGTTATAGATCTTTCATCTTTTTCTATACCATGTCTATTGAATACTCTGACATCAACAATCGTTCCACTGCTTCCTCTAGACATTTTTAAAGATGTATCAGTTACGTCAATTGCTTTTTCACCAAAAATTGATCTTAATAATTTTTCTTCAGGTCCTGATGCTGAATCACCTTTTGGTGTAACTTTACCAACTAATATGTCTCCAGCTTTTACTTCAGCACCAATATAAACAATCCCAGATTCATCTAGATTTTTTAAAGCTTCTTCATTTACATTTGGAATATCTCTAGTGATTTCTTCTTCACCTAACTTTGTATCTCTAGCCATAACTTCATATTCAACGATATGAACTGATGTAAATACATCGTCAGTAACACATCTTTCTGAAATTAGAATAGAGTCTTCAAAATTGTAACCTTGCCAAGGCATAAATGCTACAGTCACATTTTTTCCAAGTGCTAATTCACCTAGCTTAGTAGATGGTCCATCAGCAATAATATCACCTGATTTAACTTTATCACCTACTCTAACAAGTGGTTTTTGGTTAATACATGTGTTTTGGTTTGATCTTTTAAATTTTTGTAGGTTATAAATATCTACACCTGATTTTGTGAAATCTGTTTCTTCAGTTGCTTTAATTACAATTCTTTTTCCATCAATTTTATCAACTGTACCATCACGATTAGCAACAATAGTAACACCTGAGTCAAGAGCTACATCACTTTCAATACCAGTACCAACTAATGGAGATTCTGGTTTTAAAAGAGGGACTGCTTGTCTCATCATGTTAGATCCCATTAGAGCTCTGTTTGCATCATCATTTTCCAAGAAAGGGATTAGAGATGCTGCTACAGAAACCAACTGTTTAGGTGAAACATCAATGTAATCAATTTTTTCAGGTTTTGATAAAACGAAGTTTAAGTTTTCTCTGCAAGGAACAAGTTCTTCTAAAATTTTTCCATTTTTATCAAGTTTGGCGTTAGCTTGTGCGATTGTGTATTTTGTCTCTTCCATCGCTGATAGATACTCAACTTTATCTTGAACTACACCATTCTGTACTTTTTTATATGGGCTTTCAATAAAACCATATTTATTAATCTTAGCATAAGTAGATAAACTATTAATCAAACCAATATTTGGTCCTTCAGGTGTTTCAATTGGACAAATTCTTCCATAGTGAGTTGGGTGAACATCACGAACATCAAATCCAGCTCTTTCTCTTGTTAGACCACCTGGTCCTAAAGCTGAAACTCTTCTTTTGTGTGTAATTTCAGATAGTGGATTTGTTTGATCCATAAATTGTGAAAGTTGTGAACTTACAAAAAAATCTTTAAGGGAAACCGTTAATGGTTTTGCATTAATTAAATCTTGTGGCATTGCTGATTCAATATCAAGAGTTGTCATTTTTTCTTTAATAGCTCTTTCCATTCTATAAACACCAATACGTGCTTGGTTTTCAACAAGTTCACCAACAGACCTTACTCTTCTGTTACCTAAATGATCAATATCATCAACTTCATCTTTACCATCTCTTAAATCTAACATTTTGTGAACAATGGCAATTACATCGTCATTTCTTAAAATTGTAATTTTATCAGAACATTCAAGGCTCAATCTTGAATTCATTTTAACTCTACCCACATCTGAAAGGTCATACCTATCCGAACTAAAGAATAAGTTATTGAATATTTGTGTAGCAATCTCAACTGTTGGTGGTTCGCCCGGTCTTAAAACTTTATAAATTTCAGTAATCGCATCATTTTTAGAATTATTTTTATCATTTAATATTGTTGATAATAAATAAGGACCTTTATTGATAGAATTTGTAATAGAAATCTCAATTGAGTTTATGCTAGCTTCTAAAATTTGTTTGATAATAGTGTCATTTAGCTCAGTACCAATTCCAAAGGTTCCTTCTTCTTCATCGTCGCTAACTTTAACTTCATTATGTAAATATTTTCCAATTAAAGATTCTTGAGATACTAAAATATCTTTAAGTCCATCTGTAGCTAGTTTTTTTGCACTTAAAAAATTAATTTTATCACCAAGCTTAATTACAATGTTTCCAGTTTTAGCATCGGTAACTTCTTCAGAAAAATTTTTAGCTTTATAGTTTTCAGGATTAAATTTAGTCTTCCATTTACCTGTTTTTGCATCAAATGAATAAGTGTCTTTATCGTAAAACTCATCAGCTATTTCAGATTTAGTTAAACCTAAGGCCATCAAAAGAGTTGAAGCAAATATTTTTTTCTTTCTATCTATCTTGAAATATAAGAAATCTTTAACATCGTATTCTAAATCTAACCAAGATCCTCTGTTAGGAATAACTCTACAATTAAATAATAATTTACCACTTGCATGTGATTTACCTTTATCATGATCAAAGAAAACTCCAGGACTTCTATGCATTTGGTTTACAACTACTCTTTGAACACCATTGGTTATAAAAGTTCCACTATCAGTCATCATAGGCACTTCACCCATATAAACTTCTTGTTCTTTTGCAGATAAAATATCTTTAGTGTTATTTTCTTGATCTATCTCGTAGACAACTAATCGTAAAGTACATTTTAATGCTGACGTAAAAGATAATCCTCTTTGGATACATTCTTCAGTATCAAATTTTGGTTTTTCCAGTCTATAAGAAACATATTCTAATGTTGCTTTATCATTTAGATCCTCTATTGGAAAAATACTTTTAAAAACCCTATCAAATCCTTTTGATAAATCCCCTGCTTCACTATCAAAGTCTGTAAGCTGTTTGTATGAATTTTTTTGAACTTCAATTAGATTTGGAATAGATAAAGTTTCTACAAGCTTTCCAAAGCTTTTTCTTACATTTTTCTTCTGAGTAAAAGATAATTGCATTTAATACTAATCGCTGGTTAATAAATTAACCAGTTTATAAAATCTTTCTAATTAATTTATTTAAGTTCTACTGTTGCGCCTGCTGCTTCTAATTTTGCTTTAAGTTCATCAGCATCTGTTTTATTTACACCAGATTTTACTTCTTTTGGTGCACCTTCAACTAGATCTTTTGCTTCTTTAAGACCTAAAGATGTTGCTGCTCTAACTTCTTTAATAACATTAATTTTTTTATCACCAGCTGAAATTAACATAACTGTAAAATCATCTTTTGCTTCTTCAGCTGCTCCACCTGCTGCTGCTGCTGGTGCTGCTGCAGCCATAGCTGTAACACCCCATTTTTCTTCAAGTTGTTTTGAAAGCTCAGCTGCTTCAACAACAGTTAAACTTGATAGGTCTTCAATAATTTTATTTAGATCAGGCATATTTTTTTTTACTCTTTAGGTTGTTTTTTAAGAATTTTCTGGGCTCAAACTACTCATTTTTTCGGAACGTGCAAGCAAAATACTTACAAATTTTGACGCTGGTGCTGCTAGAATACCCACAATATTTGCTCTAGCCTCATCTAGTGTTGGTAAATTAGCTACATTCTGGACTCCAGCTTGGTCTAAAACATCGCTACCCATAATTCCACCTAAAAGTTTTAGGTTTTCATTAGTTTTTGCAAATTTTGATAAAATTCTAGCTGACATTATAGCATCATCAGAAAAAGCTACAGCAGTCGCCCCAGTAAATAAATTCGAAAGTTCCTTACACTTCGTTTTTTCAAGTGCTAACTTAGTGATTCTGTTTTTAGTAATCTTAAACTTAATCCCATGCTCTCTCATTTGAGCTCTTAGTTCATCAAGCTGTGTCATTGTAAGACCTTGGTAGTGCGTTACCATTACAGCTTCATTATTTTGAAACTGAGTTTCCATTTCACTAATATAATTCTTTTTTTGTTCCTTGTTCATCATAACTATATAACTTTTCCTAATTTAACTTTATACGAAACACCCATACTAGATGTTACAAAAGTATTTTTAATTAAATCACCTTTTAAAGTAAGGTTACCTTTTTCTTTTTCTAAAGTGTCTAAAATAGTATAATAATTTTTTAATAGCTGATCGTCATGGAAAGATTTTTTTCCAATGCTAACACCAATATTTCCATCTTTATCATTTCTAATTTCAGCTTGACCAGACTTAGCATCAGTTACCGCTTGTTTTACATCATCAGAAACAGATCCAAGTTTTGGATTGGGCATAAGACCTTTTGGTCCTAAAACTTTTCCAAGTTTTGAAAGTTTAACCATCATTCCTGGTGTGCAAATTAATTTTTCAAAATCTAACTCACCTGCTTTAATTTTATCAATAAACTCATCACTTCCAACTATATCTGCACCTGCATCCTTAGCCTCTTGTGCTTTATCATCCTCACATACAACAGCGACTTTTACTTTTTTACCAGTTCCACCAGGTAAATTAACTACCGTTCTAATATTGACCTCACCTTTTTTTTGTTTGTTATTAACTTGAAAAGATAGATCGATAGACTCATCAAATTTTGTAGTACAGTTCTTTTTAACATCTGATAATAATTTTTCTATCAATTCAGAAGCTAGATCCTTAGTTTTTTCTGGTAATTTTTTAAATCTCTTTGATGCCATTAGTCTTTAACCTCTATACCCATTGATCTTGCTGAACCTGCAATAATTTTTACAGCTTGTTCTAAGCTATGTGCATTAAGATCTTTCATTTTTTGTGTTGCAATTTCTTCTGCTTGTTTTTTTGTAATTGATCCAGCTATACTTCTACCTGGTTCTTTTGATCCACCTTTAAGTTTTGCAGCCTCTTTAATAAAGTGAGATGCTGGTGGAGATTTAATTTCGAAATCAAATTTTTTATCTTTGTAAACTGTAATAATAACTGGGATTGGTTTTCCAGCAAATGCTTTTGTTTTATCGTTAAATGCCTTACAAAATTCCATTATGTTAATTCCACGTTGACCTAATGCAGGACCAACTGGTGGAGCAGGATTAGCTTGTCCTCCCATAATTTGTAATTTTATATATCCACTAATTTCTTTTGCCATTAACTTGCTTTCTCTACTTGGTTATATTCTAAATCAACTGGTGTTGGTCTTCCAAATATTGAAACAGAAACCTTAAGTCTTGATTTCTCTTCATCTATATCTTCAACCATACCACTGAATGATGCAAAAGGACCGTCAACAACCTGAACTTTTTCACCAATGCTGTATTCTATACCAGATTTTGGCTGAGCTACACCATCTTTTATTTGTCCTAAAATTTTTTCTATTTCTTTATCAGAAACAGGAACAGGAATACCTTTTGAACCTAAAAATCCACTAACACGCTTTAAATTTTTAATCATATGATAGAGATCATTATCCATTTCACTTTTAATTAAAACATAACCAGGAAAGTATTTCTTTTTTCTCTGAATTCTCTTTCCTCTTTTTACTTCTGTTACATCATGTGTTGGAACAACAATTTCTTCAATTTTATCAGAAATTTTTGCTTTTTCAGCTTCTTCTTTAATTAATCCAGCAACCTTATTCTCAAAATTTGAGTGAGATTGAACAATATACCAATTTTTCATTAAATACTTACCTTTAGTAAAGCTTCCAATAAAAATTTAAGCACTTGATCAAGAAGTAAAAAGAAAAGAGACATAATAACTGCCATAGCAAATACCATTAATGCACCTTGCATTGTTTCTTTTCCAGTAGGCCAAGAAACTTTAAAGGCTTCTTGTTTAACTTCTTGGATAAATTTTATCGGGTTTTTCATAATATACTGTTTAGCTTATTGGCAGGAGCGGAGGGAATCGAACCCTCAACCTCCGGTTTTGGAGACCGGCACTCTACCAATTGAGCTACACTCCTATAGAGTTTACTCTATAATTTTAGTTACTACTCCAGCTCCAACTGTTCTACCACCTTCACGAATAGCAAAGTTTAATTTTTCGCTCATCGCAATTGGAGTAATTAATGTAACAGTGAATTTAGCGTCATCACCAGGCATAACCATTTCAGTTCCTGCTGGTAATGTAACTTCTCCAGTTACGTCAGTTGTTCTAAAGTAAAACTGAGGTCTGTATTTAGTAAAGAAAGGAGTGTGTCTTCCACCCTCGTCTTTTTTAAGTACATAAGCCTGAGCTTCAAATTTAGTATGTGGTGTAATTGAACCAGTTTTACAAAGAACTTGTCCTCTTTGAATATCATCTCGCTCAACACCTCTTAATAGAATACCAACGTTATCACCTGCTTCACCAGAATCTAGAAGTTTTCTGAACATCTCAACACCAGTACAAACTGATTTTTTAGTTTCAGTAACACCAACGATTTCAACTTCTTCACCAGTTTTAATAACACCAGATTCAATTCTACCAGTTGCAACAGTTCCTCTACCTGAAATTGAGAAAACATCCTCAACAGGCATTAGGAAAGGTTTGTCAACATCTCTAGCTGGTTGAGGAATAAATTCATCAACAGCTTTCATTAATTCTAAAATAGAATTTTTTCCAATTTCTTCATCTCTACCTTCAACAGCAGCTAATGCAGATCCTTTAATGATAGGAGTTGTTTCACCAGGATATTTGTAAGAAGTTAAAAGTTCTCTAATTTCTTCTTCAACAAGTTCAATCATATCTTTGTCATCAACTTGGTCTACTTTATTTAAGTAAACAACAATTGAAGGAATACCAACTTGTCTTCCTAAAAGAATGTGTTCTCTAGTTTGAGGCATAGGACCATCAGCAGCATTAACTACTAAGATAGCTCCATCCATTTGAGCTGCACCTGTAATCATGTTTTTTACATAGTCAGCGTGACCTGGGCAATCTACGTGTGCGTAATGTCTCTTCTCAGTTTCATATTCAACGTGAGCAGTTGAAATTGTAATTCCTCTTTCTTTTTCTTCAGGGGCTTTATCAATTTGATCGTACGCTGTAAAAGTTGCAGTTGAACCAGCTGTTTCAGATAACACTTTTGTGATCGCTGCAGTTAATGTTGTTTTACCATGGTCGACATGACCAATTGTACCTGTCTCTTATACACATCTCCGAGCCCACGAGACCTCTCTACATCTCG
>OJFC01000193.1_pt1 | contig 12305 bp, 8 predicted proteins | sample 1594021 | NCBI WGS metagenome assembly OJFC01 (sample SAMN05416739, study PRJEB24817) | seawater metagenome | isolation source: Sea water | place: Canada:Atlantic | collected 2013-07 | reverse complement strand
CGAGATGTAGAGAGGTCTCGTGGGCTCGGAGATGTGTATAAGAGACAGCTACAAATAAATATAATAATAATTAATGAGCCTACTTTATAGAGGTGTTTTTTAAAAAAATATTTAATGAAGTAGAATGGAATTTGAAAACTTATAATATAGTTACTTAGTTAAATACATTTTTCTTCTGGAATATAGATCATAAAATTGATCATCTTTTAAGCTATCAATAAATAGTATGCTCTCACCAGTACTCTTCATTTCGGGCCCTAATTGTTTATTCACGTTATGGAATTTATCAAATGAGAATACAGGCTGTTTTATTGCGTAACCTTCTAATTTTGGATTGAAATTAAAGTCTTTTACTTTCTTTTCTCCAAGCATCACTTTTGTAGCATAATTAACATAGGGCTCCCCATAAGCTTTTGCGATAAAAGGAACTGTTCTAGAAGCTCTTGGATTGGCTTCAATTATATAAACGACATCATCCTTTATAGCAAATTGAACGTTTATTAGGCCTACCGTATTTAACGATAATGCTATTTTTTTTGTATGATCCTTAATTTGCTGCATTACAAACTCTCCTAAATTAAAGGGTGGTAAGATAGAATTACTGTCTCCTGAATGAATTCCACAGGGTTCTATATGCTCCATAATTCCAATAATGTAAACATCTTCACCATCACAAATTGCATCTGCTTCTGCCTCAATTGCTCCATCTAAATAATGATCTAATAACAATTGATTTCCTGGCATACGCCTCAATAAATCAACAACATGTTTTTCTAATTCTTCTTTGTTAATAACAATTTTCATACCCTGGCCTCCTAATACATAAGAGGGCCTTACCAATATTGGAAAATCTAAAACATCTGCAATTGCCGAAGCTTCGTCTGCAGTTGTTGCAATATCAAATTCAGGGAAAGGAATATTATTTGCTTTTAATAATTTAGAAAAATGCCCTCTATCTTCAGCTAAATCAAGTGATTCAAAACTTGTCCCCATAATTTTTACACCATATTTAGTCAATTTTTCAGCTAACTTTAAAGCTGTTTGCCCTCCTAATTGAACAATCACACCTTCAGGCTTTTCATGTTTTATAATATCATATATATGTTCCCAAAATACAGGTTCAAAATATAACTTATCAGCAGTATCAAAATCTGTTGAAACTGTTTCTGGATTACAATTTATCATAATGGTTTCATAGCCACATTCAGCAGCAGCTAAAACCCCATGAACACAACAGTAATCAAATTCTATCCCTTGGCCTATTCTATTTGGACCAGAACCTAAAACAATAATTTTCTTTTTATCAGTAACTATACTTTCGTTATCTGAAAAACGATGACCATCAGCAGTTTCTACTTCATTTTCAAATGTTGAATAATAATAGGGTGTTTTAGCTTTAAATTCAGCAGCACAGGTGTCAACTAATTTATAAACCCGATTGACATTTAATTCTTCACGCTTTCTATATACTTGGCTTTCTAAGCAGCCTAGCATATGAGCTATTTGTCTATCTCCATTACCCTTTTGCTTGGCTTCTAATAATAACTCCTTATTAATAGTATCAATAGTAAAGGTAGAAATTTCCTTTTCAAGAAGGTACAAATCTTCATATTGTTTTAAGAACCACATGTCAATTTTTGTGATTTCATAAATTCTACTTAGAGGAATTCCCATTTTTATGGCATCATAAATAATAAACACACGATCCCAAGATGCATAAGTTAGTTTCTCTATAATTTCTTCGTAGTTCTTATTCTCTTTTCCATCAGCACCTAATCCGTTACGCTTAATTTCAAGAGATTGAGTCGCTTTATGCAATGCTTCTTGAAATGATCGTCCTATTCCCATAACCTCGCCAACAGATTTCATCTGAAGACCTAAAGTTCTATCACTACCTTCAAATTTATCGAAATTCCAACGAGGTATTTTAACAATAACATAATCTAATGTTGGTTCAAATAAAGCTGAAGTAGATTTTGTAATTTGATTTTCTAATTCATCCAAATGATAACCTATAGCGAGTTTAGCTGCTATTTTCGCAATAGGATATCCTGTTGCTTTACTTGCTAATGCTGAAGAACGGGATACTCTTGGATTGATTTCAATTGCAATAATATCTTCATTGTTATCTGGAGATATTGCAAATTGTACATTACATCCTCCAGCAAAATCACCAATATTACGCATCATATGGATAGCCATATCACGCATTTTTTGGTATGTTTTATCACTTAAAGTCATGGCTGGAGCAACCGTAATAGAATCTCCTGTATGAATCCCAATTGGATCCATGTTCTCTATAGAACAGATAATAACCACATTATCATTTGCATCTCTAAGCAGTTCTAATTCAAACTCTTTCCAACCAATTAAAGCTTTATCAATCATCACTTCATGGATAGGTGATATCTCTAAGCCACGTGTAAGCAACTCATCAAAATCTTCCTCTTTATGAACAAAAGATGCACCAGCACCTCCCAAAGTATAAGAGGCTCTAATAATCAAAGGAAAACCAAAATCCTGAGCAATTTCCTTACCTTTTAAGAAAGAATTAGCAGTAGCTTGAGGTGCCATAGGAATTCCTATTTTAAGCATCAATTCTCTAAACTGCTCTCTATCTTCAGTAATATTAATTGCATCTATATTTACACCGATAATTTCAACATCAAAATCTTTCCAAATTCCTTTTTCATCTGCTTCAATACATAGATTCAAGGCTGTCTGACCTCCCATTGTCGGTAAAACTGCATCAATTTGCGGGTGTTCTTTAAGGATTTTAATAATGGATTTTGTAGTAAGTGGCAACAAATACACATGATCTGCCATAGAAGGATCTGTCATGATAGTTGCGGGATTAGAATTGATAAGTACCGTTTCTATTCCATCCTCTCTAAGTGATCTTAACGCTTGTGTTCCGGAATAATCAAATTCACAGGCCTGACCAATTACAATAGGTCCTGAGCCAATAATTAATATAGAAGAAAGATTTTTGTTTTTAGGCATAATATAGTTTTTTATTCAAAAAAGTAAAATTACAATACTACAGGGTATAAAAAAAAGGTGTTGCTCTAAGAACAACACCTTTTTTTTTATATATTTATTAACATTATTTTTTGTGACGAGTTTCTGATGAAACAGAAATTTTCTTTCTGCCTTTCGCTCTACGTGCAGCTAGGACTTTTCTTCCACTAACAGAAGCCATGCGCTCTCTAAATCCGTGCTTGTTTCTTCTTTTTCTTTTTGAAGGCTGGAATGTTCTTTTACTCATTGTAATATATCTTTAAAATCTGAATAGTATTCTGTTATCTAGTCTTGAAACTAAGTGCCTCAAAACTGAGCGCAAATATACAATCATTTTTTACTTACACAAATCATAATATTAAAATATTTCGAATTGTTTTTTATACCTTTGACTCCCAACAAAAATAGATCATGTTTAATAAAAATATAAAATTAGTTTTAACAGCTTTAATAGTAGCTGTAGCCGTTTGGCAATTTATTGAAGGAAATATTGGTAATGGTATTATGTATATATTACTTTCTTCCATTTTTATTTTTCTTTATTTTAAAAATGAAATCATCTTACTTTCATTCCTAAGATTGCGAAAAGAAGATTTTCCAGGTGCAAAAAAATGGCTGGATAAAATAAAAAATCCGGAAGCTTCATTGATAAGAAAACAACAAGGTTATTATAATTATCTAAATGGTTTAATGGTTTCACAAACCAATATGAATGAAGCTGAAAAATATTTTAAAAAAGCAGTGAGTTTAGGTTTGTCTATGGATACCGATATGGCCATGGCAAAATTAAATTTAGCAGGTATTGCTATGTCTAAAAACAGAAAAAGAGAGGCTCAAGCACTTCTTACGGAAGCCAAGAAATTAGACAAGCATAACATGCTAGATAATCAAATTAAAATGATGAAAGATCAAATGAAAAAAGCTGGACAACCTCAGCAACAATTTGGTCGTGCTAGTCGTGGTGGCAGAAGGTAATAATCAAATTTTTATTTTACAAGCCTTCTGTATAATAATTATAGGCTACTAAAAAGGCAAAGGAATTGTTAAGGACAACTAAACTTATTCCTTGAGTAGAATATTGAGAATATTCAATTAAACCACTTAAAATTCCGGTAGCACTTATTTTTATTTGATTGTTTTATAATATCCTTTTTCGGGAATTTCAATATAATATTCTTTCCCTAAAGCATTTTTTAAAAAATTATCTCGCAGCCAAGGGTTATGAATTTTTAATATTTTATAATTAATATCAAACTTTTTTGCGAAAGTGGCAAAATTTGTGACAGCGGTATCCACTTTTACTTTATAGGTAGGAATTAGAGTGTGCAAATCATTCTCCCTAAAATTAAATCCATATTTCTGCGGATTAGACAATATTTCCTTTAATGCTACAATTCTAAAAACATACCTACTCGTCTCATCATTTAATAATAAATCATAATAACTAGCAGTAGCTTGCTGTCTATTTTGTTGATTACTAATTCCAGCACTCCCTGCATTGTATGCAGCTGCTGCTAATGTCCAACTACCAAAACGTTCCTTAGCCTTCGTTAAATATTCTGCAGCTACACGAGTGGCAATTTCTATATTGTAACGTTCATCCACATAATCGTTAATCTCTAATCCATATTCCTCCCCTGTGCCTTTCATAAAATGCCAAAAACCAGCAGCTCCTGCAGGTGAACGATTGTTTTGCAGCCCACTTTCAGCTACTGCTAAATATTTAAAATCATCTGGAATACCATACTCTTTTAATAGTGGTTCTATAATTGGGAAGTATTTATTTGCACGTTTAAAAAGTAACAAAGCATTGGATTGCCAATAGGTATTTACCAATAACTCTCTATCCATTCGCTCTTTAATATCTGGATTATTTAAAGGCATTGGTTCTCCTGCAAAATCCAATTTTTCAGGTATTGGAATTGCATAAATATTATAATCGTTTATCATTTTACGTTCAACAATAGCATCGGTAGGTGCTTCCTGTACTGCTCGAATTAAAAAAACACCTAGTCCAAATAGAAGTGTAAATAATAAATATTTTGATACATTGTTCATGGAGCTAAATAAATTAGGATTAATTAATAGCTAAAAGTGGGAATTATCTTTTAGTATTATTATTGATTAAATATAGTATGAATTTGTAATTTAACACCACTAAGGTTCAAGATTTATCAAATAGTTTTTAACTTTTAAAAAAAGACTCTTCAGATGTTTTTATAGCTACATTTAAATTGATTTCATTAAAGCTTTCTGAAGCTTTAACCATTAATGTAGATCCAATAGATTCAAATAATTGATTCGTTTTAATAACAAATTGTGTTTGTTTATTTATATCAAAATTTGGTATTCCGAGTAATGTCAAATCTGTGGTTATTGAATATTTAGAAATTAATTCATAAAAAGGAATTTGCTCTACAGCATTATTGATGATTTTTATTTCAACTTTAACACGAATATCTTCAACTATATTTAATATATTAGTTTCAATTACTTCACTATCAACATTGCTATTATTTACAAATAGCACCCGTATGGTAGCACTACTCCATTTAGGGGACTGAACCATAAATCGCGCTATATTTAACATCATTTCAGCGTTTTTACTATCGGTCTCTCTCCACCACAAATCAATGGTTTGATAATTTCCAAATTTTGTAGCTCTGTCAAAATCTAAATATAATAGGTTATAATCAAGGTAAAGAAGCTTTTGAGTCATTTCAGAATATTCTTCCGAGTTTTCTAATCCTTTTGGCCAACCCATCATAATGGTGTTTGGGTCTACTCCGGAAAACCCAAAAATGGAAGCTATATCTTCTATTCCTTTATAAATATTATTAACTTTTATCTGTCTCGCAAAAACTCCTATTCTCTCAAAATATTCTTCTTTAACGATTTGATCAGATTTTGGTAGCGGAGAATCATTGCTTTTATCTAACAATAATTTGAAATTTGTAACAATTCCAGCTCTACCCGCTAATGTTTTCCCCAATTCAACAAGATAGACTCTATGCTCACTTTCACCACTAAAAAGTATAATATTAGGATTCCAATTATTGCAAGTTTCTGTAGGTTTTGAATCTATTTTCTGAAGTCCATTTGCCACAATTTTTTTCCATACACTTAACCACACATCTCCAGTCATCAATACAATTTGCTTGCGTTGTAACCAAGCATAAATACCAAGTATAATGGCTATAGAACCAAACATTGCTAGTATATCTAACTTAAACATTACAGCAAAACAAGCTGTAAAACCTAGTAAGCCTATCCATTTTTTTATTTTAAAAGTTGGCTGAAAATCGGGATTTGCCCAACTTTCTAGAAAAAATGAAAGATTAATAAAGCCATAAGCAGATAAGTAAAACATAGAAACTATTCTAGCTACCACATCTAAATCTCCAATTAATACACCTAATAAAGCGATTATAAAAAGTAAAAATAAAGCATTTACAGGTTCATTGTTTTTTCCTTTTCCTTTTCCAAATATTTTTGGTGTGATATTGTCTACAGACATTGCTTGTAAAATTCTAGGTCCTCCTAAAATACCTGCAAGTGCAGAAGATAATGTTGCTCCCCAAATACCCGCTACTACAGCTGGTGCATAAAGGGCAATTTTCATTAATATATTATAATCAGATTTTAAAGTTTCTGAATCAATATAAAATGAAAGAAATATGATTAAAGCGATATACACAAAAAAACCAACAGCAATTGCAGCAATGGTTCCTGTAGGTATTGATTTTTTAGGATCTTCTAAATCTCCACTCATAGCTATACCAGCAGTAAAACCTGTTACAGCAGGAAAAAAGACGGCGAAAACGACTTCCATTGGAACAGAATTTTCATCAGATACCAATTTTACAGTTTCTGGAATATATTCTGCAGAACCTAAAAAAATGGATACCAATGAAACTATAATAGCGATAAATATAAAAAGTTGTGTTTTTATAGCAATAGAGGTGCTTATTAAAGCAATAATTGTTAAAACAAGTAGCGCAACTGAACCTGAAAGACGCAGACCATTAACATCTGTAGCCAAACCAACATAAGCATTAAAGCTTTCTGCAAAACCAATTAAATATAATGCAATGGATAAAGCAGTTCCAATATATAAAGCGATCCCGATAGCTCCTCCAATTGGAATTCCCATACTACGGGATAAAATATAATAAATACCACCAGGACCTACTTTTTTATCGGTAGCAATTGAAGAAACACTTAATCCAGTTGAAACAGATATAATATGAGCAATAACAACAATAATAATAGACCCAAATAATCCAGCATTACCAACCACCCAACCCATTCTTAGGTACATAATTACACCAAGAATAGTTAATATAGATGGTGTAAAAACTCCTGCAAATGATCCGTATTTCTTTTTTTTAGCCATTCCTAATTATAACGATCTTCCATAATTTTTGGTAAATTTTCATTTAACCATTTAAACTTAACAATTAACATAATATGAGTGCCACCAGGAACAACAATACAATTTTTAATTCTGTCAATAGGAAATACAGGATCTTTATCTCCATGAATGTGAATTATATTTTTTATTTCAATTACTCGATCCCATCCAACCATATGTTTAATAGCCCATTTTAAATATTTGGTATTTTTAACTGAAAGGTAATTTTGGTATAATTCTAATTTATTTTTAGATTTTATTCCCAAGCCATACCTAACCAATTTTTTAGTATTTTCCAAAAAACTTGATGGTATTAATCTATAAGCAGGTATCGTTTTAAAAATTCTCATTTTAGTGGGAATTTCATTTTTAGATTTAATGCTAGAAATAATAATTAGCTTTTTTAAATCTAAAAACTCATTCATTTCCTGAGCCATAACTCCTCCAAAAGAAACGCCAATTAAAATAGGTTTGGGTTTGTTAACTAATGTTGCCATACGCATTGCATATTGCCTTATAGTTTCCCTTTTTTTAGGGATAATCCATTCAATTATATGCACATCATAAAGCTCCTCTGGTAAAGAAATATATTCAAATATCTCTTTACCTGCTGCTAATCCTGGAATAAAATAAACAGGAGTTTTTTTAGTGTTTTTGTTGTTTAGCAATTGAATACAGTTAAGCTCGATAATTATTCGTAAATTTACCTTTTAAAGGTTTACAATCCTAAAGTATTTTTATTTTGAAATTAATATCAGCTACTACCAATAAAAGTCAGCAAATTCTTGCTAATAAAATTATTAAATAATCCGTAAATCAACTCCCTATGATTGAAGATGTAGAAATTACAGACAATGAATTTTTAAGACAGTTTGAATTAGAAGTTGGTGATCATATGGCGCGTATTGAGTATGCGGCACAAGATCGAAAAATATTTCTTACCAAATATGAAATGCCAAGCGATATGGAGGAACAAGGCTTTAGAGAAGTTTTTATTAAAGCTGTTTTTAATATTGTTGAAGAGCGAAGAATACACTTAGTCCCTACCAGCCCAGAAATAGCTGCATTTTTAAAAAAAAATCGAAGAAAATATAAAAAATTACTTCCAATAGGAATTAATATTTGATTTTAGATAAATTCAAATCGAACTAATCCGTCATCATCAATTTCAGTTAATAAAATGGTATGGGTAGTATTTACAAGTTCAGGATTCCAAGGGTGTTTAATTTTTACATAATTTTCTGTAAAACCTAGAATATAACCCTTCTTATTTTCTCCTTCAAATAATACAGTATGTACGCTATTTAACTGACTTTCATAAAACGAACGCCTTTTTTTAACGGATAATCCACGCAACATTTTACTTCTTTTTTTTCTGACATTTAATGGTATTACACCCTCCATAATAGCTGCTGGCGTATGATCTCTTTCTGAATAGGTAAAAACATGAAGATAGGAAATATCCAATTCATTTAAAAAATGATACGTTTCTAAAAATAATTCATCGGTTTCACCAGGAAATCCAATAATAACATCCACTCCAATACAAGCGTCTGGCATGTATTTTTTTATTTCGTTAACTTTTTCAACATATAATTCGCTCTTATAACGACGTTTCATTAAACGCAATAACTCATTACTACCACTTTGTAAAGGAATATGAAAATGAGGCACAAATGCTTTTGAGCTGGAAACAAATTGAATTGTTTCATTTTTTAATAAGTTGGGTTCTATCGAGGAAATTCGAACTCTTTCAATCCCATCAACATTATCTAATTCTTGAATCAATTCTAGAAAAGTATGTTGGTGTTTTTTATTGCCAAATTCTCCTTTTCCATAATCACCAATATTAACACCAGTAAGCACTATTTCTTTAATTCCTTGATCTGAAATTTCTTTCGCATTTAGTAACACTTTATCCAATGCCTCACTTCTAGAAACACCTCTTGCAAGTGGTATGGTACAAAAAGTACATACGTAATCACAACCATCTTGAACCTTTAAAAAAGCTCGAGTACGATCCCCAATAGAATAAGAGCCAACATAAAAATCTGCATCTTTAATCTCACACGAATAAACTTCACCAAAATCATTTTTTGTTAGGTCATTGATATAATCTGTGATTTTAAATTTTTCAGTAGCCCCCAAGACTAAATCAACTCCATTTACATCCGCTAATTCTTGTGGTTTTAATTGCGCATAGCAACCTACAGCTGCAATAAATGCATCAGAATTTACTTTTTGAGCTTGTTTCACGATATCTTTAAATCTTCTGTCTGCATTTTCTGTAACACTACATGTATTTATGACATACATATCTGCTTTTTCAGAAAAATCAACACGATCAAAACCTTCATCATTAAAACTTCTAGCAATGGTAGATGTTTCACTAAAATTTAGTTTACAACCTAAAGTATAAAATGCGACTTTTTTTCTTGGATTCATTCTTGTATTTTTGACAAAACCCTTTTATTTATGGGAATGCAAAAATACAAACTATAATTGGTTTCAAAAAAGCAGATGAACTTCAAAACAAATAAACTAATTTACTTATTAACAGCAAGTTACTGCTTCTTCTTTTTGATTTCTTGTAATTCAGAAATCAATTCTGATAAAGATCATCTTGTTTTTAGATATAATGAACATAGCAATATTGCAACTTTAGATCCTGCATTTGCAAGTAATCCACAATTAATTTGGCCAACAAATCAATTATTCAATAGCTTGGTCAGATTAGATGATAAATTAAATATTCAACCAGATATAGCAAAAAATTGGACTTTTAATGACAGTACACTAACCTATACATTCAATTTGAGAAATGATGTGTATTTTCATAAAAGCAAAGTGTTTGCAGGGTCTTATAAAGATTCTACACGAAATGTTACTGCTCAAGATTTTGAATATAGTTTCAATAGATTGTTAGACGAAAAAGTAGCTGCTAGAGGTAGTTGGGTTTTAAATAATGTGGATCATTTTTATGCAGAAAATGATAGTACTTTCAGTATTCAATTAAACCAGCCATTCCCCGCATTTTTAGGATTACTTTCTATGCGTTTTTGTTCGGTAGTTCCTAAAGAAGCTATCGATTATTATGGCAATGATTTTAGATCCAATCCAGTTGGAACAGGTCCATTTAAGTTTAAATTTTGGGAAGAAAATGTAAAATTAGTACTTCGTAGGAATCCAGATTATTTTGAAACAGATGAATTTGGAAATCAATTACCCTACTTAGAAGCAGTAGCCATTACTTTTTTACCAGATAAACAAAGTGAATTTTTACAGTTTGTTCAAGGAAAATTAGATTTTGTTTCGGGATTAGACAATTCGTATAAAGATGAAATAGTAAGCACTAAAGGAAAACTTCAGGAAAAATATAAAAATCAAGTAAATTTAATTACAAGCCCTTATTTAAACACAGAGTATCTTGGTTTTTTTATGGATTCTCCAACTTCTGAAATACAATCAAAAAAAATACGGCAGGCTATTAATTATGGTTTTGATCGTGTGAAAATGATTAGGTACTTAAGGAATGGAATGGGAATACCTGCGATTCATGGCTTTATTCCAAAAGGATTACCCGGTTTTAATAACATGGAGGGATATACGTATCAACCAGAAAAAGCAAAAGAATTAGTACGTCAATATATAGAAGAATCCGGAAATAATAATCCATCCATAGCTATAGGTACTAATAGTCAATATTTAGATTTATGTGAATTCATTCAACGAGAATTAGAGAATATAGGAATCCAAGTACAAATAGATGTGGTGCCTCCTTCTACACTGCGGCAAATGAAATCTTCAGGTGAGTTAGCTGTTTTCAGAGCCAGTTGGATTGCAGATTATCCTGATGCTGAAAACTACCTGTCATTATTTTACGGCGAGAATTTCACCCCAAATGGCCCCAATTATGCTCATTTTAAAAACAATGTTTACGACAGCTTATATGTAGCATCCTTATCGCTTTCCAATATAAAAGAACGAAAGCTATTGTATGAAAAAATGGATTCAATTATAATTGAGGAAGCTCCGGTAGTTCCTTTATATTACGATATGGCAGTTCGATTTGTTAGTAAGAAAGTGAGTGGATTAGGTATTAATCCTCAAAACTTTTTGGTGTTGAAAAGGGTTCAAAAAGAAAAGTAATTATTTATTCAACAAAGACCCGCAGAGGCTTATAAAGTCAAAACATTTTCTTTGAAGGGGAATGCAGTTAACTTAAAACAAAACTACGCTTTTCTCCATTTACTAGTTTCTTCAAAAACATGTTCTAAAATTTGAACATCAACTTCAGTAAACGCTATCTGTCTTCTAGTCATTACCACTTCAGCAACTTCAAAAGCTTTGTTGGTTTTATAAGTAATCATACCTGCACTTCCGCCCCAACTAAAACTTGGAATGAAATTACGAGGGAATCCACTTCCGAAGATATTGGCACTTACACCTACAACGCTTCCAGTATTAAACATGGTATTAATTCCACATTTACTATGATCACCCATCATTAAACCACAAAATTGCAATCCTGTTTTTGCAAATCCTTCAGTTTCATAATCCCATAACCTAACTTCAGCATAATTGTTTTTAAGATTAGAATTATTGGTATCTGCCCCTAAATTACACCATTCACCCAAAACAGAATTTCCAAGAAACCCATCATGACCCTTATTAGAATAACCGAAAATCACACAATTATTAACCTCTCCTCCTACTTTAGAGTATGGACCAATAGTAGTTGCTCCATATATTTTTGCGCCCATTTTAACAGTAGCATTCTCGCATAAAGCAAAAGGTCCGCGAATCATAGATCCTTCCATAATTTCCGAACTGTCTCTTATACACATCTCCGAGCCCACGAGACCTCTCT
>OJFC01000192.1_pt1 | contig 12307 bp, 11 predicted proteins | sample 1594021 | NCBI WGS metagenome assembly OJFC01 (sample SAMN05416739, study PRJEB24817) | seawater metagenome | isolation source: Sea water | place: Canada:Atlantic | collected 2013-07 | reverse complement strand
TGCCATGAATCCAGGAGCATTAACGACAAGCCATTCCTGTTCAAAGTTTTCCAATTCTTCATTTGTTGGACGCAGGAACATATTATAAGAAAACATATTTGACCATGAATATTCGTTAATTACTCGAATATTGAGTTTATAGTCAGCATCAGCACATGCGAAACAATCCCTAACGTAAATTTCTTTATTGGAAAGATAGTCGACAACTCTATTGTATAAATTGTCAAACTTTTCAGATGAAAATGGAATATTAATATCTCCCCACCAAATTTTGTCTTTTGTTATTTCGTCTTTTACGATAAATCGATCCATTGGCGATCTACCCGTAAACTCTCCAGTGTTTACAGCAAGAGCACCACTATTGGCTAATTTTCCCTGTCCTTTTAATATCGTATCGTTCTGTAATTGTGTTGCGGTAAGCTGATAGTTAACATTTGCATTATAAATTCCGTAACTCTCTAACGAAATTATTTTGGTAGTTTGGTTTTTATTTACCATCACAGTTTTTAAATATTGTAGAACACAAAATTAAGAATTCTATTAAAAACAGGCGTTTTAAATTGAATATTTTGTGGTTATTTATTCACAATTACTCCATAAGCCAAGCGCAACCAACCAATTATTAATAAAAAACCGCCAATTGGAGTAATAAAAGCAATGGTTTTTGCATCAAAAGGCAAAAATTCGTTTAATGTTAGTAAATAAATAGAACCTGAGAAAAATAGGATTCCAATTATAAAAAAACGAAACACCCATTTTTGGGTTTTTGGTAAAATACTAGTTGATACACCTAGTATTAGCATTACTATTACATGATACATTTGATATCGAACTCCAGTTTCAAAAGAAACTAAGGATTTTTCAGTAATCAATTCTTTTAAAGCGTGAGCACCAAAGGCTCCAATCATAATTGTAAGCGCTCCTAAAATAGCAGCTGTAACCACAATATTTTTATTTATTTTCATCTTCAAAAAGGTTATTATTTAGTAATTTAGTACGGTTGTAAAACAATCTTCAAATCTACGAAAATCCAACGAATGAGAAATATATTAATTATAGGAGCAGGACGATCAGCAACGTGTTTAATACGTTATTTATTAGCTAAATCTAGCTCGGAAAAACTATTTATAACTATTGGAGATATTTCAGTAGACGCTGCCCAGAAATTCACTAAAAATCATGCTAATGCAAAAGGAATTTTGCTAGATGTATTCAACAAAGAACAACGAGAAGAAGCAGTAAAAAACTGTGATATAGTTATATCTATGTTGCCAGCACGTTTCCATATCGAAGTTGCAAAAGACTGTATAACGTTCGGTAAAAACCTTGTAACTGCTTCTTATATTAGTGACGAAATGCAGAACTTAGATGAAGAAGCTAAGGCTAAAGGCCTGGTATTTATGAACGAAATTGGTGTTGACCCTGGTATCGATCATATGAGCGCTATGAAGGTTATTGATGGTATTAGAGACAAGGGTGGGAAGCTACTATTATTCGAATCATTTACAGGTGGATTAGTAGCGCCTGAGAGTGATGACAACTTATGGAATTATAAATTTACTTGGAATCCAAGAAATGTAGTTTTAGCTGGTCAAGGAGGTGCAGCGGAATTTTTACAAGAAGGACTCTACAAATACATTCCTTATAATAGACTTTTTAGACGTACCGAACTTATTAAAATTGAAGGTTATGGGAAATTTGAAGTGTATGCCAATCGCAACTCTTTAAAATATCACGATGTTTATGGCTTTAAAGATATATTTACTTTATACAGAGGAACTATTAGACGAGTTGGATTTAGTCGTGCATGGAATGTTTTCGTACAACTAGGAATGACTGAAGATGGCTATACCATACCAAACTCGGAAAACTTAACATATCGTAACTATGTAAATTTATTTTTACCTTATTCACCAACAGATTCAGTTGAACTAAAATTTCGACACAGTTTAAAAATAGACCAAGATGATCTTATTTGGGAAAAATTAGAAGAATTAGATATTTTTAATGGTGAAAAAAAATTAGGAATTAAAAATGCTACACCGGCTCAAGCACTTCAGAAAATATTAATGGATAAATGGACTTTAGCTGAAGATGATAAAGATATGATTGTAATGTATCATAAATTTGGCTATGAATTAGATGGAGAAACCTATCAAATTGACAGCAGTATGGTTACTATTGGTGAAGACCAAACCTATACAGCTATGGCAAAAACTGTAGGTTTACCTGTTGCCATTGCATCATTAAAAATCTTAAATAAAGAGATTAGCACTCCTGGAGTTTTAAGGCCTATTGCTAAAGAAGTATACGAGCCTATTTTAGAAGAACTAGAAACTTACGGTATCTACTTTAAAGAAGAAAAGAAAGAATATTTAGGATATAATCCTGATAATTTAGATTAGCTAATTCATGCGAAATCAAGAACCTTTTGAATAGTAGTTTTTGTGAATTTTATACTATTTACGTTATAGATGAAAAGGGTTTGTATACCAATTTATTGACCTAGCTTAAGACCTCTTCTAATAAGATACCTGCCTTACTTTGACAAGCTCAGCACGAGTTGAAGGTATTTATCTTCTACCCATAAACATACTGATAAAATAAAGTAGTGTTGCCAAAGATCCTAATGCAGCAACTAAATAGGTTCTTGCAGCCCATTTTAATGCATCTTTAGCCCCCGCATGTTCTTCTTGTGTTAACATGTGCTTATTTTCCAACCAAGCCAATGCACGGTTACTGGCGTCATATTCTACCGGTAACGTGATAAAAGTAAAAAGTGTAGTAACTCCAAAAAGTACAATTCCAGCCAAAAACAACATGGATCCTAAAGCACTTCCAGAGTACATTAAAATTAAACCTGCCATGATCACAAAATTTGATATCTTGCTAGATACACCAACAGCAGGAACAATTTGCGAACGCAATCTTAACCAACTATAAGCTTTAGCATGTTGTAGGGCATGACCACATTCATGAGCTGCAACAGCAGCAGCAGCAGCGTTTATTTGCCCATAGACTGTTTCACTTAAATTAACAGTTTTATTTGCTGGGTTATAATGATCTGTTAATTGTCCTTTTATCGAAACAACTTGTACATCAGTTATTCCATTATCTGAAAGCATTTTTTCAGCAATTTCTTTTCCGCTCATTCCATTTTTTAGTTGAATTTTTGAGTATTTTTTAAATTTACTTTTTAGTCTGTTACTAACGTACATACTCACTAAAAATATAAGCCCTGCTAATAAATAATATCCTCCCATATGTATCACCCTTTTAATCAGGTGTTTTTTTTAAATTAATAGTTCCCTGCAAAAGCAGGAATTAAATAAATGTAATATTAATGCACTTTAAATATATCAAATACTATGCAAAATAAATTGAAATCACATTTTGTCGTTACCGAAACGTAATTCTTAAATTGTCTAAGCAACTATATTTACAATCTTACCCGGAACAATAATCACTTTCTTAGGCGTTCTACCTTCTAAATAATGAATCGTTTTTTCGTGTGACATTACGACAGATTCGATTTCATCCTTAGATAAATCCAATGGCAATTCTAATGTAAATCGCATTTTACCATTAAAAGAAATCGGATATTTCTTTACATCTTCTATCAAAAACATTTCTTCAAATTTTGGAAATGATGCTTTAGAAATACTTTCTTTATTTCCTAATTTACTCCAAAGTTCTTCTGAAATATGAGGTGCATAAGGTGATAACAAAACCAACAAAGGCGCTAATACCTCTTTTGAATTACATTTTTGAGTGCTCAATTCATTAACCGCAATCATAAAAGTAGAAACGGAGGTATTAAAACTAAAATTTTCAATGTCTTCTATCACTTTTTTTATGGTCTTATGAAGTGTTTTCAAATTGTCTTTTGAAGCTGGTTTATCAGTAACAAATAAACTTTCATCAACTCCACTATGAAACAACCTCCACATCTTTTTTAAGAAAGAATGAACTCCAGTAATACCAGCAGTACTCCAGGGTTTAGCTTGTTCTAAGGGGCCTAAAAACATTTCGTACATTCGCAAGGTATCGGCACCATATTGTGTACAAATATCATCTGGATTTACCACATTATATTTCGACTTTGACATTTTTTCAACCTCTCTACTTACTTTAAAAGTTCCATCTTCTTCTGTGATAAATTCAGCATCTTTATATTCTGGTCTCCAGTTTTTAAATGCTTCTATATCCAATTCATTTGAGGTGTTTACAAAAGAAATATCCACATGAATAGACTGCGTATTTAAACCTTCTATTTGACTGCTAGTAACTAATTTATTTTCTCCTTCAACTCGATGAATAAAGGCGCTTTCACCCAAAATCATTCCTTGGTTGATCAATTTCTTAAATGGTTCCCCTACGCTTAAGAATCCCCTATCTTTTAGAAATTTTACCCAAAAACGGCTATATAATAAATGTCCTGTTGCGTGTTCGCTTCCTCCAATGTATAAATCTACATTTTCCCAATAATCCATCGCTTCCTTAGATGCAAAATCATCTTTATTTAAAGCATCCATATATCTGAACATATACCAACTACTTCCTGCCCAACCAGGCATTGTATTCAATTCTAAAGGGAAAATTGTTATATTATCTATATACTTATTAGAAACAATTTTATTACTACTGGTATCCCAAGCCCAAACATCTGCGCGTCCTAATGGTGGTTCTCCAGTTTCAGTTGGTAAATATTTTTCTATTTCCGGCAACCGAATAGGCAAATGTTTTGCAGCTATCATTTGAGGTAATCCATCTTTATAATACACCGGAAAAGGTTCTCCCCAATAACGCTGTCTTGAAAAAACAGCATCACGCAAACGATAATTGATTTCCTTAGCACCTCGATGCTTTTTTTCTAATTTTTCAATTACTTTATCAGTCGCTTCTTTATAAGAAAGACCGTTTATAAAATCACTATTTGCAATGATAGTTCCTTCTTTTTCTGAATGCGCTTTCTCTGAAATATCAATTCCTTCAAAAATGTTTTTAATAGAAATACCAAAATGTTTTGCAAAATCGTAATCTCGTTGATCACCACAAGGTACTGCCATCACAGCTCCTGTACCATATCCAGCTAAAACGTAATCACCAATCCAAATAGGAATTAGTTCTTTGGTTATTGGATGTTTTGCATAGGTTCCTGTAAAAACTCCGGTAATATTTTTTACATCCGCCATGCGTTCTCGTTCAGTTTTCTTTGCAGATACTGTAATATATTCTTCAACCTCTATACGTTGATCGATTGTTGTAATTTTATTTACCAATTCGTGTTCGGGAGCTAGTGTTAAAAAAGTAACCCCAAAAATAGTATCTGGCCTAGTGGTAAATGTTTTAATAGCGGTGTCCTTAAATTCTTTCTTTTCGTCTACTAATTTAAATTCTACGGAAGCACCAACAGATTTACCAATCCAGTTTCGTTGTGTTTCTTTTAAAGATTCACTCCAATCCAACGTTTCCAATCCTTTAAGAAGTCGCTCTCCAAATACAGAAATTCGCATGCTCCATTGAGTCATTTTCTTCTTAATAACAGGAAATCCGCCACGTTCAGAAACACCGTTTACAATCTCATCGTTTGCTAATACCGTTCCTAATTGCGGGCACCAGTTTACTTCGGTTTCCGCTAAATAAGTTAAACGGTAATTCAGTAATATTTTTTGTTTTTTTTCTTCAGAAAAACTATTCCACATAGCTGCAGAAAAATCGGATAGCTCATTTCCACATTTAGCGTTTAAACCACTATTTCCTTCTTTTTCAAAAACACTTATTAAATCAGAAATTGGGAAAGATTGTTCGTGTAGCTTGCAATACCAAGATTCAAATAATTGAATAAATATCCATTGCGTCCATTTATAGTATTCTGGATCTGAGGTTCTAACCTCACGACTCCAATCAAAAGAAAAACCAATTTTATCTAATTGTTCTCTATAACGTTTAATATTTTCTGTAGTCGTTTTTGCAGGATGCTGTCCTGTTTGTATCGCATACTGTTCTGCTGGCAAACCAAAAGAATCGTAGCCTTGAGGGTGCAATACATTATAACCTTGATGTCTTTTGTATCGAGCATAAATATCACTTGCAATATAGCCTAATGGATGACCTACATGCAATCCTGCTCCAGAAGGATAAGGAAACATATCCAATACATAATATTTGGGTTTTTCGCTAAAATTTTCTGCCTTAAATGTTTGGTTTTCTGCCCAATATTTTTGCCATTTGGCTTCAATCTCGTTAAAATGATAATTGCTCATATTTTGAAAAAATGGAAATTAGTAAGTAAAAACTACTTAATAAGCCGCTAAATGTAATTATTAAAAAAATAAATTATGTATGCAAATTTAAGAGTATTGTACGAAAGACAAAAGTTTAAACGTTTCTAAAACAGAATAATAAATATATTTAATAATTTGACTTTTGAAATTTAGTTTTTTAAAACCATACTTAAAATAAATTGTATTTTTACCTTTACTAATTAATCCTTTTTTATGGCATCCTCTTTTGAAAAATATCAAAAACGCAGATTGATTTCTTCCTATTTTTCAGTAGTAATTAGTATTTCCCTTGTATTGTTTTTATTGGGATTACTGGGATTGTTAGTTCTAAATTCAAAAAGAGTTGGTGATTTTTTTAAGGAACAGATAGCAGTTACTATTTTTCTTAAAAACGATGCAAAAGAAGTAGAAGTTACTCAATTAAAACAAAGTTTGGCATTAGCCGATTACACAAAATCTGCTGAATATGTTTCAAAAGAACAGGCAGCAGAGGAACACAGTCAGACCATAGGAGAGAATTTTACAGATTATTTAGGATACAATCCTTTACAAAATAGCATTGATGTTCATTTAATTGCTAGTTATGTTACTCCCAAATTAATTGAAGAAATTACAACCGAAATAAAGAACAAAAAATTTGTTGATGATGTGGTTTACGACAAGCCATTAATCGCCAAGCTCAACGAAAATGTAAAAGAAATTAGTTTTTGGATATTAATTATTAGTAGTGTTTTTCTATTTATAGCGGTTTTATTAATTAACAGTTCCATACGACTTTCTGTGTATGCGAAGCGTTTTACAATAAAGACCATGCAAATGGTTGGTGCAACCAAATCCTTTATTCGACGCCCTTTTATATGGAGAAGTGTTCGATTGGGAATTATTGGAGCCATCATAGCAATGATGGGTATGGGCGTTGTTTTATATTACCTCAATCAAACTTTTGTTGAATTACAATTAATTGAAAGCAAGTTGATGCTTGCTCTTTTATTCGGTTTTATATTCTTTATGGGAATATTTATTTCTTGGATCAGCACTTATTTTGCGACCCAACGTTTCTTAAATTTAAGAACTGACGAATTGTATTATTAACCGTTTATACTATGAAAAAGATATGTTTCTAAAAGATGTAAGGATCGATTACTTTTTAAATTAACAGCAGTTTAGAACAAGGGCTGAGTGTCAAAGAATAAAAAATCAAATTTAAATAAAAAAGTTACCTTGCACTTTCCAAAATATCAGATAGAAACCTCAGCATATATTTCACAAATAAGCTTGAATAGCACCGTTATTTATTTAGAGTTTAAATGAAAATATTATTAAAAAAGAAACCCCTTTTAAGGGTAATGAATATGGGAGAAAAGAAAAGAAAAGAACAAAGCAACGCAACGGGACAATTTATTTTCCGCAGAAAGAATTATAAATTTATGCTTATTGGTATCGCATTTATCTCATTGGGATTCATCTTAATGGCTGGAGGTGGAAGTGATGACCCTGCAGTTTTTAATCCTGAAATTTACAGTTGGAGACGTATTCGATTAGCACCAACACTTATCCTAATAGGATTTGCTATCGAAATGTATGCTATATTATTGAATCCTAATAAGAAATCATAAATGGATAGTTTAGACGCTATTATCCTTGGGATTATTCAAGGGTTTACTGAATTTCTTCCCGTATCGTCGAGTGGTCATTTAGAGTTAGGAAAAGCAATTTTAGGAGACAACTCCATTCCAGAAGACAGTTTGTTATTTACCGTTGTACTTCATTTTGCTACTGCATTAAGTACCATCGTGGTTTTTAGAAAAGATATTTGGGAACTTATCATTGGCTTGTTAAAGTTTAAATGGAATGAGGAAACTCAATTTTCAGTTAAAATTATCATTTCAATGATTCCAGCAGTAATTATTGGACTGTTATTCGAAAAACAATTAGAAGCTTTTTTTGGTGGTAGTATTGCATTTGTGGGAGCTATGCTTTTAGTCACTGCACTGTTACTTTGGTTAGCCGATCGTTCTAAAAAAACTGGTAAAAAAGTATCTAATTCCAATGCCTTTATAATTGGGATTTCTCAAGCCATTGCGATGCTTCCTGGAATTTCAAGAAGTGGCGCTACGATCTCTACATCGGTTTTATTAGGAAATGATAAAAGTAAAGCTGCTCGTTTTTCATTTTTAATGGTCGTTCCATTGATATTTGGAAAGATTGCAAAAGATATGGTTGATGGCGAATTATTTTCGGAAACCATCGATTACACCTCTTTAAGTTTAGGTTTTATTGCAGCTTTTATTAGTGGCTTAATAGCCTGTACTTGGATGATTCAATTGGTACGTCAAAGCAAATTAACTTATTTCTCTATTTACTGTATTATTGTAGGATTAACTGCAATAACTGTTAGCTTTTATATTTAAAAATGGAAACTTTAGAAGCATATCAAGAAGGCAAGGTTTTGCTTATCGACAAACCCTTAAATTGGACCTCGTTTCAAGTGGTAAATAAAATCCGATGGTTGATAAAACAACAATTTGGAATTAAAAAAATTAAGGTGGGCCACGCTGGAACTTTAGACCCATTAGCAACAGGATTATTAATTCTTTGTACTGGAAAATTGACTAAAAAGATTGAAACCTACCAAGCCCAAGTAAAAGAATATACAGGAACCATTACTTTGGGAACCACCACTCCAAGTTATGATTTAGAATCTGAAGTGGATCAGACTTTCGATATTTCAGGAATTACGGAAGAAGACATTATACAAAACACCAAACACTTTATAGGTGAGATCCAACAGCAACCTCCTATTTTTTCTGCTTTAAAAAAAGATGGAAAACGTTTATACGAATATGCTCGTGAAGGAGAAAAAGTGGAGATTCCAAAAAGAACCATTACCGTTTCGGAGTTTGAAATTACCAAAATAGATGTGCCAAATATAGAATTTAGAGCAGTTTGTAGCAAGGGAACTTACATCCGTTCCTTGGCACACGATTTTGGAAAATCACTAAACAATGGCGCTCATCTTTCTGCGCTACGCAGAACTAAGATTGGTGGATTTTCTGTTGAAGATGCTGTAGGTGTTTTAGCATTTGAAGAAGCTTTTAAAGCAATTTAACTAATCTTTAATAACGTATAACTAACTATTTATTTTTAAATAGTTAGTTTAGTCCTATGAATTTCAATTATTCATACAAAGCATTTGTGATCACTGTACTCTTATTAGGGAGTCTATATTTGTTGTTTTATTTTGTAAAACTATCTTCAAATCATATAGTCCCTGAAGAGGAATTTGAAATTGAATATGCGATAGAAGAATTAATCCATGTAGAAGATATAGCCCAAGTTTCTGAAGAAAAAATTAAAATTGAAACCCATCAAGTTTATAGTGAAGCTGAAGAGTTTATTAAAGAATCAGAAGCCAATCGTAAAGAAAATTCAGAAGCCATTGAAGATAAATTATCTGAAATTAATGATGCCATCTCAGATTCAAAATCGGAACGAATTGCTATTTCGCTAGAAAAAAAAACCGGGAAAAAAAAAGATGCCAATGCTACTAATTTAGAATCCGCTTTAGCAACTACCAACAACTCGAAGAGCACAAATAGTTATCATTTAATTAACCGCAAAGTGATTGAATTTCCCAATCCTGTTTATATCTGTGAAAGCTTCGGAAAAGTAGTATTGCAGATTGAAGTAAATGCAAATGGTTATGTAATAATGACTTCAGTAAACAAAAACACTTCTACCACCACTAATTTGTGTTTAATAGAAAGTGCGATAGATTATGCTAAAAAAGCTCATTTTACAAAAGATAAAAACAAGCCTTCTCAAATGGGAAGTATCACGTATGTTTTTCCTGGTCAGGAATAGTTATTCAATTAACTTTAATAAATCACTTGCAATACATTTCCCTTTATTCTGATTGTACCACACTTGAATTTCTTTTTTAAATTCAGGAGTTAAGGTGCCATGAGCTGCTTTAAACTCTTTGGTTTTATTCATTATTATTAAAGGCGATGGTCCCCAATCGTTAATCACTTCTTGAGTTTCGTTATCAAAAACTATTAATTTAGGAATTGACATCGATCCATTGGTTAAAAAAAGATCCATCAATTCTTTATTTTCATCACGATACAAAACTTTAAAATCTATATTCTTTGCTTGTGTAACTAACTTATTCATAACTGGCATAGCATGAGCAGCATCTCCACACCAGCTCTCAGCCAATACCAACCAAGTAACATTCTTCTGGTATTCTTGAAATTTTTCTGAAATAGTTTGATCGATCTTCAAAGTCTTATCTAAACGTTTCATTCGTGAATTGTTTAGTAAAGTATAACTTGATAAGGCTTCCGATTGTTGTGGTCCAGAACTTGTTCCATTTTCTGTATGAGTTGTTACTTGCCCTCTATATTCTTGATAGCTTATTGCTTTCTTTAAACTTTCCTTAACTAAGGTATTTGTATGAATAGTATTTATTATTTCCATAACAACTAAGACGTTGTTATTGACAAAAACTTACTACTTTTAAATTTCAATAAAAATTTTATGAAACGAGCATGTTAAAATTTTTCACACTTAAGGAGTTGTCTAATTGCGAACAGCATGCCTGTGCTGAGCTTGTCGAAGTATGACCTATTTAATAAAATAATACAAACACATGAAAAAAATAAGATGTACTTGGTGTGGAGATGATCCCTTATATGTCGCTTATCATGATAATGAATGGGGAGTTCCCGTTTATGATGATCAAACTTTGTTTGAATTTCTGATTTTAGAAACCTTTCAAGCGGGTTTAAGTTGGATTACCATTCTTAAGAAAAGAGAAAACTTTAGAAAAGCCTTTGATAATTTCGACTATAAAAAAATAGCAACGTATTCCGGTGGGAAAATTAGTTCTTTACTTCAAGATACTGGGATTATTAGAAACAAACTAAAAGTAAATTCTGCTGTAACAAATGCGCACTATTTTATGGAAATACAAAAGGAATTTGGTAGTTTCAGTACCTATATTTGGGGTTTTGTGAATGAAAAACCTATTAAAAATAGCTATAAAACTCAAGCTGAATGTCCAGCTAATACTCCTTTGAGTGATAAAATAAGTACCGATTTAAAAAATCGGGGTTTTAAATTTGTAGGAACCACCGTTATTTATGCTCATATGCAAGCTACTGGTATGATCAACGACCATATAGAAGGTTGTTTTAGATACCAAGAAGTTTAGGCTATTAAGGTCTAATTAGTCCCAGAGATGACTATTTTGTCTATGGTCTTTTTATACATATTTTACAGCTTAATTACTTTCTTAGTTACTTTTCCAAATTCTCCTTCAAAAGTTACAAATAAAGTACCTTTCCATTGATTATTCAATTCTAAAGTTAATATCCCATTTCCATTTTCAAGGGTAGTTGTGTTTAATTTTTGACCTAATACATTAAAAATAGACACGTTTATTTCACCTTGAATTTGATTTAAATTAAATGACACATTCCCTCTTGTAGGGTTTGGATAAGGAGTTGAAATATTAGTACTCGCCCAATCTTCATTTGAAAGATTTTCAACTAATATGGTCCAAAAACCTTCAGGAGCAACAATAGGTCTCGCCAGTGTTTTTCCAGAAATTGATTCGGCTTCTATATAATATTCTATGTTAACAGATGAAGATGGAATTAATAAACCTGCAGTCCAATCATCACCACTCACTAGACTCATAGCAGTCTGATTAAAATCTGTAGCGCCTTCTTCTCTCCAAAAAACAGTAGCAGTACTTACTCCAGAAATATGTTTAATCATGGCATCTATAGCAACTGTTGAATTCGCATTGGCATCGTCAACCGGTTGATGAACAATCCAAAGAGGATCATCTACCCCTATCGTATGTGTGATACAATGTATAGCTCCCAGACTTGCTATTAAATTTTCATCTGGGTTATCTACATCAATTCCAACAACATTATAGCCTGGTAATAATTCTTGAATATATGCTAAAGCTGGTTCATCTACCTCGGATCGATAGGTAGGAACCA